>JAEEGL013707810.1_pt1 | contig 25214 bp, 25 predicted proteins | sample 9134231 | NCBI WGS metagenome assembly JAEEGL01 (sample SAMN16246548, study PRJNA631951) | gut metagenome | biome: gut microbiome; feature: rumen; material: fiber-attached | host: Bos | place: Iran: Karaj | collected 2018-10 | reverse complement strand
GCCACCTCAACCGTGAACGGCCACTTAATGTAGAAATTCGGGTAGCCTTCGTAACAGTCCAGGGCCCGCTCATGATCATCGTTAATTTCCCAGACAGCCACCGGAACCTCACCACCGAGACACTTATCCAGGGTGAGATAGGCCCCGGTCCCGGATCCCCTGAATGCCAATTTGAAATCGTGAATGGTCGCGGTCCCCACGGCACGTGCGCCAGGGCAGCGCACAGCCATCTGCTGGATATTAAGATTGGAACCATAAGCCAGATAATACTTCATTGTTTTATTCTCCTTTAGTTAAAGATTAAGCGGCGCGATTGGCTCTGTTGCCACGGCGTACACCATCAGCCCAGGAACTGTCGCCAGCCAGGCGGCGGGTGAGGATGTCGCGAGCGGTTGCGAACTCCTCACCGATAAAACCGAGGCGGAGGAGCCAGGTGCGCATTGCATATTTGTGGTTTTCATTTGGGTTAGGCTCGGCCTTTGCAGAGCGTACAGCCTTAGCCTGGGCGCTCAAAGCGAGGCAGAGCTGGATGTAAGATTTTAACTGACCAGCATGAATGCCGTTCTGTTTGCCGTTTGCCGGAGCATCGAACTGAAACAGACGGAACTCTACGGTGCCTTTGGTGAAGGTGGCGTGCAGGTTAAGCATGTGGTAGCGGGTAGCATTGTAGTGCTCATTGCGGTAATAGTTCTCCCCCTGGGAACCATACCACACATCTGCCAGGGCCTCCATGGTGGTAGGCTTGCGGGAGTTCACGGCAGCCAGGAAAGCCGGATTAATCGGCTTGCAGTAACGGCAGGTGCGGGAGTGAGCCAGGCCCAGGGATTCAGTCAGGAGGGCCTCGTGGCTTGCCATGATGTTAGCCAGGTTGCGGAGGGACTGAGCAGTATGGCCGTCAGCACCGATGTGGATGTGCACACCGCAACCGCGGGTAGCGTCGCTCTTGGCACCGGCGGCGCGCAGAGCGCGGCAGACAGCCTGGAGGAGCTCAATGTCCTCGTAGCGGAGGATCGGAGTTACCATCTCACATTTGTGAGCATCATCGCCAGCGATGGAAACGTCGCGCTGGAATTTCCACTCACGGCCCTGAGCGTCCCAACAGCTCCAGGTGTAGTAACCATTGCGGAGGGCGGTATTCTCAACGCGGGTGGTTCCGAATACACGGGCGGCAACCTGGGCGGCATCCGGACGGGTGATGTTGTTCATTTCTACCTCAACCCCGATGGTCTGAGACTTCATCATAGCAATTAAATCTTTCTTCATTTTTAGTACCTCGCAGAATTTAGGGCCCTTTTTTGCCCTTCTTGCTGTGTATTATAGCTAAAAAAGTCTGAAAAGCAAGTAAATTTGTCTTAATTTTTGCAATAAAGGTCACAAATCTAAATCATTAAGGAAACGAGAGCCGAGTCACATTAATTTAGAACAAATAAGATAAAAATACTTGCTTTTAAGACTTTAATCATTATAATAACAGATAGGAAGGGCGGAAAAGCCCAGAGTAAAAAGAACAAAGCGAGGTAAATAAAATGAATTTCGAGACCATCTACAACACCATCAAAGAATCAAGGAAGGCATACAACCAGGCAAAGACCGAGGAGGAAAAAGCCGCAGCCAGGGAAATCTACCATAAGATCTGCGCAGAAGTTGACGCCGCCGGACCATACGCAAGCCGCATTTTTAACGAGTACCTGCACGCCAGGAACAACGGCAACGAGCTCCTCGACATCAACGATGTGGTATGGGACAAAGACGCACCGGAACTGATCAAGGCCATGAAGCTCCACGGAATAAAAGCCTTCACCTTTTCCAGCGGATGGAGCCACGCGGTGGTGACAGCCTGGCGCTTCCAGGAGGCCGGAGCAAAGCTGGTAGGCCTGGTGCAGATCAACGGCAGCATGAACTGGGATGATGAGGAGCATGAGAAGATCCCAGCCTACAAGTTCACATTAGACTAACCACCGCGAGATTTTAAACATTCAAGTAAAATCGCCTGGACCTCCGCCTTGGAGGTCCTCCTTTCAATTACCGCCAGGTCAAGGGTATCACGCGCCACGATGTTATAAATGAACACCGAGCGAGGGTGCCCGCTTTGGAGCTGGCGAACCGGACCGATACGCTCAACAATCTGCTGGTACTGTTCAAGGTTCCACCAATGAGCAAACATGACCAGGATATGGCCACCGTCCTGCAGATTAAGGCCGTGACCAGCGGACGCCGGATGTGCAAGTAGAAGCGGAATCTTCCCGGCATTCCAATCGGTAATCACACGCGGGTCACGGTCGAGCACATGCGCCTCCGGAAACTCCCGCAGAATACGCTCGCAGTCAGACCGGAAATGATACGCCACCAGCACCGGCGCACCGTTAGCTTCAGACACAATGGAGCGCAGAGCCTCGAGCTTTGCCGAATGGAGCTCGGTATAACTGCCGGAGCCGTCCTCAGAATAGAGCGCACCATTAGCCGCCTGCAGACACTTAACCGTCAGAGCCGCGGCATTGGCCGCCGTGATTTCCTCCCCAGAATCCAGCTCAACCAGCATTTGAGACATTAGGGTGTCGTAGACCTTGCGGGCCGCCGGAGGGAGCTCCACCTCGATGTTTGATATGATCGGCTCTTCCAGGTCGAAATAATCCTCCGGTTGGAGGGACAGGCAGAGGTCGCGGATTTTAGCTTGGATCCTTTCCTGGGTCCAGTCATACGGCACGTACTGCACAGCGAAGGGAGAGGAACCCACGCGGCGCTGGTCGAAGTACATATGGGTGTAGGCGGTATAGGTCCGCCCCAGGCGCTCACCGCAATCCAGGAAATACAGCTGGCCCCAGAGGTCGAGTAACCCGTTTGGAGAAGGCGTGCCGGTCAATTCTACAAAGCGGGCCGAGCCATTGATGGCCACGCTTGCAAGAGCCCGAGCGCGAACGCCACCGCCGCGCAGTCTAAAGGATTTGAGCTTAGTGCTCTCGTCCGCAACGATCATGTCGAACGGCCAGCGGCCCTTCAGGGTTTCCACCAGCCAGCCGATAGATTCATAATTTATGGTGTAGACGTCGGCCGCACGGCGCAGAGCGGCCATGCGCTGAGCCTTGGAACCAACCACAGCACTGATCCGCAGAGAGAGGTCCCCGCACCACTTGCGGACTTCATCCGGCCAGGTGGTCTGTGCCACGCGCAAGGGCGCCAGCACTAACACCTTGTTCACTTCACCGAGCATCCGCAGGAAGTCAATCGCGAATAGCGTGCTCGAGGTCTTACCCATGCCCATGCCGGCGAAAATAGCACAGCGCGGAGTATTGATGATTTTATCGATAATTAATTGTTGATAGGGACGCGGCTGATAGCGCATAACTCCTCCAGGCAACGGTCAATAGCCTCGCGGCTGTCAAGAACAACCACTTCACAGCCACCACGCAGACGCAAGAGCTCATGCTCGCGGAGCTGAACGGCCCGCGGCTTTTTTCCGGGGGCCTTCATTTCCGCAAAGATGTGGTGACCGTTAAGGCAGATAAACAGATCCGGCGCACCCACATGACCGTCCCAGATCACCTTTCTGACAATTCCGCCGAGCGCGGTAACGCGGGACTTGATGTAGGCCACATTGCGACCTTCCGGTGTCATGAGAGCACCAGAGTGAGCACAATAACCGCAGATACAATGAGCACCAGCTCACCGGCAGACCGGGCGCGGGCATGGATGATCCTACGGCGGCGGGATTCCCAGTCATAAGTTCTCCAATCAGTCACCTGACACCTCCTCCGCCTGGCGGGAAAAATTATCGAGCAGAGACAGATAGGTCTGGAATTTGGTCACCCTTTCCCGAAGCTCCGGTCTTTCCTTCAGGGCATGGGCCAGCGCAAAGAAAAGGCGGCTCTTAGGACGGTAGAACGAGCACTCCATAGAATGGATGGTGGACGGATGGTAGTCCGCAATTTCTGCGATTTCCTTAGTTGAGAGCCCCAGGATTTGACGGAGCAGACGGATATCGGCCCCGGTTATTTCGTCAATTCCCAGCAAAACAAAATCTTGTGATGTTTTCATTTTTTAAACCTCCAAAAATTAATCCTTCTTGTAACGATATGCCTCAAAACCGGCCGCATTGAGCGGCAGATCAGACGCCCACGCCGGAGCGGTGCTCATGATTTGGCTGAGCTCCGCGGCGGTGTACTCCGGAGAATCCGGAGCCTCGGTGATAAGCTCGTCGTGAACCGAGAGCACAATTTCATACCCCAGCGCCTCAGCGACAGGCATGGAGGAAACCAGCACATCACGGGCCACGGCCTGGGTGATGTTCTCCGTAAGTTTCCCACCGTAAGTGTCAACAAAACCGGCGCGACGGGTGCTCTGATTCACCGCAAAATACTTAAAAGTGCCATTACCGGTAGCGGTGGCCGCCGGATAACCGATGTAGCGCCCGGACGGCAGACGCACCAGTAGCATACGCCCCTGCATCATGGCGCAGAGGTCGCCCACCCGCGCCGCCTTAGCCGAGCCGCCCACCAGGGTAGACAGACCGGAGGCCAGGGAGCCCCAGAACTTCACAATCTGCGAATTTGCGCGACGCCAGGCGTTCTTCACGGCGTCGATAGCGATAAAGATCCGGCGCATTGAGACATCCACCTGACCGCGGGATTTGAAAAACTCCCAGGTGTCCGTGGACCGTTCGATTTCAGCCTTCGGAAAAGAACCAAAGACATGGTTCACTACTTCAGACAGATCTAGGTTGTAGACCTGGGCATAGTTCAAGAAAGCCATAGCGCCCCCACCGTAACCGAGGCCAAGCTCTAGGACCTTCCCGACTTGGCGGCGCTTTTTGTTCACATCGGCCACGTCAACCCCGAAGGTACGGGAATAGGTCAACTTGTAGATATCGGCACCGCGACCCTCATCGCAGTCACGAAACGCCTGCAATTTCCAGGTTTCATGCGCCAGCCATGCCAGCACACGGCCCTCGATGTTCGAGAGGTCTGCTACCACCAGACGGCGGCCCTTCGGAGCCACAATGCAGCCGCGCAGACATGAGCTGGCCACGGAGTTTATATCGTCGTACACCAGGTCGGCCCCGCCGGACTTGAGCACGCCGATAGCCTCCTCCACCTCGGCCGGAGACAGAGTGCCACGCGGCAGGTTCTGCGGCTGGAAAAGTCTGCCGGAAAAGCGACCGGTACGGGATGCTCCCATGAACTGAAGGCAACCGCGCAGACGCCCGTCGGCGCCGGTGGCGTTCTGCAAAACGGTGTATTTGGCCACCGACGCCTTACTGCCGAGTAGGCGATTGAGCAGAATGTCGCGGATTTCCGGTGGTGTATCCGGATCATTCACACGGCGCTCAAGGGTAGATTTCTGCAGGTCCGGCAGAGAATAACCGTAACGGTCCTTAATAAACTTTAGAATCTCGGCACGTTGACCGATTGACGTAATCAGGCCGCCGGTGAGCTCAGAAATCCGCGCGTCAATATCCTCCTTTGCAGAGGAACAGCACGCCAGCACTGCCGTAACCAGCTCACGGTCGATAGCCATGCCGCGGTCATTGATCTGCTGGTCGAGATGGAACTCGGCCCAGATTTCCGGTTTATCGTTCACCCGGCAGACACGGCGGTAGATTTCACGCATAGCCACTACGTCCTTATTGGCATACCGCACGAAGTCGGCCCATTGGACCGGATGGGTAGCGCGGGAATAGCGGACCTTTTCACCTTTCAGCCAATGCGGGCAGGAAAAAAGGCCGATGCCAATCTTGCCGACCTTATCCTTGGCCTTGTCCTGCGGGATTTGCAGAACCGAGCAGAGCTCCGCAAGGGAACCCGGCAGACCGACCGAGAGCGCTAAAATCATAGTATCAATCCAGCGGTCCGGATTACCGACCACATCGCCGTACACCTTGCGCAGGATGGTGCGGTCAAAATTGGAATTGTGCGCACAGAGGGTCACGGCCGGATTGAACAAGGCCGCGCGTAGCGCATCGGGTAACGGCTCGCCGGAAGCCACGTCCACCACAAAAACGGGATCGTCGTTAATAGCCCAGGAAAAAAGCAAGATCTCGCACTTTTCAGCGTACTTATAAACGCCATTCGCGATTGGAATATCGCTGTAGGTTTCGAGATCAAGCCATAGAATCATGGTCACCGCCTCCCGGTATTTCACCGGTCATGCAGAATTGAAGCATGCCATCGATAGCAACAAAAGTCTCCAGGAGAGAGTCGCTGGTTTCCGCGATTTTTTTCACATTTTCGTCCAGCTCACGCGGAGGGATCCCCTTAGCAGTACAGACTTTATGAATTAGCAGGAACCGGACGCCGATGGCGTTTTTTAGTGCCGTTTCGAGAAGGGCGTCATATTTATGCAACATATCTGCAGGTTCAGAGCGCTGAAGCTCTGCATGGAGCTCGTCAATGCGGGCCTCGTCAAAAGAATTAGACATTTTATCCTCCACCAAAAAGGGCCGCCGGAACGGCCCACCAAACAACTAACATTCAAAGCAATTAGAACTAGAACGGAACATCATCCACCAGACCGGTATCGAACTGATCTGCAGCCGCAGACAGAGGAACCGCAGAGCCACCCCTGGCTGGCGTGCCAGCGGCCGGTGCCGCATTGGCCGGAGCATAGTCGTCCATTGCAGAGCCCCCCATGGCAGACGCACCGCCGGTAGGATCAAACTGCGAGCTTGCATCTGCGTCGGCAGAGCAATCAGGGTAATCATCATCGGAGAGCGTAGCATGACCGGAGAAGGCATCCGCGTAGGCTTTGAACTGCACCGACACCAGGGAAGCCCTAACTCCCTTCTTGCCGTTAAAGTTATAGGCAGCGATATCCACGTAGGCATTCACGCGATACCCAGCGACGAACTTCTGAAGGATAGTCTCCTGGTCGGTGATTTTGATTTTTGGATTCGCGTCGCGCAATTCCGGCGCGTATTTGCTTTTAGCTTTCAGATAGAGCATGCCGGCGTAACCTTCGGGAACCGGAACCTTATCGTCGCCGCGCTTCAGAGGAATGCCGTCCGGAGAGCGCATAACTATAGCGGCAGACTGACCGAACATCGCAGTAGCAACCTGGCGGATTGCTTCGCGGATTTTAGCCAGGCAAGGGTTTGAAGGCTCGAGAAGGAAAGTAGCCTGGTAGCGGGGCTCACCATTGAGGTCCTCGCGAGGCGCATCAAGAGCAGGGTAAGACAGACGGGCGTCAGTTACGAAAACACGTATATATTTATTATCGGCCATTTTGGTCTCCTTTGTAGAATTTTGTGATTAAAGTCAATTTTTTAATTTTGCGCAGTTTCATCCGGGAAATCAGACTCAGAGAGCTCGGTGTACGCCGGACGCGGATCACTCTCCGGTGCCAGGTTAGGCTTGCCAGGAGCGCGCTCGACCGGAATAGCGGCCAGGTCCTCTTTTTTGATTTTCTTGGATTTTACCAGCTTGTCAGCCTGCGCAGGACTGATCAGCTTTTTGGTATACACATCATCGGCAACCTCAACCAGCTTGAGGAGAGCCTCCTCAGCGGCGGATTCATCCGACCACTTGCGATTCCCTTCCTTGCCACGAACGAGCTTCCAACCAGGAATGGCGGTACCGGATCGCAACATATCGGTGGCGGTTTCGCGGATGACGGAAACCCAGTCCTCAATCAACTCCAGCTTATCAAGGCAGATGCCCAGGTCGGACGGATTGAGCAATAGGTCCTTGCGGTCCTTCAGAATATCCACACCGGCGGCAGACAGCGCGAACTTAGCGCGGGCCGCGCAGGTTCCGCGGGCCTTGCACCAGCGGCACGCCTTAACCGTTGGGTTAAATTTCCATTTCGACTTAGGCATAGCCCTCATCTTATGGCACTCGTCCGCCTTCACGGTAAAGGTATCGGTCCAGGCGATAAGGTCAGAGACAGAAACCTCCCATTCACTGATGTGGTCTAAACGCGGCTGAACGATGACCATGCGAACTTTCGAGAAGTCGGCAAAGCATTCATAAGCGTTATAAGCGGCGCGGGCATAGATCGCAATCTGCGGATTATTCTCCGCGTCAACCTTCACGCCCATGCCGTATTTCAGATCAACCACATAGAGAGTATCGTCTTTGATTACCACGGCGTCAGAAGTTCCCACGGCATCAGCCTCATGGGTAATGGAGGTGAGATCGAGCTCCTGCTCAACAAAACGGTCGCCACCGAGACGGGAAACGAAATCAACGTAGTACATCACATGGCCAAGCATGTCGGTCACATCAAGACCCTTGTCAGCCATGAACGCGGCCTCTTCCGGTTCCAGCATATCCACAGAGGCAGTCTCCCCATTGAGGATGCGCTCGGCACAATGATGGGCGATGGTTCCTTCTTTGGCATAATCGCTCTCTTCATTCGGCATCTTCTCAGTGAGCGGAACCGAGCCAGGACACGCCAGCCAGCGGGCAGCCGCAGACGGGCTAAGTAAAGCATGAACACCACTAGGCATACTAGTCCCCCTTAGAGCATGCGCCCTTAGACAGCAGGTGCTGATAGCACACAGCGAACTCGTCCGGAGCCAGGTCCTGAATCCTCTTGGCGTTTTTGGAGATTAAAAATTCCTTCAATACTGCCATCTTGCCGAGCTTTGAGCACTCCAGACAACGGGCTTTGAGGAACTCCAAGGTGACGGTTGCAGGAGCCGGATCTGCAGGTACGGTGGCCGGTGCGGCGGAGGTGCCAGCTGAAGCTGTAGGTGCTACGGTATCCACAGGTGCAGAGGCGACCGCAACGGTGGGAGCGGTAGGAGCTACAGCGGGAGCGCTGGACTCGTCCATAACAGACGGAGCAACAGCAGGTGCGGACTTAGGCTCAACTGTTGCGGATTTTGCAACGGTTGACTGTGCAGGTGCAACAGTAGGCTTTGCACCGGACGCCTCGAGAGCAGCGGTCAAGCGGCCCATTGCAGAGATTAAACGTTCTAATTGATCTTCGATCATTTGTTCCTCCTTTCGGAACTAATGGTAAAATTTAAAAAACCCACGACGCCTCAAGCGTCATGGGTTATAGTAGCAAAATAAAACTTAAAATCAAGACAAATTTGTTAGATTTTAGGATTTATGTCACGATTTTTGATCGAGATAGTCCTCCACACCGAGAGCAATCCGGCGCGCGAGCTCACGCTGAACATCTGCAGAGCACAGCGCAACCACGTCTGAATCGTTGGTAATAAAGCCAAGCTCACAGAGCACCGCCGGAGCCTTCGTGTGATGGAGCACATAAAAGCCGCTGGTATTCTTCACACCGCGGTCAATGGTGGCGTAAGAGCCACGCACGCGGGAATGAATAGCTGACGCCAGCGCGGCACCTTTCACCGAGCCGGTACAGTGCCAGGTTTCAATTCCGCGGGCCTTCCCATCTGCCGCCGCATTGATATGGACGGAAATAAAAAGATCAGCCCCCGCTTCATTCGCGACTTTGCACCGCGTGCCCAGCGGAACAAAGACATCAAGCTCGCGGGTAAAGAACACATCATGCCCGACAGACGCCAGAGCCGCACCAAGCAGAGCCGCAATCTTCAGAGTTAACGACTTCTCGGTAATCCCAACATGGTGATTCACAGCCCCAGGGTCATGGCCGCCGTGGCCGGCATCAATACAAATTAGACTCATTTCTTGTCCTCCTCCTTATCCACCTTAACCGCTTTGATCGAGTTTTGTAGAGCCACCGGAATCAGACCGGTGTACCCCAGCCGCGCTAGATTCTCTAAAATGCTCCCCACCTCATTAACTGAATAAGCCATGATAGCCGCGGAGCGCAGAGCACCGGAGGAACCGATGATTTGATCTAGGCCATTACATAAGCAGACGATCATGAAGATGACCACCTTCTTAATGATTCCCCGGAACCCGGCCGAGCTGGACCATCCGTGCTTTTTACAAGCTGCGAAGGTCCCCAGGATATAATCCAACGCGACAAAGGTCAGTAACCATTGCACCGCCACATCAATGCCGCCCACCGCATAGCTGAGCGCACCGATAACCGCCGAGCTCACCATGACCGCAAGATTGTAGCACCGCGGCATGAACTCGCTAATCAGGTCTAACATAGGCACCTCCCCACGCAACCTTAGTCAGACTCAGCGGCCGGTTCTTCAGACGCAGCAGGCTCACCGCCGGAACCGGTAGCGCCGGAAAGCAGAGCAGCCATAAGACCGCTAGCCTGAGCCGCGCCATAGTCCCAAACAATGGCGTCAAGCTCATCGAGAGTTTGTGCAGCCTGAGCCCTGGTTTTAAGATATTTAGCATAGAACACAATCCGCTGTACTTCCTGACGCAGGATTCTGGCCAGCTCCACCAGCTCATCATAAGTCAGCACATGAGCGGTGTCGGTGTGCGAAATCCACGGCTGCCGGATATCCTCGCGCTCAACGGTACCGCTAGACATTTGGTCCTGCCAATCGAGAATGGTGCCGGAGATTCGGATCAGAGCGCGGTCGTCATAATCCCACAGATCCTCCATGAACTCCACAGCGCCGGTAGCCAGCAGGTTATTTTTTGCGTCCTCGATTTCCGCGAGCTTAGCGGCGCGGGTTTCCTCCAGGTCGCGAGGATCTACCCACGGTGCAATCTCCAGAGTGTCACGGATAGGCCAGAGCTCGGCACCGATACCGGTGTCGCCTTCAAAAAAGTTATACGGGATCCAGCCATAGCCAAGCTCGCCAGAATCCACCTCGCCTTTGAAAAATGTGTGGTCACGATCCCCCCACACCAGGTCACGATAATCAATCATTTAAACCTCCATTAATTAGGTACATACGGATTTGCCGGGAACGCCACCTCAGATGCAGAAGTCATGCCCACGGTTGGGATATCCACACCGGTCTGCGGAGAACCACCGGGCGCAAACGGAATAGTCCAAGCTCTAGTTCCCTCAGTAGGGAAACTGGAGTCCGTAGAGTTAACGGCGCAAACTACATACTGCGCGTAAGACCAGCGAAGGTCTACCTCGGTTATTGTGTGCCCATTAGGAGCATAACAGATGTACCAACGACCGCCTGCAGCGCCCGAGCCATAGCCCGCCCAGAAGGAATAGCCACGACCGCAGCGCCAGAAGCCCGCGGCGCGAATGGCTGCATCCTGGGTAGAATCTACAGAGGCAAAAAACATCTGCGGCCCGGAGCCACCGCCACCGCCACCGCCGCCGGTGATATTAACTGTAGTGTTTCCTGACTGGTTCGCCGTGAAAGTTCCCACCGTGGCTCCATCCTGCTGGATGGTCAAGGTGCCGTTATTCACCGTAGGCAAAGATGACGCTGTGATAAAGCCTGAATCATTTTGTAGCTGGCTGGTCTTTGTTGGCACAGACGCCGAGGTCACAAAGCCGGAGTCATTCTGCAATTGACTGGTCTTTGTTGGCACCGAGGCCGAGGTCACAAAACCGGAGTCATTCTGCAATTGGCTGGTCTTTGTCGGGATGTCACCGGCAGAGGCGATAGCCGCCCAGTACGCGGCGTTACTAGGCGCAGCAGCCCCAGCGGCATGAGCCTGGATGCAACGGTAAAGATTGCCGTTGTACATCACCAGGTCGCCTGCCCGATAGGCATACGAGGCCGAGTACGAGTACACGCCGCCTTGTTGCAGAAAGTAAGACTGGTCGCCTAGCATTTTAAACAAGGCATTAAAATCAGCGCGCTCCGGAGCAATACCACCGGCGTCAATCGGCACCTGGGTAATCGCAGGGAAAAGGCTGGACATAGACGCCAGACCGGTACCGGCCGGAGTGGTCGCTGGGATCACGTTCACATCGGCAGAAGCGCCGAGCGCCGTGGTCCACTTCGATGGTTCAGAACTAGACATAATTAACTCCTTAAATGTTCAGCAGCCGCGGACGGCCGGGAATAAAAGTTCCATTGTTGAAATTGCTCAGATTGGACCCACGGAAGCCGAAGGTCGGACCGATAACCTTATACTCGCTCACACCCACGCCGGTAGGCGCCCACTTCAAATTCAGAAAAGCAGACAGCTGATCGTCCGGGATGATTTCCGTCTCAATCAGCCGAAGCTCCATCGTGCCTGTATGCGCAACGCGCAGACCGGACGGAACCAGCAGGTGACAAATCAGGTTGATGGCGAACAGAGAAGATGTGCCGATATTCAGCAAGGCCTTCACAAAGATATAATTACGGAAAGCCGCGTCAGAGAGCACCGTGGTATCGTACCAATTCGGATTGTAGAACGGCGCATTATTGAAATTTTGTGTGTACGGATCAACCGCCGGATGCACACCTTTCTTGAAACCGAGGTGCTCCTGCAGAGTGCGCTTCACAACCAGACGGCGGTCCAGCGCCACAATGCGCCCCCACACATCCAGGCCCCAGCCCTCCGCGGTTGATGGATCGACCATCTTCTCAACCATAAGCCCCACATCGGCAGTCGGGTCAATCAGAGCGGCAAACCGGGTGATCAGCTCCACCATGCGCGCAGACGCCGCGTATTGAGACTGAATGGTGGCCAGAATATCAAAATCGGTGCGGTCAAAAAAGTCCTGCATAGCGCACCCCCTACACCACAATCACATGACTGAGCGGGAGCACCGGTTCACGGTTGATCGGGATGTACACGGAATCGGACCAGGTGGAACCGTCAATCGACACATCGATATCCAGAAGCGAATCGACGCCCAGGTCCTGCACCGACACGGTAAAGCGCGGCGCATAGAGTGTGTCCCCCATCTTCAGACGCGCCAGGGTCATGCCATTGACCTCGTGCTCATCCTCACCGTAAAAATTCGCGCGGACGGCCTGCTGGATTTCAGCCAGGAGCGAGGCGCCGATTTGTGATAGGTTAGACACCTTCAGACGCACATAGCAATCAAGCGCGGTAGGACGGTCAAACTTCACGGTTTCAATCACCCCGGTATTCGGATCAGTCACTGAGAAGGTAACATTGCCATTGAAGTCACATCCGGCAGACACGGTGCGATAGAGCGCAGTCGCTACATTCGCATTAGTGCCGCCGAGCACAGACGCATAAATGCTGTGAGGGCCAAGAGTGATACCGTCAATAACAACCGGATAAGATGTTTTATTTTCCCGGAGGCAGACCGCAATCACACCGTCAAGCTGCATAAGGCGGGCATAGACCGCATTCACAGTCCCGCGGGAATTCAGAGCCACAGAATTATAACGCCTCTGCTCGAAGGCTCCGCGGTTCTCCCGTTGGTTCCCAGGAACAGCGGCCGCTGGATTGGTGGCGGTATCCCAGCCGGCAACCACGGTCACAATCTGCGTAAGTGTGCCCGGCAGAGCGTCAATCGCCCCATCGGTCAAGCAATTGAAGGTCCCGACGGCCGTACCGTCAGCACCGATAGCAAAGGCCGCAGAATTCTGCCACACCGTATCATCGGCGGCGCTTTGAATTTGTGCCTCGATAGGAATGATGGTTCCAGGCCGACCGGTAACAGTGACCTCAGCGGAGGACGGTATGGCGGCCTTTCGGGCAAGGAAATAGATCCTGGCGATAGCGTCCTGGAACACGCCTTCATTACGAGCCGGATCAAACTGATTACAGAGATAAAGCAGCTCTGTGTCTTTTTCCACAATGGCCGCAGTCTGGCTATCCACCAGCTGACCGGCCGGAGATTCAGGATTTGTATTTAATGGAACGTCCGTGGAGGTCGCGAACGCGGCCTGCCATTCTGCGGCCACCGCCGCGCGAACGTCCTCGATTTCATCAGCGGTAAAGCCCACCGTTGGATCAAATTGCAACATCGACAACCTCCTTCGTTTCAGTTACAAGGCGCAGGTCGCCGGTCAGCACACGGTCGGTCTGCACATCATCAGTGTTTGTAAGAGACAGCTCAACCAGCTCGGCGCTTACGACGCCGGGCTCGCTCACCGCCGCCCGCTCAATTTCCGCAGTCACCAGGCGCTCGTTCACTTTTTGCCCCAGGTCAACCACAAAATGCGGGATGCCCCGGTCAGGGTCGTAATACGCATCATTCGTGAACAGGCGCACGCGATTAGCCACGTTCTGCGCAATCCCATACGCGCCTGTAGCGGTGCGGATGTTTCCACCGGAATCCAGCATGAGATCCCAGTCATCCGACAGAAGCAATGTGTGACCAAGCTCAGCCATAAGAACCTCCTTTTTCTAGTCACCATGAATGTGACCGTCAACGTCCAGGTCGCCGGTCATGTGTACTTTTGGAGCGTCAATCTCCACACGCGGAGCCTTCACGGTTACGGTCCCGCCCGCTTTGATTTCCACAGCCGCGTCGGTTTCCAGCGTGTAGCCGGCCGGCGCTTTGATATAGATTTTTTTATCCTGGGTTATCCGGATAAAGACCTCCGGAGCCTTAGTGTGCACAGCGCCCACAATCACCGAGTCGGACTGGTCGAACTTGCGGTAGCTTCCCGGCCTTTGCGGACGGATTACACCAGGCCCGACATTCGAGATGTCGTCCTTACAGCTCACGCACGCCACGCGGTCGCCCGGGACGGGCTCAATGATCAGAGCCGCAATACCGTACTGAACACGTGTATAAGGCAACGCCGGAATAGAGCTCATCGGCAGCGATTGACCGTCGGCATCGGTATGGGCAACAAGCGGTGTAACATTGGCCACGCCGGAACTCTCGCCGGACCCCGTCTGCACTGAGTCAACCACGCCCACCCAGGCGGTATTCATGTCAGAGTTCAGCACTTCCTCCACCGCAAACATGGTGGCATTGTACTCGGAAGCGGCCGCGCCGGCACGCTGTAGACCGCGACGGTCCTCGTTTGGCAATTCCATAAGACCCCCTAGATAAACCGGCCGATTGCGCCGGATAAGTGTGGATAAAAGAGCGTCATAGAGCTCTCCCAGGTTCCCGACTTCGGATCATTGGCCGTAAGCGAATGGCTCAGTTTGATGATGCGCCAGGAACCGTCCGCCTTCGGAATTAAGCCGTTAGTATCCAGCTGAACCAGACCGGCATAGCGATACGCCGGATTAAAAATGGTTTTGACATCAATCCCGTTCTGGTTGATTACCGGATAACTAAGCATGCCGGAGTCCGAACGGATTAATACTGCATTGCCGCGGACCGCAGAGCCCGAAGGCATCAGCACCGCGCGACGGTCGTCCAGGATTAACTCGGCGCCCACGGCATGAGCCGCCTGATACGCCTGGTTGATCGGTGAGCCATTAAAAACGCAATTCTTCAGAGAGGAGGTCACGCCCTGATTCTCGAACACGAAGCCCACCTGCTCCACCTGGCCCTTCACAAAGCTGGCCACGGATTGTACCCCATGGATCGAAGTAGGACCGGCCGCCGATATGCGCCCCCAGAATCCCACCTGAGCCTCAGCCTTAAACGCCACATTCGGTGCAGAATTGAAATCCGCATACGCGCGCGTGATGTTCCCGGCAAAGACCTCAGTCAAGCCGGACTCATCATCCCCCGCGTAAATGTTCAGATAGTTTTTAGCGCGATGGAAAAGCGGACGCATGGCCAGAGTGGTCAAGGCCTCCATGTCGGACTGCTTCATCCCCACAATCTCAACCGATGCCTTCCCGGAATCCGGAAACGGCACCTTCTGAATGCGGGCCTTCATCGCCAGATCATCAATCACTAACGCATTCTGACCGGAGGCAAAAGTGCCGCGCGACAGCGTCAGCACCATCCGCAGACGGCGGAACCTGAAGCTTGAATTTTTAGGACCCGGACCGGCCGGACTGCGCTCTGCATATGCCATGATTTACCTCGCTTTTTTGAGCATTATAGCAAAAAGAAAAAATAAGCTAGTAGGCGAGATCACATTTTATGAAAAAAGCCCTACCACGGGACGCACAAAAAGGTTAAAATAATAGTGAACGATGCTAAAGAGCATTAGGTACAAGGACCATCCAAGAATCGAAGGAGGAAAAGATGGAATTTAAGTTTGATATTGAGAATCTGCCGGAACCGGCCGTGCTGGTGAAAATGCTCAAAGGATTGGGCTGGACTGACCACGAAATCGCGAGGAAAACAAAAATCCCGCAATCAACCATCACCAGACTTAAGAACGGCCTGCGTAAGAACATAACCTTTCAAGCATACACGGATTTGCTCCGTGTTGCAAGGGAGGTGTGCCAAGATGAGTAGTCCGTCACAAACATTTTATGGCGCCACCGAGAAGGAATGGGACCTGGCCATAAGGTCAGAGCTAAGGCCGTTTATTCTTCCGATTGTTTCCAACATCCACGCCGCCGTTCTCCAGGGCTCCTCCCTGGCCCGGTCCAACACCCTCGGCAAGGTTCCCAGCGTGATCAGCCGCGGCAAGGTCGTAGGGCTCAAGAGCTGGACTACCTACACGGCGAACGATAAGCAGATAGCAGAGTGGCGCGCGGATAACACAAATTACGGATTCTGCATAAGGCTCGACCGCGGATTTATCGCGATTGACTGCGATGTGAACAACCCGCAGGACGCCGCCGCGATTAAGGACATGCTGATCTCGGTTATCGGCGTGGACACCCCGCTGCCCCTCCGCCAGCGCGGGACCGCAAGATGGGCAACCATCATCAAGATTAAAGGAATCGACACTTTCAACAAGCGCGTCCTCGACATAGGCAATGGCGACAAAGTGGAGCTCCTAGGCACCGGCCAGCAACTGGCCTGTTGCGGAACCCACCCGAGCGGAGCGCGGTACAGCTGGCATGGAGCGGACCCTTTCGTTAACATCCCGGAACTCACCCCGGAACAGCTCCAGGAATTCACCGATAACATCTGCATGATTTACGACGCCGCCGAGAGCGAGGTAACCGCCAGCAGACGCGAGCGCGGCCAGACCTTCAACGCGCCGGACGATGTGGCCGAGTGGCTCATAAGCCACGGTCAGGTCTTAGGCCAGGGCGCAGACAAAGAGCTGTACATAACATGTCCATGGAACGCCGAGCACACCGATACCACCGGACCGCGGGAGACTGTATACTTCCCGATTGGCTCCAACGGTTACGCCGGCGGAGCTTTCAAGTGCCTCCATGCGCACTGCCAGCACCGCACCCTCGATGATTTCCGCACCTGGCTCAAAGATCAAGGATTCGAAGCAACCTCGAGCGAGGCCTACCCAGACGAGCAGACCGCAGAAAACGCCGCGATTGAAGCGGCACATGTCGCAGAGACCCAGGCGGAGGAGCCAGCCCGACCGCTGAGCAAGGATGATCGAGAGGAGGTGGCCAGAGTTAAGGCCGAGCTCATGAAGCATTACAACGAGACCAGCGGCAACATCAAGACCGGATATACCACCGTCACCATGGCGGTAGGCTGTCCGGCCTTCATCGGCTACGAGCTCGCGTGGGACACCTTCACCAGCGAGATGTCAATTCGCAAGTATGGCGCAGAAAAGTGGGAGCCATACTCGGACACCAAGCACACCATACCGATGATAATCAAGTTAGAGAGCCTCAAGTTCAAACTCGGTACGATTTCACAGGCCATGATGTATAGCGTGGCCGAGACGGTAGCCTTCAGGCGCAAGCGCAGCTCGGTCCGCGACTACCTCCAGGAATTCATGCCGGAATGGGACGGTGTACCGAGGGCCGAGCATTTCTTTGACACCTATTGTGGAACCGAGGGCACCGAGTTCACACGCGCGGTCGGCCGGTACCTATTCGGCATGCTCTACGGCAGAGCCACCGCAGAGGAACCGATCAAAGCAGACATATCGGTGGTTCTTGTCGGCCGCCAGGGCGCCAGAAAGTCAACCTGCGCAATGACCCTCGCCCTTAAGCCAGAATGGTGCGTGGGCGTAAACATGCGCATGGAGAACAAAGAGATAGCCCAGCGCATCCAGGGCAAGACCGTGGTGGAAATCGGCGAAATGGCCGGAATGACCAAAAAGGACGCCGATGAGCTCAAAGACTTTCTCACTATCGAGGAGGACCAATGGCGCCCGCCTTACGGCAGAGAGCAACGCCGCTCGGTCCGCAACTGCCTGTTCATTATGACCACCAATGAGATGGACTTCCTGACCGACACCACCGGGAACCGACGCTATGCCGCAATCCAGGTGGGAGACATCGACATAGATGCAATCCAGCGCGACCTCGGCCAGCTGTGGGCGGAGGGCAAACAGATCCTCCATGATTCCGGCGTTAATAAGCTCCACCGGGACGTAGAGAAGCTGCAGCCGGAATTTAACAGCGACAACGTCCTCGAAGATCCGTGGGAGGACGCCATCGAATCATGGTTTGACGGCGAATACTCGCTTCCAAAGGCAGAACAGCAGGTCCACAATACCCGCTCAATTCTCAAGTACGCCCTCGGCTTTAATGAGTCGTCAATCGAAGCAAAACACACCAGAAGATGCGCAAAATTGCTCAGAAAGCTCGGATTTTTATCCAAAGCGGTGCGCATAGGATCAGAAGTGTACCGCGAATGGCGCAGAGGAGATCCGGAGGAAACCGAGGGCTAAGCAGACAGAAAAAAGAGCTGAAAAGCGCAAAAAGGGACTTGTTCGCAAGTGTGACATATATCACATTTTAGCCGAGTCCCTTTTTATTTCGAGGTCGAGACGGTGTAACGCACTCGTGCAACAAAACCAGCCGGTAAAAGAGGGGAACAGAGCAACGGTAACATGTAACACGGTTACGGCAGAACACTTTTATAAAACGACTTTATGATTTGTAACACGTTACACACGTTACAGCCCGTTTGTGACACGAACAAAACGCCTGATGTTACAATGGTGTTACACGCGCGAAGCCCCGTCGGATAAGGCTCTCCGTATTTTGTAACATGTAACATTTATTTTATTATTAAGTATATCGTGTAATACTACACGCGCGCATAGATCTACACGCGCACACATACGCATAATCCAGAGTTTTTGAAAACCTTGATGTTACAGAAACACGCGTTACAACCCTAAAAACGCTACAAGACAAAAATACTTGTACCCTACAAACCGGAACCGGAGGAGGCAGCGCGGCCGGGAGCGCGAAGGAGGCAGAGAGACGGTCCGGAGGTCCGGCCGCCGGGCGGAAAAGGAACCCCGACCGAGGACGCGGCGAAAACAAAAGGTCGGTCTTGTCACAATAGAAAATAAAAAAGTTTCGCGGAGGGCTTGATCTTTGGTAAAATTGGTGCTAGACACGTAGACAATAGAGGTAAGCAACAAATGGCATCGTCGATCTCAAGAAAGCTCAAGAGCGAAAACTTGAAAAATTATGAGAAGGTCCGGAGCCTGGCCGCGGACGGAATGACCGTCGCACAGCTTTCTGCCCTGCTCGGGATCAGCTCCCGCACCTTTTACAGGCACCTCAAGACCGACAAAAAGCTCCTTCAGGCATTCGAGGAGGGCCAGCAGGCCGGAGTAGGCGAGGTGGTCCACGCACTCAAGGATTTAATCCGCAAAGGAAACCTGGGCGCGATCATCTTCTGGCTCAAGAACAAGGATCCGGACAACTGGAAGGACGACCGCAGCCTCAACGTCAAGGCAGCAGTTAAGCGGATAACGGCGGACATGAGCGATGATGAACTGATGGCCGTTGTGGCAGAGGGAAACACCGGACCACAGACAGCAGATCAGGCATCGACCTCCGAGACCGCCACAGACCCCAAAAATTTGAGCTCTGAGGGCCTCTCAGATGGCGGAGAATAGGGATACCAAGGTAACGCCCCAGGAGGCCCTCCTAGAGCTTGCTACGCGAAAAGCGCGGAACAACCTCGCATGCTTCACCCTGTACACCTTCCCAAAATTTAAAATGGGATGGTTTCACCGGGAGGTGTGCCGCGAGCTCGATGAGTTCCTGGCGGATGTGGTGGCAGGCAAGAGCCCGCGATTAATCCTCACGGCACCGCCGCGACATGGCAAGAGCCAGCTGGTGAGCCGCGAGTTCCCGGCCTACTTGCTGGGCCGATACCCGGAAATGAGCGTAATCGCCTGCTCATACGCGAGCTATCTGGCCGCGCGAATGAACCGCGATGTGCAGAGGATTATGGACAGCCCGGCCTACCACCGGTTATTTGATTCATACCTCGCCGGACGCGAGGCCGTAGCGTTCACGGGAGACAACGGCGCCTACGAGCGAACCACCAAACTGCTCGAGATTGTAGCCCACCAGGGATCATACCGAAGCGCCGGTGTGGGTAACGGTATCACCGGTACAGGATGCGACATCCTGATTGTGGATGACCCGTTCAAAGACAAAAAAGAGGCAGACTCAAAGACAATCCGAGACAACGTCTTTGAATGGTATACCTCAACAGCCTATACCCGACTAGCGCCAGGCGGCGGCGTAATCGTTATGGCAACCAGATGGTCACAAGACGATTTAATCGGCCGCCTGCTTGCACAGCCGAGCGTGACCCCGGACGGACTGCCGTGTAGGCCGTGGAAATTGATAAACTATCCGGCCATTGCAGAGCACGATGAGAAGTACCGCCGTGAAGGCGAGGCCTTGCACCCGGACCGATATCCCCTGGCCGACCTCCTCGAGAAGCAGGCCACCCTGTCTCCGAGCGAGTGGGCCGCGCTTTACCAGCAGAGGCCGGTACCGGCCGGAGGCGGTGTGTTCAAAGAGGACTGGATCAATTACTACACGACACCGCCCGCAGAATTTGATAAAATCGTGCTCAGCTGGGATATGACCTTTAAGGATTCGGACGGAAGCGACTACGTGGTAGGCGCGGTGTGGGCAAGGGCCGGCGGCCAATTTTACCTGTTGGACCAGGTACGCGGCCGGTGGGACTTTGTAACCACCATGCATCAGTTCATCGCTTTGAGCAGAAAGCACAAAAAGGCCATGCGCAAGCTGGTAGAGGACAAAGCAAACGGGAGCGCAATTATCGACACCTTGAAAACCCAAATTCCCGGAATCATACCGGTGGTACCTACCGAGAGCAAAGAGGCCCGCGCGAGCGCAATAGCCACGCTGTGGGAGGCCCATAACGTATTCTTGCCGTCGCCGGAAATCGCACCATGGATCCGGAGCTTCACCGAAGAACTCCTGAGCTTCCCGGCCGGAGCGCATGACGACCAGGTGGACGCAATGACCCAGGCTCTGCAGGACCTACAGCACGGCGGCCGCATAACCTTAGAAAACATCCTGGCACTGAGAGGGAGATAGCCATGACCACAAAAAATAAACCGCAGACTAAGCAACCGGAGCCAAGGCACGCCTCAATCGAGGACGTGCTCGCAGAACTGCGCCAGCCCGTGAGCCCGCAGGCCCCGAAGATCCGCAACCTTGCGGACGTTAAGCGCTTATTCTCACTGCCGGCGACCCTTGGCACCAAGGGCGTAAAGGACAGCGATCCCGACTCGAGAATTGCACTAGATCACGCCTTCGCGGCCGGATTTGAGCAGATATATCAGAGCTTAGTCCAGCACGGCACCGACCTGGGACAGTACCCGATGACCAGCTTCATAGGCTACGGCGTGCTCCAGCAGATCGCGCAGAACGGCATGATCCGCACCTGCATACAGACGGTAGCCGATGATATCACCCGCGAATGGATCGACATCACCGGCGGCGATGAGACCGACCCAGATAAGATCAAGAAAATCACCGAGCGCTGCGAGAAGCTCAAGCTACGCAAGATTTTCAATACGGCCGTGGCCACAATGGGCTACATGGGCGGCGCATTTATCTACATCGACACCGGGACCGACGACCCGTCAATCCCGCTGCAGATTAGCGAAAAAAGCGACGAAATTAAGCAGGGCACCGAGCTCAAGCTGGTGGTGATAGATCCGGTGAACTGCGCACCGGGAACCTACAACGCGATAGACCCATTGAAATCAAACTACATGTCCGACCCCGATTATTGGCTGATATTAGGCAAGCGTGTGCACGCGAGCCGCCTGGTAATCTTGCGAGACAACCTGCCACCGACCCTGCTCAGACCGGCGTACAACTTCCTAGGAATCCCGATGGCGCAGATTTTGTGGGACTACGTGATGCACTGGAACCGGGCCCGCGTAGCCACCAGCGGGATCCTCGAGAAGCTGAACCTCTTAGTTTTTCAGACAAATACCGAGGACCTACTGAGCCAGCCGCAGGGCGTCCAGCAGCTCGACGCAAAAATGCTGGCGCTAAGCAGATACCGCGATAACGACAGCGTGGTCGTTTGCGATAAGACCGCCGAGGACATCAAGAACATCACCCTCACGATTTCCGGTGTGGTCGATGTGGTACGCCAGAGCCTGGAATTCATCGCGGCGATTAACCGCACCCCGGCCGTCAAGCTCCTGGGCATAAGCCCGTCGGGATTCAATGCAACGGGCGAGAGCGACATAAGGAACTACTACGACCACATCATGAGCAAACAGGAACTGCTCCACGATGGGATCCTGCGCATTTTGCGCGCGGTTCAGCTCTCGGTCCTTGGCGAGATAGACCAGTCAATCAACTTTGAGTTTAACCCGCTTGGAACCGAGGACGAAACCGGAGACATCGAGAGCGCCAGCTCCCGCGTCAACATGCTGGCCACCCTGCTGCAGGCGAACGTGATAAGCGCGGATGAGGCACGTCAGGCCGTAAAGGACGATCCGAAGGCCAAGCTGGGATTCTTAAGCGATGATGCACCGGAACCGAACATGGGTGCGATGATGCCGGAGATGGCTAACCAGCTCCAGGCCGCCCGGGAACAACAGCAGAGCGCGCCGCAGGAACAACAGCCGGCCCAGGGCAGCGGGACCGATTCGGCCCCCGCAGAGACCCCACGCGCCTGGATGTTCCAGGAGCCGCCGCGCCCTAAGTTCGAAGGCCGGGAATGGATGCTAGGAGGACGTGCAGATGCGACCGTTACCAGCGCTGAGTCGGAGCAGGCGTAACCGCTGCCGCCGCGCGGTGGAAGCAAACCGCGGAATTAGGGCACGATACGCGAGAGAGATCACAAAACTAATAAATTCATCAAACATGCTATTGATAAATTTTGTATTATGTGATTTGAGAGATAGTGGATACTCGGGGTTCACCAATGTGGTCACCACAGCCCATGACGCTAACCCCTTCACGGCCTTAAAAGGCTTCGGAAAAAGAGCGGTCAAGGCCATGACGGACATCCTCCTCGGGATGGGCAAGACCATCAAACAGATTTCGCACTGGTTCTGCACCGGGATGATCAAGTCAACCACAGCGGCCCAGGTGGACGCAATGCGAAAAGCCGGACTAAGCGAGGCTTTTATACGCGAGAAGTGGACCACCCACCAGATCGGAGGCCAGTACATAGCGCCGGAGGTGGAGGAGATCGTACCGAAGATCATCCAGGACCAGACCACACTGATCACGCGGCTCGCTTCTGAAGATTTGCAGAGGATCCAAACGGCCGTGGTCACCAGCCTGGACGCCGGCGTGAACATCAACGACCTGGAAGCCACGCTCCGAGGAATTAGCGGATTCAGCCCACGGAGGGCCCAGCTCGTAGCAATGGACCAGACAAACAAATTAAACATAACGGTCCAACGGGCTAATGATTTGTCTTTAGGATTCACCAGAGCGGTGTGGATTCACGTCCCCGGCGAATTTACCAGCCGAGAGACCCACCGCGAATTTAACGGTCAAGAATTTGACCTGCAGGAAGGGATGTACGACATCGACGTCGGCCATAACGTCCAATGCGCCGAGCTTCCGTACTGCAGGTGCGTGTACCGGACCATAATACCGGAAGTTTTTGAGGATTTAGGGAGCAAAAAATGAACAGCGACAGACTGACGTTTGACAGCAGACAATCTGTGAGGTCGATAGACACAAATGGATTTATGCACATCGCGATCTCTCCCCTCACCAAAGAGCAAATCGCGCCGTATTACGGCCGAGAGATCCCAGGATGGGAGAGCCTAGGCCTAGATCCAAACAAAACCTACATGGGATACCGGCCGGCGGAGGAACTGAAAAAACCGGAAACCATCGCAAGTTTTAACGGAATCCCGCTGCAGTTCCGCCACCATGCGGACTTTGCAGAAGCCCCAGCGAAGGACACGCGCGTAGGCGCAGTGGGCACCGAAGCGAAATGGGCGTCACCGTACCTCATGAACTCGCTGGTGATTTACGATCAAAAGGCGCAGAAGGTCGTTAAAAACGGATTCATGCGCGAATTAAGCTCGGCCTACAAGTATAAACCGGACTTCACACCGGGAACCTGGAACGGCCAGCACTACGATTTTATAATGCGGGACATCCGCGCGAACCACGTCGCACTTGTAGAGGAGGGCCGCGCGGGCGCAGACGTTCTGGTATACGACTCAAAAACAGGGAGACTCAGAATGGGAGACGAAAACAAAAAGGCCGCCGAGCTCGCACTCGTTCAGGCCCTGCTGGCTTTGCACCAGGAGGAAGCAGAGAACGACATCGAGGGCGCGGTTGACCAAATCATCGCGGACGTAGGTGAGAGCCTCGACGAGGAGAAGCGCGGCAGACTGAAAAAAGCCATCCTGGCCCTCGGCTCGAAGTTCGGCAAAGACGCCTGCAAAGACGCCCAGCCGGAACCGAAAGTAACGGTCAAGGGCAATAACGACAAGGTCAAGATCACCGATAACGACGATGATGACGACCTCGACGACGGCAATGATTACGACAGCGATAACGACACCGGCGGAGATTTCGACGACGGCGATAACGACGACAATACCGGCCGTGATTTCGACGACGATGACGACCGCGACGATGGTGACGATGACTTCCAGGACGAAGGCAGAGCACCGGAGGGAGATCGCCCATACGCCGGCGAAAACCAGCCTGACGACGATGACGACTACGGCATCGACCAGGAACCGGACGACATCGACGTGGAGGTAGGGACCAAAGGCAAAAAAGCGGACATCGACGTCAAGACCCCGGCACCAGCCCCGCAGAAACAGCAGGCTCTGCCGATTAAAAAACCGATTCAGCAGCAGAAGGTGGTGGCTAAGCAGCCAGCTCCGCAGCCGCAGAAGCAACAGATTCAAGGGACGGGTGGTGCGCCTGTAGCGGGCGGAAACCTCCCAGCTAAACAAGAAACAAATGGAGGAGACCAAATGGCATCACTCATCAACTACGCCTTGAGGGCGTGTGGCCTCGAAAAAGAGGATCCAGAAGTTCAGCAGGCATTCATTGCCGGTCTGAAGTACGGAAACCAGGGAGACGGCACCGGCCAGGAAATGGCCAGCGACAGTGCATACGAGGATGACGGCGACCAGCTGACCATCGCGGACATCACTGCGCAGGTCCGCCAGAGCATCAACGAGATCAACGCCGCCGCAAACGACGTTAAATCTGTGCTCGGCAAGGTCCAGGTGGACGCATACGACAGCGCCGATGACGTGTACTACGACG
>JAEEGL013251337.1_pt1 | contig 25215 bp, 22 predicted proteins | sample 9134231 | NCBI WGS metagenome assembly JAEEGL01 (sample SAMN16246548, study PRJNA631951) | gut metagenome | biome: gut microbiome; feature: rumen; material: fiber-attached | host: Bos | place: Iran: Karaj | collected 2018-10 | reverse complement strand
GGCCATATTTCTCTGGATGATTCCCAAAAAACATTTTCTCCAGATACCACTCTTCTATATCAAATGTCAAAATATTCATCTCAAGGATCAAGCGACATCAAAATCAATCAATTGGTAGAATACATTATCTTTTGTCATGGCAGGCAACGTTCCGCCTGTCAGGTCACGAAACACCAGATTAAACGGCGAGTGCTTGATGAATTTGGGAACATCCCAATAAGACCAAGGCAAGCTTGCTCCCAATCCCACATAAAGGTTTATCCCACAAGGAGTTTTCCCATCTTGAAACTCTGCTGCATCCACCAGCGAAGGATCCATCATTCCCATGATGGTATTCACGCCAAGTTTGAACTTCCCTATGATGACTTCATCAGAACGGACATACTTTCCATTTCTTAACCTCCAGTTCAAGGAATCCTTTGACCAAAAGCGTCGATATGTTTTTCCCCCATCTTCAGTAAGGCCCTTCCCAAATCCCATTTTCACACGCAGTCGAGTCACAAATGAAAAGCCACAATGATTCACAAAAGAAGAAACGCTGTTTCCATTGGTGACAGCATAGGCAAAAGCATAACCTTCGTTTTTCACATCTTCCAATGCAGCATTCGTTAATTGAGAGAGGACTCCCTTTCCACGATAATCCGGGTGGGTTACAACTGCCATAGACCGTACACAATTAACAATCCGCCCCTCTACTAACATACGTTCTGGCACAAACGACTGATGGGCTACCAGCCGCCCTTGATCGAAAGCATTATAGGAAATGACCTTACCATCAGGATTCTCAAGATACCAATATCGGAAGATGTCTTTAGTGAAATGGAGCCCTCGTTTCTGATAAACCTCATTCTGGAGATCCACCAGCTGCTGGAGCTCTACCTCATTTTCAAATGTACATCTTTTGATTTCCATAGTTCTAAGCCTTGCAAACAGCATTCAAGACATCCAACATGTACCGCCGGATGATGCGTTGGTCGTAATTTTCAACCACATATTGTCTTGCATTCTTGCCCATCTCTTCGGCAAATTTCGTATCGAGGAATCGGGCGAGATTATCAGCAATAGCTTCAGGCTGGATCTCTGAAAACAAACCCGTTACACCTTCTTTAATTGAATCAATACAGCCCGTAGCTCTCGAAACAACAACAGGAATGCCCATAGAACCTGCTTCCAAAACCACTGTCGGGAATCCCTCCCTGTATGATGGCAAGACAAGCACATCCATCAAAAGATAATACTTCTGGATCTCCGAATATGGGACACGCCCCGTAAATACCACATCTTTGCTACTATACAGGACATTCATCACCTCCCGTGGTACAGAATCCCGTTGTTCTGGTTCGCCAATGATCAGGAGTTTAATAGACTTCCATGGATGTCGTTGCTTCAAAAATATAAAAGCCTGGCTCAGTTCGGCAATACCTTTATCATGTACCAACCTACCACTGAAACCTACCACAAAGTCCGATTTCGAGAGACCGAATTGTAGTTTCAACAAATCTATCTCTTCAGCTGGAACATTATTAGGATTAAACTTAACCAGTGCATCCACACCATTACAAGAGCCCCCACCAAGAATCACCTGCTTTTCTGCTTTCTCAATACCATCTTCACGCCTGCGTCGGGCGACAGAAGGACTAACACAGACCACTTTTTTTGCAAAGAACACATCAAACTTCTGCTCCCATATCACCAATTTCCTCACCATCCCATGCATTGTGTCATGTAGTACACCATGCGCTATCATCACCTTGGTTTTATTACCAGCAAACAGGTTTGCAAAGGTCGCAATCAACGAAGCTTTCGGGAAATAATGGGCTACAATGAGATCAATATGGTTCTTTCTGATATACCGAGCAATCTGGAAGACAGCTTTAATATCTTTCCAAGGAGCAAGTTGCCGGCTGATCTCCACGGGTTGGTATTTGATCTTCTGTCGTTGAGCGAATTCTGCCAAGCCATCACCATCTGAGCATATCAAGTGCATCTCGTAATCCCCTTCTTGGTGAAAATACGAGAACTGATCGCCAATAAACGCCTCGGCAGAGCCTGGTAATGTTATTATTTCTACAACTTGTTTCTTCGCCATCTTTAAAACTCAATATCTCTAACGACATCTGAACCATCATCGCGAATTATTATAATCATTTCCTTACTCTGTAATTACAACGCTTTGCACAAATCCATTGCAGCTCCCATGGCTACATCCATATTATAATATTCCCAGTCAGCAAATCTTCCCGTGAAATAGAAATTTGCAGAAGCTAATTCTTTTTTAAGCGAATTTACCATTTGTCTGGTATGAGTATCCTGAATGGGATAAGTATAGGGACTGAAATGATGATCAAGGTATTTAGGATGCAGCGGTATCCGAGAGAGATTATCCAAAATGACTTCCTTGCTTATCTCGTCTGTGAACTCGATAGTAGCCGTAATACGGTCTGACGCAACTTTCTCATCATTATTTGATACAGCAAAATTGCCCGTACAAATAATACGGTGACTCTCATGCTGCCGGGATGGCTGATATATCCATGAATATGGATTCCTATCAATTTCACAGAACACCGCTGTTGTTCCGTGATATTCCAGTGCATCCACTTTTGACATATAAGAGGTCAAGTCAACACCATGAACTATTCTCACCATATCTTTGATATTTCCGCAGAAAACGACTAAATCAAATTGCTCACCAAGTATTACCCACTTATTGTTTTCCCTCTTTATTTGCTCGATATCGACATTATACTTAATATTCAATCCTTCAGCAAGTTTGTCCGCTATATATTGTGATCCGTTTTCTTTTTCATACCAAAAAGTAGCATGAACAAAAGCTTTCTCCTTGACATGATTAATATTATTGAATATCATCTCAGCAACAGTAGGCATAGGGAGTTTCCCTTCCAACCATGAAAGAGGCACCTGATTCAAATCACATCGCCAGACCTTTTCATTATATGGTTGGAAATACATGTTGTATAGCGTTTCACCAAAACGGCCCTTTAGAAACTCTTCAAAGTTATGAGGTTCCTTGCCCTCATTCTTAGTCATTTCCATCAAGTCAGCAATAAATTTCTTTTGTATTTCATGATCGAACAGGTACATGTGATTCTCTATGGGATAGGGAATCTCATGACCATCCTCCATAAAGACTACAGAGTTTCTGTCAGCCTTTGAGAACTCCTCTTCCCGAACGAACTTCGACCAAAACCAATCCAGCACGTCTTGACGTTTGGAATTGAACACATGTCCACCGCAGATATGAAAAAGGCTCCCATTCACTCTACGACATTTAATAAGCCCTCCTGGTCGGTCTTCTTTTTCAAAGACCGTTACATGATAGCGGTCTTTAAGAAAATGGGCTGTACTCAAACCTGACACACCCGCTCCAATGATTGCTACTTTCTTCATTTGCCTATTTGTTCATCCATTTAGACAACTTCACCGGATGTAAATAAATTGTATTCTTAGGGAAGCGAGTCATCATGTCATCCAAATTCTTAAATTCCTTTTCTAAATTGTCCCAAGTATAACTTGGGTCATCACAGAAGACATTATCGGTCGTTTTCCAATATGAGCGACCTGTTTTGGAAATATCCTTTTCTGTCTTAATCTTTTTATCAGAAGCCAAAACCAACGCAGTAGGTATTGCAACTTCAACAAATAGCGATGTAGCACCAAATACACCACAGTAGTGGGCGAACTTCGGCATTGTCTCGCCAGACACCAATAGTGTATCAGAGTATGAGGCAGCAATTGGATAGACCAGATTTGCTGATTTCCCGAATGGATGCCTCAACCTCGTGAGAATACGGATTGCCAGCCTTGCCTTGTCTGCCATGTATGCAGTCTTAAGTGTGAATTCCCGGAACACATCTTTCCTGTTTAGCCGCATAGGGTCATCAAGCCCTTGTGCAGCAAATTTCCTCACAGCTTCCTCCACCGAGGGAAGTTCTCCCTCGGTCTCCACATATTTCTGAACAGGTCTATATATATAAGCAGCCAAAGTGCCTAACCAGAATTGTTTCTGTTCTTTAATTTTGCGAAGATGAGGGATCCATGATTCTCCATCGTTAAGTTCAAAAAACTCCATAAGATTTTTTTCGTTAATATCAGGATTAATAATCATATCGTCAGCTATGATATAATAATAATCAAAACTGTGCGTCCTCAATATATTATATGCTTGAGCTATATAAACTTCGAAGAAAATACTCCTACCAAAGACAGGAATAACATTTTCCATATCGCCATCATAAAACGGAACAAGATAGAATCGATTAGAAAAACGTTCCTTATACATATCTTCCAAAATAGGAAGATTTTTATCATAGCGATGATTAAACAATACTATTAATGCTACATTTTTATCCATTATTTACCGAATCAAGGTAATATTTTTGAAGCCAATTAGCATTATCACGCACATCCCATCCTGCTTCTCTTAAAACATATACTGCTGAACTTCGATCGTAGTTTGATTGGCGATTCAATACGGCATTAGCCCATTCTTCGGCAGATTGATTTAATGAGAGCAACTCAACTCTGTTTTTATTTATAATTGTTTCCTTTGCCAAAGTATTTGTCATAACACATCTAATTCCTGAAGCCTGAGCTTCAACCAGCACAACACTCAATCCTTCATAAAGAGATGGGAATAATAAAGTATCGGAAGCCATTAACAAAAAATTGATATTGTCACGAATTCCCAAGAAAAATATGTTTTTTTGCAGATGAAGTCTGTTCACTTTGTCTTCTATTTGGGCCCTTAATTCACCATCTCCTGCAAGAAGCAATACAGCGCTTTGATCTTTTTTGTGTATTTCAGAAAAAATATCAATTAGAAAGTCATGGTTTTTCTGTCTGTTAAACCGACCGACATGACAGATTATATGTTGCCCTTGAGATAATCCAAGTTCTTTTCTCATTCGAGAAGCTTCTTCTGGTTTGTAACACAAAGAATCCAAATCTACAGCGTTTCTCATAAAGACAAAATCATTTTGTCTTTTCTCTCCAAAATGCCACATACCGGCAATATGACTACACACAAAAAAATCGGTTGTTAGATGTCTCATTTGCCGGATGAAATAATAGCGAGGTAGAAACTTTAAATACTGAATAAAAGTTTCATGTCGAAAATCGGGAGCATTATGAGAGTGACATATTCTGACTGGGACATTATGCTTTTTTGCCTCTTTAAAGGCGAAATAGCCAAGTTCCGACATATGTGAGTGTATGATTTTGTATTCATGATGATCGTCAAAGAACTCTTTCAACATCCTTTGATATCGGATAAAATTCTGTGGATATATAGGAGGCATTCTGTATATCTTTCCTCCAAGAGATTCTATTTCATCTTCGAACACACCACGCTGTTCTCGATGCACCATAAAGTCAAATTGAATCTTACTACGATCAATATGACGATAATAGTTCATGACCATAGTTTCTGCTCCTCCTCTATTCATAATAGTAAAAAGAAGCAATACACGAATAGGCTTCTGATTCTCTATCATTATTTAATATTCATTAATTTATTTCTAGATACTTTATATCGGATAAACAAATATAAAACAATACCCGGGATAATAGCAGAGAAGGTCAATATCTTTAATGGCGACTTTTTCAAGAATAGCCAATCCTTACACATAATGGAACTTGACACATAATGAACATTTACCTTATATTTCTCAATTAAGCCCTTAGCATAAGGCATATATTCGCGTCGTAAAAATGCTAAACCTTTCGGATTATTCCAATATTGTTTATACATATTATAACTGGACCCCTCAAGTTGATAATCAACAATAACAAGTGGTTTATTGAGCGTCAGCAGTTCGTAATCCTGATCTATTAACATATAAAGATAAGACAATCCTACATATTTTTCTCCTGAGAAGATTGGATACTCAGGATATTTATTAACTACATCTGTACGATACACTAGTTTTTTATCTCCTTTTCCACCACGCCTATAAAAACCTAATAATGTCGTTTTCTGCATAGTTGGAGGAAACTCGGTTCCAATAAGAATACCAGAACAAGCATAGTCTAGGCCAATAATACCTGCATATTGTTCCGATCCTTCATCTTTCCATTTATTAATTATTATCTCTACTGCATCATCAGGCATCCAGTCATCAGAGTCTATACAAGTATTCAATTCTGTAAAAATATTCTTATAAGCTGTATTATGAGCTCCATGCATACCTTGATTCTCCTGATAAATATAGCGAATAGGAATCTTATTCTCAGCCATCCATCCTTCTACAAGATTTCGCGTATTATCTGTCGAACCATCATCTATAATCAGCCACTCGAAATCCTTACATGTCTGGCGACAAAGACTATCATAAGTACGCCCGATGGTATGGGCTCTATTATATGCAGGTGTAAAAACTGTCAATGTAGGTTGATTCATTTTCCAATATACACATTAGATATTATTATAGCAGCCAAAAAAAAGTGGTAAAACCAAAATGTGCCAAAAGTATCCAAGCAGTCTTTTTACTATGTTGTTTTTTGAAAACAGGAAAGTTAAGAAGCGGATATGCTAATACTATTGGATACAAGAACCACGAAAGATATGCTATGCGATTTGAGAAAATAGCCCGAATAGCAAGAACCCAAAAACAATTAGCATAAATATATGTTCCGAGAAGTAAGAGATAAGTCTTATTACAGTATTTTCTTTTAAAAATAGTGTACCATCCCAACAGAAGAGGCATTGAACTAAATAGTAGGAAATCCCAACGGAAGCGATGTTCTAAAACAACACCATCTGCATCATTATTTTGTAAGTTGTAAGCTAGGCGTTGATCATAACTCGTCATAGATAACACATTATCAATATACCCCCCAATAGTCAAGCTAACGAGGATAGCGATAGCCCATGCAATATACATATACTTTGGTTTACTCACATAATATGTAAAAAACATTGTTATTATTGGCAATATCGTCGATTTATGAAAACCTATCGCCGCAAAAGACAAAGCAATAGCCAATAATTTTTCTTTTTTACAGAGACATGCCAACGCCATAATGGCACAACTGCAGGCAATACCATTTCTTATTCCATTAACAGCGAAAGGATAAAATTCAAATGCGCCATAACAGGACAGCATTAGGAGCGCACCATGTTGAGGATCAATCTTTCTACAGCCTGCAAACATCAATACCACATACAGGAACAAGCAGATCGTAAAAAAAAGATGTGGATCCATTATCTGCGCACATGAATACATAAGCGCATAAAAGAGGGGGTCTTTACTTGCTTCTGTATCACCACGCATATTAAAGACTCCAAAATCTTGAATCAGAGTATATGTCCTATGATAATTCATCGTATCTCCAAATAATCCGTTTCCGTATATCAATGGCCGTAGTCCAAAAAACAAAATAAAGAAAATAGAGAATATAATAAGCGGTTTATAATCAAAAGGCCGATTTATAACAGAATAGCCTTGACACCTATTCAGCAAACTAAAATAATTTACTGTCAACAACAAGACCAAAAACCAATATACAAAAAAATAATATGGCGCAAAAGATGCTAAAAAATCCATTTTCTATAACAATGTTATTTCTTTTTATATATCCGAAAGGTAATAATATCCGAGAGGAATACAATTGGGCTTTCTCCGATTATTTTCACCAAGAAAGTTTTCAAGCTGTGCCTTAAATCACTAAAGAAACTATGCTCAAGCCACGAACCAGCAAAGTGATGAATACATACTGTATTCTTTGTACATCTAATCTTTCCAGTACGATGATCCTTAGGACAAAAATAGTCTGCTGGATACATAGTACACAATCCTGGGAAATCCTGAAATTGATTATTCAAAATCAACCCTTTATCTAACATATAAGTAGTGATAATCGTCGTATTGGTAGTCATATCATAGCTACCATCTGGCAACAAAAAAACTCTGTTTTGATATTGATCTAACAGATCTTTAGCCCACATAGAACCTTTCTCTGCAGCCATCATGCCAGTAGGTACATTACCATCCGTTTCAAAGCCAGAAAAGGCATGGTGATGTAGGAACTGATTATAACTACCAACAACTTCGACATCTGTATCCATATATATGCCACCTTCTGTATAGATAGCATATAGTCTTACATAATCTGTCACAAAAGCGAACTTTCGATTCTCGTAAGCCTCGCGGACATATTGGCTTCTTAAGATATCAAAATTATCTTCATTCCACTCTTTCAGTTCATAATCAGGAAGATATTTCCTCCATGACTCTATGCATTTCAATGCAAGTTCTGGTTTCTCCCCCCGGCCAAACCAACAATAATGAATTATCTTAGGAATCATCTTTTATGTTTAAAACCAATTAAATAATTAGAATATGGCAATTTACTAATCACCCATGAGAAAAGAAAACTTAGAACAAATGTAACAAATATCGTCAATAATATCTGCGAGATTCCCACTAACTGCAGATAATCGCATATTTTCCATGATATTTCTTTAAGCAAGAAAATATGCATAAGATATATTCCAAAACTTAAACTTGAAACTCTCTCTACAATATGCGCCATATTATCCACCAAAGAATATTTACACATCAACATTTTAATACCTAAAAACCAAGAAATAGACATTGGTGCCGTAAACAAAGAGAGATATGCAGAAAAAGATAATGGCACCCCCAAATACTTACAGATTCCATATATTCCTATTGGAACGACAAGCAATATGACAACAACCCACAATTTGCCCCCCCCATTATTACATGTGTGAAGATAATAGCCCAGCAAATAATAACCAATATAGCCACTAAAATAATACAACGAATTATAATAACCCTCATAAATCTCAAGTACTTTTTCAAGATGAGTAAATGAGAGTGTTATAAACCATAATGCCAAATAAAATTCCAATTCTATTTTTGAAGCATGTCTCAACCAATGTGAAATAATGGGTGAAATAAGGTAAAGTCCTATTAACACATACATGAACCACAAAATTAAATGGTCCTGAGGAGAAAAAGGAATCGATAGTATATTTACCCACCCTATTGGTTGATTCCCTACAATTATATAGAAGAATGTCCAAAATAAAGTAGGGAAAACGACTTTTGACAATCTTTTCCGAATAAAAAACAATGGACCTAAAGACGACTCTTCCACTGGCAACAATAATGCCCCACTTACCATAAAGAACAAAGGGACACATGGATATGTAAGAAAAGAAACCGCTGATAATAAGACAGAATTATCTTCTCCTAAGCTTGGCATAGGAGAATGTTGCATAATAACCATTAAACACGCCACAACTCTAACAACGTCCAGATATACTATCCTTTTTTTATCCATCTAGCAATGTATATAGCTTCTCCATCTCATTTATATTTCCATAATCATTGACTCGCAGATAATCCACAATCTGCTGTTGCAACTGATGGTTCTTAATAAAGTCCACCAAACCATTAGCACAACCTTCATTATCCATAGGGACAATACGACCGTCAATCCCATTTTGAATCTGTGAAGGGGCTGTCGCATAGTTTGTGACGACAACAGGTTTATAAAGCATTTGAGCCTCACGGACAGTAACACTTTTTCCCTCATAGCGTGAAGGCTGAACGTAAAAATCACACTCCTTTATATAAGGATAAGGATTTGAACGTTTACCTAATATGATAACATGCTCTTCCATACCTGCATCCTTTATCTTTTGCCGAATTAGTTCCTCATATCCACCGTAGCCAATCAAGAACCACTTCAAGGAGAGTGGAGAGAGGAGAGTAGAGAGTGAAGAGATAATCCTATGGCAGATGTCAGGTACATTGTCATAATTCTTAGCTTCACAGAAACGGCCAACAGATAGTAATCGAATGCCTTCACCATATTTTGCCAGCTCGTCCGTTGCATCAAACTCTTCTGCTCTCCTCCGTACAAAAGCTGGAGATAGGATGTTTTCCATCTCTATAATCTTATCCTTAAGGGAAGGAAACACTCGCAGAAAAGACTTCGTAACATCTGGAGAAATAGAAATCACATGATCGTAGGCACTCCAGACAGGTAACTCCTGTTGAATATTAATATCTATACGCGTATAGTCTGTATGTATCCAACAAATCTTCTTCTTGGCCAAGACCTTGTCGACAACATAATTGTGGGGAGAATGAAAACTGATAGCAAGGTCGTATTCGCCTAGATAATACAAACTGGGCAAAAAGACAGATATATTATCGGCAATATAATGGTAAATAGCAGTGCTCTCTGACAAACCTTTCCTTCGTAGATAGTTACGAAACTGCCATCTTGCCTTCAACCTGCCATATAGCACTCCCAAACAGCCATCCAGCATCGCCTGCTTCATAGAGCATTCTATATGAGCATACTCTTTTATCTCAGGAAGCAGATTCACCTCCTTTGGAATGAACTGCATCATCTCGCCTCGATGCGCATGTAGAAACAAATCTACATCATATCGTGTATAATCAATTGACTGCAATAATCCAATCAAAGCAGATTCTGCTCCCCCGATTTCCATATAATGCATGGAGAAAAATAGACGTTTCTTACTCATTCTACGATATAGAATTGTTATCTATAACAGATCCTAAATACCATGCAAGCTCAGAGCCTTCTGCTTTACAGAGCTCATAAAAAGGTCTCAAAATGGATGTAAATTTAGTCTTTGGAAACAAATATCCATTATAGAGAGAGGAAGAGCATAAGAACATATATACTACTTCAAAATGCATTAACTGCAAATAATACTCAACTGGCAGGCACATTTCTTTTCCCAGGACTTGATATTTTACCCCGTTAAATTCCAATTGCCTACATACCTCGTCTGCGACATCTTTCTTTTCTCGTGGATGAAACTTCAACCACACATGAACATTGTTTTTAATCTGGCAAAGCGTATCCACTATGATTCTTATATATAGGGATGGATCATCATCATCTCCGTGAAGAATATAGAAAGGCGATGTTAACATTAGTACATTTCCATCCTTATGTGCCCCCACCAACTCTGTTGCAATCTGTTTATTTATTTTATCAGACACTTGCATTTTACATGTGATAAGCTTGTCAAATGATTCATGATAAAAAGGGACAATGCTATAACGTACATCCATCGGAAGGAATTCAAGTCTAGAACCTTTTTTATACTTAAAAAAAGCGAAACTACTGCCAAAGAAAGGCCGGTAGTATAAAAAATCAATTATTGAGGAATATATTTTTTCCCAAAGGCTCCCCTCATTCCCATAATCAATATTATGTATATAGTGACCAGAACCTTCTTCAAAGAAACAAATTTTCAATCCTTTTCGATGGAAAGCCACTGCTGCTAGTTGGCAAGAACCATTTTTCATATCGCCCAAAAAAAGCGTATTAATCCTATGTTTCTTCACAACTCTACAAATATATCGATAACGCAGAAAGACTTTATAAGTACCCGACAACAATTTTTTACGAGAGAACATCGCCCACCGTGCCACATCATCCATTGGCTCTATGGCTTTCCACATATATTCAATACGAATCAAATCATATAACTGAAGGAATTGCTTATTATCATCCACATAACCACACAGCATTACATTATCTATAAGTTTTTCCTGCTCAATGATCATCTGAGCAATCATCAACTGTAGTGGAGTATGTATAAAAAAAAGATTAGCCATAACCAAGCCTATCAAACTACTATCTCGAGAAATGACAAAAGAACCTAATTTTATAATCTATGTACATATGGATATAATAGGCAGGATTAACGAACCTTAAAAGATGACGCATATAATTCATCTTTGATGGATTAGAATTATACATATCCATATTCTTCATATAGAACCATAAGGCAGGATACTTCGATTTAATAGTCTGAAGAACCCACGCATTCAGCAGTTTACAACTATCAAGATACTTAGAATTAACATTCTTTATGTTTGAAAGAGAATTAGAATGCTTCCGATAACAAATTGTTGTTTCTTTCATATACGAAAGATTTCTATTACCTAAAACTGCACGTAGAAAGAATGGCTTATCCTCCATGAAAGGTATATTTTCATCAAAACCTCCTACCTTATCAAACAACTCTTTTGAAAAAAAAGAAGATGGAGCAGGCAAAAAGTTCTGATATAAAAGACGTCTCTTAAATTCACCTTTAGTTAATCTCTCAAAATAAACATGACGACTATCTATCATCTTTTCCGATATATGATCTCCTATTACTACCATATCTGAAAACAAGACATCTGTTGATGGATGTTCGTTTACATAGTTAACATTATCTGCTATGCTATTCGCCAAAAGCTTATCATCACCCGCAAAATATTTAATCCACTGGCCTTTGCTTCTTTTTAGCGCTCTATTGCAGTTCGCACTTACACCCGTATTATTCTCTATGGTTATAATTTCAGAATATGTAAATCTTTTGAAATTTGACGCCAACCACTGATGACATATCTCTATGGTATTATCATGGGAACAATCATCGGATATGATTAATTCAATATTCCGATAGGTTTGATTAGCTACACTATCAAGAGCCTCAAGAATATAATCTTGAGAATTATATGTAATGATACAAACTGATACTAAAGGTTCACTTTGGATTTGAATAGACATACCAAACTATTGAAAATATCTATTTTCTGGGTTAAAGTCTTTAAATAATAAAAACATATAATAATAACGAATATGCTTCCTATGGAATAATACCATACCTTTGGCATAACATACGAAATACAAAGTAACAATAGTAATGATGCAACTGAATAGAAACTCAATTTTAATACGTCGTTAGACATTTGATATCCATATCGCAATATATCCACATATTTTATCACAAAATAATATAGGGAATAGTTTAAAACGAACGACCACGCCATACCATTAATCCCCCACAAGTGATAAAATAACACAGCAAACAATAAATAGCAGACATTACTATACCCTCCTTCAACAATCAAATATATTTTCTTATCACCTTTTGCGAACGAAACATAACCTAATGCATAACTTGCTGTACGTAGCAACATGCCGAGACATAATATACGAATAAAACCTGTTACAGGAAGGAACTCCTCACTCAACAAAACTCTAATTACGATAGGAGCTATTATCATAAATACAGCCAAGATTGGTGTTGATAGTAATAATAGTATTTCGCTTTGCTCATTTATAGTTTGATTCATTCTATCTTTATTCCCCATTGCTGCAGACAAGCGAGGAAAATAGTCAGCTCCCATAGCAGCAAACACCATTGATAATGTTTGAAATGTAATAGTATAGCCTGCACCATAAAGCCCTAAATCCGACAAGCCACCAAGACGATTAATAAATAGATTGATTAGATAACTGGTCACATTTCCTAAAAGCGAGGCAACGACCATAGCCATTCCCAGAAATATAAAAGATCGAGCTAATTTCCATGTCTCTTTCACAGAAAGTTCACATGTTTCCAATTTTACATTACGAACATAAAGAAATGTCACAACATAATTTGCAATTGTTGAGAACACAATACCAGGCACTACACCATCTAATCGCCAAAAATAAAAGAAAGGAACAGCTATCATTAAAGAAGCTATAGAGCTAACTAAAGAGCATGCCGCTGTTGACTTTATTCTACGGGAACTAATAAGAAGAGCAGTATTCCCCTGAGAAAGAAGAGTAAAAAGAACAATCAGAGAAAGAAAACAAAAAGCTCCTATATGTTCATGATCATTAAAAGACCAGTCACTCAACAGAGATGATATTGCAATCACAAAAAGTGCTCCCGTAAATCCTAAGATCAGAAGAATTCGATTAAATGCCTTAGATATTTTTGCATAATTCAGCCAATCCTGAGCAACATAAGCCTTACTCAGATCCTTAACAACACTCATATTGATGCCCATTCCAAAGATAGTAATAAAGACAGTCAATGATGACGTGTAAATAGAACTAAGTCCCATACCGGTTGTGCCGATCAATAAAGCAACAAATTTGGAGCGTACTAATCCTACCAGGATCTGAATGAACTGAGTACCACCAAAAATAGAAGTAGCTTTTAATATGCTACGATATTGTGACGTCATTATATTAAAAAAAACTATCTAACAAAGACATGGTAAAGCCTTCCCACTATGTATCTCAAAAAAATGATTATTTCAAAAACTTCAAAACTTCCTATTTTAACTAAAAGCCCGAACCATCCTGACGAAAACTGACGTTCGGCAACTAAATTATCCCAAGTCTCTTCTGACATATGGAAAAGTTTCTCTTTATAGGGTTTTAGTTGATCGTAATTCCAAAAAAGAAGCATATTCTCTTTTATTGTTTTCATCGTTACCCTCCACTGAATTTTCATCATATCAGTATCATTAGGATACACCATCTTTAAATAATCGAACAAATACCAGCTTGTTTTTATCTTATCAAACAATTTTGGTGATATTTTCCTACATATACTATCATTTCTAATTAAATAATAGTATTTTGCATCGCAAAAAGCGACATTTTGGGAATTCGCTAATAACACACGGTTATCAACCTCATCCATATTCATTTCAACTTTATCATCAACAATTATATTCTCATACAATCCTTTTCTAATAAACGCACCATTCAAACCAATTTTCCAAGATCCAATTGTCATTCTACAAGCCTCTTTACCACAAACAACCTGATTCATGTCAAATCCCTCCCGAGGCAGGAATCCTCTCTCAGTGATTCCATCTATTGTAGTTACAGTACGTGAAATGACAATATCAGCGTTTACTTCCCGACTTCTATTTAACATTCTCTCAAAATATGTATCTTCGATGCAATCATCTTGCCCCATAACTACAACCCAATCCGTATTAGCTTTTGAAACCCCTTTCAATATAGACTGGCGAGCACTGCCATTGTTTTTATCGTTTTGATAAACGGATATTCGAGAGTCTATTGCCTGATAGCCCATAGCTATTTCATAGGTCGAATCTGTTGAGCAATCATCGATTATTAATATCTCCCAACTAGAAATGCTTTGGCGAATAACACAGTCAACAGTTTTCCTTATATACTCCTCTCCATTAAAAGAAGGGATAATCAATGTTACAGATGGTTTCATAAGGCAACTTGTTTTATACAAATTTATTCCTCAACCATTTGGAGGCTGGTTTCTCTACGCATTCATGTAGAAATACAGAAATAACTACACATGAGAGTAAAGACACGACTATACGCATAAAATTATTATCAACATGTAATATATGCCATAAAATAATTGGGCTCACAGTCCAAACGAACAACTGCGAGAGATAAAAAGTATAGGATAATTTACTACAATAATAAAGTATCATAGAATTTTGTAATGCTGGGATGTACGCATTTCCAAGTAAATAAAGTAATAATGAAAAACATGGCAATACTATCCAATTCGCCAACATAAAATCTCTTGGTGCAATAACATCTCCAATACCAACACCGACAATCAATATAGTAAAAGTGATCAATAACCATACTATATCTTTTAATGAAATACTTTTTTTGTGTATCTTATAAGACATACTTGCCACAATAATCCCTTCCAAGAATTCAAGTATCCTAAAAAAAGGATTATCATAGATACTTGCCAAATGAAAATGTCGTTGAACAAGCGGAGATATTATCAATATCACAAAAATCGCCCCCCCCAATAAATATTTCGACTTAAGAGACATATTATCTATTATCCACTGTAAGAAAGGGAAAATCAAATAGCATAACATCATACATGAAATAAACCATGTACCACCATTATGCGAAACTAGAAATAAAGAAGAAAAGCATGACTGCAAGCCCAAAAGCTCTATAGGCAATAATAACAATAATGATTCAACAGACTCTTTGTTATATATTACAATGAATAATGCTGAAACGATATAATATAATGGGAACAAACTAATTAACCTCTTTATCATAAAAGACTTAACTTTCTTTATATCACTTATCACTTGTGGATAAGAATATGATAAAGCGTATCCAGACAACATAAAGAATCCTGTCATTGCTATTGCTCCCATCCTTGCGAAATGATTAAATATTCCATAATCACATCCAAAATGTAAGTTTGAATGGAAAACGAAAACCATGACAACCAATAATACACGCAGGATATCAAGTCCTACGATTCTTTTCTTGCCCATATTATTCATGGCTCAAATTTATTAATTAGACAGACTATTTGACTTACATCATCAAAAGAAATTGCAGGGCCAATGGGCAAACTTAATTCCTCATTAGCCAACCTTTCCGTGATTGGCAGTGACAGCTGAGGCCTATTCCATTCCACCTGAGCATAACACTCTTGCCGATACGGGGCTATCGGATAATGACATACCGTTCCAACACCATTATGTTCCAAATAATCATGCAGTTCATAAATGGTATTTTCATCAAAAATCTACTTTTTTATAAAACTTGGCAGGATTACCCATCCAAAGTTCTCCTGCAGGGACATCTTTTGTTACAACACTTCCTGCAGCGACAAAAGCCCCTTCACCTATTGTAATACCTGGCAATATAACAGAACCTGCTCCTATTGTTGCTCCTTTGCAGACTTTCGTCTTCAGAAGTGTCCATTCTTTATTCTTTGAGCGTGGAAACATATCATTTGTAAAGGTCACATTGGAGCCAATCATCACATTGTCTTCCAACGTGATGCCATCCCATATTTGAACCCCACACTTGATAGTTACATTATTACCAATTACAGTCTTGTTCTCTATAAAACAATGGGAGCAGACGTTACAATTCTTACCAATCACGGCTTCTGGTAAAACAACACAAAACTGCCAGATTTTAGTACCATCACCAATATGGTCAGACTGGCAATCTGCTAATCTATGAATAAAATAAGCCATTCTTCTTATAATCTAAAAAAACATCATAATCGCGGAAAAAATCGTCCTTATCATATGTATGTGAAGCTTAAACCATGCAGACACTCCCAGAAGAGAAATCATCGAGAAACTACCCATCTCACAATAATATACTTGCCTCTTTCATATAGATTCAAATTGAGTCGTATTCAACTTTAATTCCAACAATTCTTTCATTTACTTCTGGAAAGGACTTCTCTACAAACAGAAATCTTCGGCCAAGCATCTCTACGACTGCAGATCTTACGGATAAGTCCAATGTATTATATCTATCCAATTTGTGGGCTATTAATCGAATATAAAATGGCAAATCAGCATAGTTAGTTTCCCTAAGTATCAATTTCGCACCTTTTATCGAAACCTGATTAGGAACTTCCTTAATCATATAGGGCCATCCTTCTTTCGTTATGAAAGTTTTTAAGCTATTATTTGATAAACTATCTTCAAAATAAGAATATATATTTTCGGGAATGAAAATAAGTCCTGGAATATCATATATAATAGATGTATTGTGTATTGTCAAATCATCTGGATTAAGAGCAAAAAAATAACTTTGTTCACCAAAACCTACAATACCGTGGAGATATCGAGACTCAAAGCTGTTAACTTTTCGTAATTGAGGGACTTTAACTAATTGAGTTTTCTCCTCCAACTGTTTCTTTACATTTCTATAGTTATTAAAATTCTCTCTTGCTACTGATGCAACTGGAATATAAGATAATAATAATATTAGAGCACATGTAAAGGAGAAAAACTTCTTGTATTTTATGGGCTCGAGCCTATTAATAAGATGCAAAAGCATAATGAGAGCCAAGACCTCTGTCGCGTAATTTATGCGTCCACCATATCGTGCATCAACGAATAAAATTGCCGGTGACACTATCATAGCCGAGAAAACTAGAATATGTTGCATCAAGAATTGTTTAGCATCTATTCTGTTTTTTCTACAAGCATAAATAAACAATATAATAAAGAACCAGAAAATGCGCAGGGTAAAGAACAATGAATAAATGCCTGCAACTATTCTTTTCAGGAAATACATCATATCTATTCCACTTCCAAGTTGTAAACGTCTCTGGGTTCCAGGAGCAAAGCTTAATAATAATGTACCAATTATAAATGCTATAGTTATTGGTAATGCGGCGGTATTAAATAAATGTTTTCTTTCAATATAAAGATATACTAACAACCCAAATGATAGTGATAGCGAGAAGGCCTCATGACACATACCCACAATTAGCGAGAATGGACATATCCATAAAAGGTGCAGAGATGGTGTCTCTTTTGAATATCTTCTGAATAGAAACAAGAATAATAGTATAAATGTAGATGCCCACATATAATCAATACTACCAGTTAGCCACAAATGGGTATCTCCAAATGCGGGTATAAAAAAGAAAATAAGGAATACTGCCAGAATGATGGGAAAAACACTCTGCTTATGGAATGTATATTTTATCAATAGAAAAAGAGTAATACAGAACACTATTCCATTACATATATTATATAATTCTTTCCCTAACACTGCATCGAAAAGTTGTACCAAAAACATAACTGGCACACGACCATGTTGGACAAAATAGTGGTTATATTGAGAAACGAAACAATCTATTACAGAATGAATTGGATGTCCATTCTCTCCAAAAACAAACATATAAGCAATATCATCTCCAATATCAATTGGTGTATAATAGGTTAGGAGCCATATCAACACAAATAATATAAAATAAACCAAATAAATTCTGTACTTATTCATACTCTCGCTATCTAATTATCTAATTTACATTAATTTTATCCTTGATAATAAAAGTCGGACGAGCTTTCACCTGATCAAAAATCTTCCCGAGATATAATCCTAAAATTCCTAAAAGGGATATCAGGATACCAGCTATTGCCCATAATGAGATCACTAACGTGGTAAAACCACTTACATCAGTACCATTTATAATATAATCCAAGAAATAATATACAGCCAAACAAATGGCAACTAGGGTTACAAAGGTTCCAAAATGAAGGGCTAACCTCAAAGGTTTATTGGAGAAGCCGATCATACTATCAGAAGTCACACTCAACAATTTGGCCAAAGTATAACCAGAAGAACCTTCTGCCCTTGTAGAATGATGCACAGGAAGATAAGCAATTCTAAATCCCACCCACTTTACCATCACAGGGAAATAGCGGATGGCGTCGCCCATTGACAAAACGGCATCAATCACCTGACGGCTGTAAAGTCCGAACTCCGCTGCTGACTTATCCTGATAGGAATCCGTCATATACGAAAACACCTTGTTAAATAAAGTAGAGGACAATTTCTTCAAGAATGTATCCTGACGTTCCAAACGCTGGGCAAAAACAGTATCATAGCCTTCCATGGCCTTTTCATACAAACGAGGAATTTCTTCCGGCGGATTCTGAAGGTCACAATCTATGACTGCAATCCATTTCCCTTTCGCCACAGTCAATCCTGCTGTTGTAGAATACTGCTGACCGAAATTACGGGAAAGATTGATGCCCTTGATACGTCTGTCTTTCTCACACAGCTCTTTGATCTTTGTCCAAGAATCATCTGGTGAAGCATCATTCACCAATATGATTTCATATTCATCCGAAATAGAGGATACAGACTTACTAATACGTGATATTAATTCTTCAAGCATCTTCTCTCCCTTATAAATAGGAGATACTACTGATAACAACATCTTGTTATAATTGATTATAGAATTCGTGAATCAACATGATTATCTTTTCTTGCTCTGCATCTGACAGTTCATAATACAAAGGCAGACGTACAAGACAATCTGCAAAATGATCGCAACAGGGCAATTCGGGAATATTGCCTGCATGATGCTGCTGATAATAATCACTGAGATGCAGGCTTAAGTAATGGAATACCGCTAGAACACCATTCTGATTCATATAACTGATCAGATCCGTCCTTTCTTTCAGGTTTCTACAGATCATATAGAACATATGAGCATTGTTCGTCGCATAATCGGGCATCTGAGGTAATAGGACATAACCCTTCTCCTCTAAATCTGCTAATTCTTTTTGATATCTGCTCCATATCTGTACTCTTTTATGCTGTATATCATCCAGATTCTCAAGCTGAGCGAGTAAAAAAGCAGCATTGATTTCAGAGGGGAGGAAACTCGATCCAGTATCCACCCATCCATACTTATTAACCATACCACGGAAAAACTCTGCACGGTTGGTGCCTTTCTCCCATATAATTTCTGCACGACGAATAAACCGCTCGTCATTGATGATCAGCAAACCACCTTCGCCACCAGCAGTTACATTCTTGGTCTCATGGAATGAAATACATCCCAAATGTCCGATACCGCCAAGAGGCTTGGCCTTATAATAAGAGTCTATGGCCTGAGCAGCATCCTCCACAACCAAAATATGATGACGAGTGGCAATCTCCATGATCTTATCCATATCACAAGCATGACCAGCATAGTGGACAACTACAATAACCTTTGTCCGATCGGTAATCAGCGACTCGATTTTACCTGCATCAATATTAGGATGGTCAGGATAACTGTCTGCAAAGACAATATTAGCACCAGCACGTACAAAAGCTAATGCTGACGACACAAAGGTATATGACGGACAGATGACCTCGTCACCTGGTTGAATGTCACAAAGGATAGCAGCCATCTCTAAGGCATCCGTGCAAGAAGTCGTCAGCAGGCACTTTTGATAGCCATATTTCTGTTCAAAAAACTCCTGGCATTTTTTGGTAAAGACACCATTGCCTGACAACTTACCAGTATATACAGCCTGATAAATATAATGTGCTTCTTTACCCGTCAGGTAGGGCTTATTAAAATGTATCATATAATTATAAATTGTCAATTTTGACGTCCAGGCATGAAAACATCCTTTAGGAGTAGCTTTAGTTATTCTTTAAGCAAGCGAGCAGAGCCAATACTACTGACATAGTTTTACGATCAAGCACTCCCCGACATCTTTAATTTCCATAAAACGCATATCACTTTTTGCATCCTCATATAGTTGCTTAAGCCTTAACTTTCTATCGGAATCATATATAGAATTCAAAAGTGATGAGATACTTGTTACATTTATATCATATCCACAATACGCAAAATGCTTTTTTAATGTCACCCCCATCTGAGTCGCATTCTTAATATTTGAATTTACAAATTTATAATGATGATATCTTTCGGGGAGATAAGATTTGCATAGATTATTAAACAGATGTCCATTCCACGAGTCAGGATTAGCATATACTCGCCTATCAATCCAGGGACCTAGATAGTTTATATATTGATCTTCAGAGACTATTATTACGACAGGTTTATACTCAAATTCGCTCATAATACGATTCCCTATAAATTGGAGGCTTACAATTTCATTATTTGAGCGCATATTGTTCAAAGAAAGCATATTACTCAAATAGACGGCCTGATGCCAACATAGAAACAGCAGTAAACATGATATTAATAACTGAGGGCGAACTTTTATTTCACATAATACAAAAGCGACAAATGCGACATAAAGAGTTAATGGCTGAGCCGTTCGGTATTGCATACATAAGCCTTGTAGAACGGGCAACGAAAATATAGAAAGAAAGAAAATAAGCCCCAAGAAACTGATTTGGCAATTGCGCTTAGAAATACTTTCATAAATAACATATACGACGAATACTAATGAAAAAATAACAAAAATAGTAATCGGGAAATACACTAGACCTGCTACGAAATATCTAAAAACATTGGACCCTATTAAATATGTTATACCTGTATTACTATAATCTATCTCTGACCCACCTACTTGTATATAAGGAAGATGAAAAAACGACCGTAAAAGAAAAGCAATCAGATATCTAAAGATTACTGCAATTATTACTGGTAACAAGAAATATGCATACTCAGAAATCCATTTTTTAAATGTTATATGTAAGTCTGAATTAATACAACTCCTATAAAAAATCACCAAACTAATCAAAGTTAAATATGAAAAAAGACCGACTTCATAACTCGATGCTGGCAATATCATAAATATACTTGCAATAACGATAGTCTTAATAATATAGCGGCCTCGTTCCAATGTCATATAAAGATAAGTCAGTATAATTAATACCAGATTTCCTGCATATTGAATATCTGCACCTGTATATTCGTATATCTCATTAATTAGCGGATACGTTAATATCATCGAAGATAAAACCGTGTATGATAATATCTTCCCTTCTCCATTTCTCAAATGGAAAAAAAGTGCACCAAACAAGAATGAAGCAATGGCCATGAACAAAACAGTCACAAATCTATCAACAAATGGAACTAAATCTGTAACTCCTACAATTTTCCCCCATAAAACCATTCCCCATCTACTTGAAAGACAGGCTTCATTATAATAATCCTTTAACAGATCGTCCCAATGAATTGTACGATTAAAAATAGAAAAGCCATATCCCACTAAAGATAAGACCAATAACGGAGCCCAATATAAAGGACAGTGTGCTATTTTAATCCAATAACCTTTAAACAAATCTGTCATTTTTTAAAAATTAATTCTTTCCTCCTCAATCACCAACGGACGATTCATAATTCGGGTGTTAATACTCATCACATATTCTCCGACAAACCCAATAAATAGCAGTTCAATGGCATTAAGGAAGAACAAGCCGATAATCATCGGGGCGAAACCTGCAGAGAAGCGATCCCAATAGAGCAATTTAAGGACCAGATAAACCAATGCAGCAAGAATTGACAGAGCAGAAAGAATCAGTCCTGCAAATGTCACTAAATGTAATCCAACTTTTGTATAGGAAGTAAAGCTCAGCATAGCTGCATCAAAGAGTGTGAAGAAATTATTATGCGTCTTACCTGCCCTACGTTTGGCCTGTGTATATTCGATGCTGACACGCTTGAATCCAAGTTCTGCCACAATACCACGCAGGAATGGTGTTGGATCTTTCAGATTACGCAACACTTCCACAAAAGACTTATCATAAAGACCAAATCCCGTAAAATGTTCAATCTGCTCAACCGATGACATCTTCTTGATCATCTTATAATAACACGAGCGCAAAGATCGCATGATAGGATTCTCCTTACTGGCAGTCTTTATACATGACACGATCTTAACCCCTTTCTCCCATTCTGCCACAATCTGCGGAATCATTTCTATAGGATCCTGAAAATCACAACACATCAAGATTGTGCAATCACCCGTAGTCTGAAGCATGCCATAATAAGGACTATTAAACTGTCCAAAATTCTTAGCATTAAAGATGGCCTTTATCTTCGGATTACGTTTACAAATTTCACGAAGTAGTGGACGTGTATTATCTACCGAATCATTGTCGATGAAAATGATTTCATAATCATAGTCTGCAAGATTTTTCCCCATTTCTTCCACAATCGCATTTGCAATGGGTATTACATTTTCCTCTTCGTTATAACAAGGAATCAGAATACTAATCTTCTTCATTCACTTTCTTGGTTTTAAAAGACCAGAATTTATTGATGATAAAATTCAGCGGTATTGTCACTACCAGTACTAATAGCTGAGCAATATACTCTGAAATTTGTAATTTATCTACATAGAGATATAGAAGAATACTTGCCAGTAACAATCCGGTGTTTCCGTATGCAACATAAGTCTTTACTAAAGTCCAAATGGCACTCCTTGCCTCTCCTTCTCCCTTCTTAAACACAAACCTATCACTCCAATAATAGGCATTCAGCACACTGATAAAGAACCCTAAAGCATTGGCTAATAAATAATGGATTCCAAGATAAACACATATTGAGTATATAACATAAGCAATAAGCGTATTAGAAGCACCTACGATTCCGAACTTAATAAATTGATAGACTCCTGTCTTGTTCATCTATAATGGCAGACTATCGAAACAACTTTGGTATTCCTCATCAGGCAACTGAGGGGATGGCATATCTATCGGCTTATTATATTCCAATTTAGGACTTACTGTTGTCAAACCATCAACTATATAGTTGATCAGCACTGAATCAGATGAATTCAGGTTCATGTCGTCAAGATCCTTTTCTGTCATTTCAATATAATTCAAGCCATATGCCTTAGCTATTGATTCAATGTCTGGATTAACAAAACCGCCAGTCTCTGTCGTTCCAAACATTCGATTATCAAAATATAGATGCTGAAACTGGGTTATCATACCAAGTGCCGCATTATTGATAACAATCACCTTGATATTTAACTTATACTGTGAAATAACCAGCAAAGACTGTACAGCCATATGGAAACCACCATCACCATTTAAACACCAAATCGTTTTTTTAGGATTTGCAAAAGCCATACCTATAGCAACAGGAAGAGAAAAGCCCATAGGTGCTAATCCTCCACTTGTTACAAAACGTTGACCACTCTTTAGTTTTAATGTCTGAGCTGCCCACATCTGATTCTGACCAATATCCGCTGTAATTATGTCAGCATCCTTGGTCAAATTATTAAGCCGTTGCATCAGTTTATAGGGTGCCTTATTCTCTACAAAACGCTCGATTTCCTTATCTTGGCCATATTCAGCCTTAATACCATCTATCCAATGATTCCAATGGCAATAATCTCCATAATTTAACTCTGCTTTATTTATTTCAAAAAGGAAATCATATACTGATGCTTGAACTTTAAGTCTATTCTCCAATCGATGATTCTCCAATTCTTTCTCATCAATATCTACATGAATAATAGTACCATTCTGAAGGAATGACTGATACATAGCACCTGTCTGGCGGGTATCAAGCCTTGAACCTAGAACAACCAGCAAATCAGCCTTAGCAACAGTCATATTAGCACAACGATTACCATAACTGCCAACCATACCTATATAGTGAGAATAGGTTTCATCTATCATTCCTCTACCCATCAGAGAGGTGATGACTGGAATTTGAGTTCTCTGAAGATAGCTATTCAACAACCGCTGTGTTCTCTCTCCCTCACATCCAGCTCCTATCAATATCATAGGCCGCTTTGCAGATTCTATCAGCTCTCGCACCTTATTAATATTAATAGATTTGGGGAGGGCCTCTTCAGGAATAAAGCCTTCCAATTGTTTTGGTTCAATTTCTGCACGAGAAATATTCATAGGCAAATCTATAACCACAGGACCTTTGCGGCCATGTGTCGCTATATAAACTGCCTTCTCAAGTTCATAACGCAATTTCGTAGCATCATCCACCATCACAGCATATTTGGTAATAGGCTTCACCACATTCACCACTTCCAATTCCTGAAAGCCTTGCTGGCGGATTGGCTTATCATACTTATACTCGTATGAATTTACCTGTCCTGTGATATAAATAACGGGTATTGAACCAAAGTAAGCATCAGCTATTCC
>JAEEGL011366735.1_pt1 | contig 25215 bp, 23 predicted proteins | sample 9134231 | NCBI WGS metagenome assembly JAEEGL01 (sample SAMN16246548, study PRJNA631951) | gut metagenome | biome: gut microbiome; feature: rumen; material: fiber-attached | host: Bos | place: Iran: Karaj | collected 2018-10 | reverse complement strand
TGCTAAAACATTGTTACGAACTGCATTAATGTATTCGTGAGCAATATCTGCAAATGTATCACGTCTAGAATTTTCAATAGTTCTAGATACAGCTGGTATAGCAACCATCATTAAAATACCCATAATTGTAATAACTGCAAGTAACTCAATAAGCGTAAAACCTAAATTATTTTTTCTCATTTTTATTCCTCTCCTATCTTTAATTCATATCTTACATTTTAATATTAGCACAACCAAAATTCTTGTGCAATACATTTTTATATTATTTACAAAAATATACAGTGTCAACTAATTAAGGATGAGCATAAGCATCCGTTGCAAATAGTGTACATGATGTCCCATTAGTATCAGCCGGTATACTTGTACCTTCTTTTACTATACTTCCATCATTTTTTGCTAAATCTTCATATTTTGTATATGGAATGTAATATACTTTTTTATCAGTTTTCTCTGCTAAAGACACATAATAATAAGTTCTTCCGGCACTCTTTTGAATAACTACATATGATCCTTCATTAAAATAAGTTCCTCCATTAGGTGCTTCATTAAACTCACCATTATTCAAATAAGCAATTGTCATCTTGTAGCAAGCCCCATTATTAAGTTTCTTATCTACAAAATCAGAATCACTATATTTATACTTAGCCCTACTAACTAGTTTTTGTGCATCCTCAATATAACTGTTATTCTTATTTTGACTTAAAATACCCATAATATTAGGTATAGTAATAGCCATAAGTATACCAAGAATAACCATACTTGCTAATAATTCTACTAAAGTAAATCCTTTATTATTCATACCATCACCTATAACAATTATAGAAAATAAATAAAAAAAAGAAAAGTGTTTTTACCTTTTCTTCTTTTATTTTACATCTTTTAATTCTTCTTTTATATTATTTATTTCTTTTTTAGTTTTTAACTTTTTAAAGAAATATCCTTTTGGTAACATTTTAAGTAATATTTCTCTACTTACTAATTCTCTAGTAAAATACTCAATAAATATTTTATCTTTATTTTTACGTAATACTGGCCCAAAGAAATAATCTAATTTATTGTATCTTTCTTTACCTTTTTCAAATACTATTACTTGATAAATAAACTTCTTTTCTTTTACTAATTTCTCATTACTTATATAAAAACCATTATTACATAAGAATCTTTTAACATCTTCTTGATAATTATTTGGACTTAGTATAATCGTATCTACTTTTTTTAATACTTCCATATGACTCTTCATAATACCAATCATATTACGTCCACCCATACCAGAAATAATAATAGTATCTACTTCATCACTATATGTATCTAGCCCATCACCAAGTCTAGTTTCAATCTTTCCTTCTAATCTTTCTCTTTTTATATTATTTTTAGCTATATCTATTGGCCCTTCCGCAACATCAGAAGCAATAGCTTTAATATTCTTATTTCTCTTTACCAAATAAATATCTAGTAAAGCATGATCACATCCAACATCTAAACAAAAGGAATTAGCTTTCACTAAATCCCCTATTAATTTTAATCTATCATTTATTTTCATTAGTCAGTTAAAAAGTCCTTTAATTTACGAGATCTAGAAGGATGTCTTAATTTTCTTAGAGCCTTAGCTTCAATTTGACGAATTCTCTCACGAGTAACCCCAAAGATTTGACCTACTTCTTCAAGTGTTCTACATTGTCCATCATCTAAACCAAATCTAAGTCTTAATACTTTTTCTTCTCTTTCAGTAAGTGTTCCTAGAACACCATTTAACTCTTCTTTTAACATTTCAACAGTTGCATATTCCTCAGGTCCCATTGTTCTTTCATCTTTAATGAAATCTCCTAAGTGAGAGTCATCTTCTTCTCCTATTGGAGTTTCAAGTGAAACTGGATCTTGAGATATTTTATATACTTCACGAACCTTTTCAATTGTAATTCCTAACTTTTTAGCAATTTCTTCATCTGTTGGTTCTCTATTTAATTCTTGTGTTAATTGTCTTTGTACTCTAGCAAGTTTATTGATTGTTTCAACCATATGTACAGGAACACGAATAGTTCTTGCTTGATCAGCTATAGCACGAGTAATTGCTTGTCTTATCCACCAAGTAGCATATGTAGAAAATTTATATCCTTTTGTTGGATCAAATTTATCTACTGCCTTCATTAATCCAATATTTCCTTCTTGAATTAAATCCAAAAATAACATTCCCCTTCCAACATATCTTTTAGCGATACTTACAACTAAACGTAAATTTGATTCAGCTAACATTCTCTTTGCTTCTTCATCACCTTGTTCAGCTCTTTGGGCATATTCAAATTCTTCATCTGATGTTAATAAGTTAATACGTCCAATTTCTTTTAAATACATTCTAACTGGATCATTAATCTTAACATCTTTACTCATTGTAATAGATTCTACTGCTACATCTGGAGTAATTTCTTCACCTGAAGCATCATCAGATCCATCTTCAGTAACAATATCAATATCAGCATCTACTAATGCGTTGTATAAATCATCTAGTGAATCACTATCTACTTCCAACCCTTTAAGTTCATCTGCTAATTGTTCATATGTAATAAAGCCTTGTTGTTTACCTAAAGCAATTAACTTCTCTTTTCTTTCGTCTAGTGTTTTAATCTCTCCAACCATTACTATTCTCCTATCCTTAGCTTCCTAATTTTCTCAGAAATCTTAGCTTGTTCTATTGGGTCTACTTCTTTTTTCATTAAATTTGTTAATCTTTTAATTTCTTGTTTTTTAGCATATTCCTTAACAACATTAAAATATTCAAACAACTCTTCTTTAGTAACCTCACTATTATAATCACTAGCTAATATTTCATTAAGAAAATTACATACTAATTCTTTATCTTGAACATAAGTATAAAAATCAGCTACATTAATACTTCCATAATTCTTATAATAATATATTATTTCACTACATAATACTCTACTTTCCTCACTAGGTAAGATTAAATGTTCCTTCTCGACTTGTGAAATAACAGTGTCACTATTAAGCATAAAATATAGTATTTGTTCTACTGCTTTCATATACTTACTTTTTCTTGTACTATTTACTTTTTTAGGTATAATTACTTCTTTCTTTGTTTCATTCTTCTTATACCCTAAAAATTGCATTTCCAGTGTATTATAACTTATATCAAACTCTTTTGCAAGTCTTTTAAGTATAACTTCTACTCTTATTGGATCATTAATTTTAGCTGTTTCTTTCAATACTTCATTAATATAGTTAGCTTTTTCTTCATCGCTTTTGAAATTAACATTCTCTTTTAACTTCATCATTTTAAAATCAGAAAAGTTTAAAGCATTCTCAACTAAACCAATAAATTTATCTTTACCGTTATTAATAATATATTCGTCTGGGTCTGCTGGATCAGGAAGTAATACTACTTTTACTTCAATTCCTTCATTAAGTAATTCCTCTCCAATACTAAGAGTTGCTTTTACTCCAGCAGAATCTCCATCTAAACACATTATTATATTATTACTAAGTCTTTTTATTAAATTAGTTTGTTCTTTAGTCATAGCTGTTCCCATTAAGGCAACAGTATTTTTAATACCAATAGAACTAGCTCTAATTACATCCATGAAACCTTCCATTACTATGACTGATTTCTTTAACCGACATTCTTCACGAGCTATATGGTAATGATATAACATTTCTCCCTTTTTAAAGATTTCTGTTTCTTTAGTATTAACATATTTATTTTGACCATTATCTTTATAAATACGTCCACTAAATCCAACACATCTACCATTAACATCATATAATGGGAACATTATTCTATCATTATAAACATCATGATTATCACTACTTAGTCCTATTCTATTTAAAGTACCAAGATCATAATCTTTTTTAAGTAATAAATTAGTTAAATCATCTTTACTATCTAAAGATAGACCAACTTCAAATTCTTTAATTAAACTATCTGTAAATTTTCTTTGTTGTAAATACTTTTTAGCTTCTACTCCAATAGAACTATTTAAGTTATTTTGATAATACTTTAAAGAAAAATTATAGGCATCATATAACTTGTCATATTTAGTAGTCTTTTTAGCTATCTTAATATTTCCAACATCTACTCCAACTCTATCTCCTAAGTATTTTAATACTTCTCGAAATTCCATATGTTCATAATTCATCAAAAATGTAAAAACATTTCCCGTAGCATGACATGAAAAACAAGTATAGATTTGTTTTTCACGTGATACACTCATTGAAGGATTTGTATCATCATGAAAAGGGCAAACCCCAAAAAAGTTTTTGCCTCGAGCAACTAAAGGTATTCTCTCACCAATAATATCAACAATATCAACTTTACTTCTAATTACACTAGCAAGATCATTATTCACCCATATCACCCCAAGTACACAGATATAATTATTATATCATATACAAGTAAAACATATAATATTAAATACCATATATTTATAAATAAAACAACAAAAAATCACTAAATTAGTGATTTTCTCATAAAAGTATCTACATCTTTATCAATATAAACATCTATTACACCTTTATTAACTATTTTTACAAAACCAAGACCAGATATGACAAAGTCTTCATCATATTTAACATTATAAGTTAATTTATTCTTATCTTTTAATTCTTTATTATTAAATAAATTTAATAGTCTTCTTACTTTTAAATCATTACTTACGAATAAAGTAAAACTATTTCTCTCTCCTTCAACATAATCAATTCTTACCATATCTTCTATAATAATAGATTGGTTCTTTCTTAATTGATAAGTTCTGGGTTTAATCTCCTTCTTACAAGATATTTTTTTTACCATATCACTATTAACATGATTAGTCATACTACCACTATCAATAAGTCCAGGAGTATCTATAATAGTTAAATAATCATTAATCTCAATATTAACTGTATTTAGTGTAGTACTAGGTAAAGGACTCATAGTAAGTTCTTGTTCTTTATCAGAGTAATTCTTAATTAACTTATTAATTAAACTACTCTTACCTGCATTAGTATGTCCTACTACATATACATTCTTAGATGTTTGATAATACTTAATTCTTTTTAATAAATAATCTATATTATGATTCTTATTTGCACTAATGACAATTATTTCTTCAAAGCCAAGATTCATATTCTCAATATATTTAATTAACTTAGTTTCTTTTACACTTTTAGGTAATACATCTACTTTATTAAGTACTAAAATCATTTTATTAGGAAGAATAGTTTTAATAGCTTCCATATTCTTCTCTAGATTTAATAAATCAGTAATATATAAAACTAAATCTTTTGTCTTACCTACTTCTTGTAATATTTTTACATAATCTTCATTACTTTTAGTAACACTTTGATATTCACCATAGTTTTTTAATCTAAAACATCTTTGACAAATATCATTATCTAAATTAGTTGTATACCCCTCTTGTAAGACATTTTGGTCTTGTAATATTACTCCGCAACCTAAACATCTCTTCTCATTATTCATAATAATTACCTCTCTTAAATAAACCTCTTTTTTGATATCTATTTACGATGTAGTTTTCTATAATTCTATTCAAGGCTGTTATTTTTAAATCTTTAACACCCATTGGATCTACTAATACTGTTTTTATTCTATATCTTTTTCCAGCAACTATATCTGTTACTATTTGATCTCCAATAATACACATTTCTTTTTTCTTTAATTTATATTTTCTTTTTATTTTGATTAATCCTCTTATAGAAGGTTTTAGACTCCAACTTACCCCATCTACTCCTAATTCTTCCATATATGGTTTTAATCTTCTAGTATTATTATTAGAACAAATAACTATATCAAAATCCTTTTTTAACTTTTTGATTAACTCTCTTGTTTCATCAGGACATCTCTTATGAGAAATTAATCCTAATGTATTATCTAAATCAAATATTAAACATTTAATACCATCTTTTTTTAATGAATCATAATTAATACTATAAATATCTTTTTGATATATATTAGGTTTAAAAAATCCCATAAAATCACTCCTCAAGTATTATATATTATTACATTACTTTTGTCTAATTATTCATTTACTTTACTTTTTTTACTTAATACAAAAGTTTCATAGTCATTGATTATTGGTGTATGACAATAACTACAATGACTATCACCAGAATTAATATCAGCACCACAACTAGGACATTTAGTTATTGTTTGACCACGAGCTACAACAAACTCTAAAACATATTGATTATGTACCTTATGAGTATTACTTCCTTTAGTAACTAAACCATTAGTAACATCAACAACATAGTCATAGAAGGCAACATGTAAATACATTCTAATAATAACCAAACCATTCTCTTCACTCATACCATTTATATTAGCAGCATACATAACGAAATTACTCATAATATTTTGTCCATGCATACTTTTTAATATTTCCAAATCAGATTTATATGAATTATATAATTCATCAGTACATAATTCTCTTAATTTATCATAATCAAAATTCATCCAAGCTACTTGAACATCAACAAATCTTTGGAACAAAACATCTATTAAAGTTCTTTCATCTAAATTAGGGAAAAATTTCTTTATTTCAAAATCACTATCTCCTATATAAGATCTAATTGCCTCTAGTCCCTCTTTTTTTCTTCTACTATTATCTATAGCATTTAATATAACAAAACCAAATACTATCGCAACAATAACAATCATAACAATAACAAATATTCTTTCATCTTCTTTGGTCATGGAATAACCATCACCTGATCCTGAATATGAATGATCACTATGCCAACTATAACTATCTCTACTACTAGAAGAACTTCCCCAATCAGAACTACTCCAATCAGATGATGATGATCCTCCCCAATCAGATGAACCTCCATAATCAGTATCCCATCCAGAATCAGCTGCGACCGGTATGGCTACTGAGAAAGAGAAAACAGCTAATATACAACAAATTGCCAACCATATTTTTTTCATATTAAACCTCTTTATACAAATACTTCTAAATAATAATCAAACTCTTCTAAATCAAAAATTCTACCACAACTAGGGCATTTACCATTTTCATTTACATTAATAGGCGTACCACAACCTAAACATCTAGCAACCTCAGGCATAGAAGCACCTTTCTTTTTTCTAAAAATAGCATTATGAATTACTGTACTTCTATTTTTATTATCTCCTTGAACTACTTTTCCTGAGTTATCTATATAGTATTTACAATACTTAGTAGTTACTAAGCAATTAATCATATAACTATTTATATCTTCACTAATATCTTTAATCTCAGTATTTACACTTACTTCATCATAGATAAGTCTTAAATTATTAGCTTTAGCCTCACTAACTCTACTTTTAAATCTAGCAAAGACACTATCACTAGCAAAATGATCAACTTCATCTAATTGATCTAATGTAGTAGCATTATATAATTTCTTAACCATATTATTGGCTTTACTAGTAAATATACTACTATTAAAACTACTATCCTTTTCTGCTAATTCACCTATTGTCATAAATCCTCCTAATTGTTTACTCTTTGTCTTATCATTTCTGTATCATAAGTTATCTTTTCAATACGATATCCATTATCTTTACAATATCTAATAATATTTCTTAAAGCATCTCTTGTATATGGTTTAATATCATGCATTAAAACCATATTGGCTCTATCTCTTCTTAAACCATTAACAACATTTCTATAGACTTGATTAGGATCAGTAGTATTACCAGCATCTCCACTACTTATATTCCAATCATAATATCTATAACCTCTATTTAAAGCTTCTTGTGTAATTCTACTCATAATACCATTAGAATATCTTCTACTTATAGTATTACTACTTCCCCCAGGAAAACGTATTATTTTAGAATCATATCCAGTAATTCTTTTTACTCTAGCTCCTACAGATTCTAAGTCTTTAAAGTAAGCTGCATCACTAGCATAAATAAGAGCATAATTATGACTAGCTGTGTGCAAAGCTACTGTATGTCCTTCATCATATTCTCTCTTAATTAATTCATCAGGTCCTTTATTAGTAACAAAGAACGTGGCTTTCACACCTTCTTCTTTCAATATGTCCAAAATAACATTAGTGGTTCCACTATTAGGTCCATCATCAAAAGTTAAGTATACTACTCCATTTTTAGTTCTTTCAGATATAATTACTTTTCTCTCTAAACTACTACTATTTCCTTCTTTATCATTAATAGTATAAGTAATAGTATACATTCCAACTTTATTTTTATCTACATTACTTTCTACTTTAACATTACTAGAAATGTCTCCATCACAATTATCAATTACATTTACCCCTGGATCTTTTATATCATCTCCAACATAACCATATAACGTATCACTACCGTTAAATGTCATTTCTGGTTTAACTACATCTTTCTCAATTATTTTTTTCTTTAATTCAGTCATATTACCAGATGAATCTTTAACACGATAAACAATCATATCATCATATAATTTACTTTTAACTTTATTAGTTATATCACCATCAACATTATCATGAGCTTTGATCTTTTCTTTTTTATACTTTGTATTTGGGCAAATAAATATATCACTATCATCAGTTTCTAGAACAGGTTGTTCCAAATCCTCTACTACCACTATTCTTTCTACGTATGAATCTTTAACTTTATATTTAATTTTATAAGTACCTAATTTATTAGTATTAACTTTACCAATAACTTTAACATCCTCAGTAACATTATCATTCATATAATATGCTTCATAACCATTTTCTACATACTTATCTTTATAATTTAAATAAACAATACTACTACCTTCCAAAGTAATAATAGGAAAAGCCAAATAACGATATATACATATTCCTGTCATTACAATCAAAAATAATATAAATACGAAAATATAATATCTTTTAAAGATCATAATACTCACCCAATCATATTATAGCATAAAAAAACATGTAGTAAAATACATGTTTTATCCTCTTATTCTTAATTTATTAAATAGTGTATCTTTACTACTTTTTAAGAAATCTTTATTCATTAATATTGAGTAAATTACAACTATTATTAAATTAATAATATCTAAATATATATTTCTTTGATAATAAAGAATCATACTAAATGTAAATATCAAAATAGTTTTAATTACTAATCCTTTTTCAAATTTAATATTAACATACTTCTTTAAATCAATATGTCTATATAACATCATAGCAAAATATGAAATTGCTGTTGATAAAGCTGCGGCATACAGACCAATATATTTAACAAATACTAAGTTAATTAAAATATTAATTACTGCCCCAATTACACTAGTTAAAGCAACTTGTACAGTTAATTTTTTAGCAATATAGACACCACTATATAAACAAATTACTACATTAAATATAGTTCCTAATACTAATATAGGTATATAGTTATAAGCTCCATCAAATTTAGCATTAACAAGTATAGGAAATACAAATGGCATACAAGCTATCATTCCTACTCCTAAACAAGTAAATAACTTCGTAATAGTATTACATACATCAGAGAAGAATTTATCTCTATCAGGAGCATTAATATGAAGAGCAGCGCTCTCACTCCAACTTAAATTAAATATTCCAAGCAAACTGTTTAATATAGTTGGAAATTTATTACTAACAGCATATAATCCATTAGCAGCAGTACCCAATACTACACTAATAATAGTTCTATCTGATACATTTACTACCCACCAAGATACTCCATTAGGTATTAATGGTATAGAATACTTATTCATTTCTTTGATAAGTTTCTTGTTGATTAAACCAAAGTCAATTAAGTTATATAGTTTTAATCTAAAGAATAAATATAGTGAACATACTAAGTTAGCAACAGCCATAGATATGATCATACCATCACTACCCATGCCACAGAACACTATCAAGAATATATTACTAATAATAGTAGTAACACCAGTTAATATACAACTAATAGCAAAATCAACTGTCTTACCAAAACCACGAGCTATTTGTAAGAAGTTACCACTACAAGTGCAAACTATAATATCAAATAATATTAACCAACGATACGGTATATTCCAAAAACAAGTAACTATTATATATAAAATAGTAAATATTGTTAAACCAATTCCCAGTACAAAGAAGTTATTACTAATAACTGTCTTGGTATCTTTATCTTTTCCTCTAGCATCTATCAGCCACCTAAATACACTCATCTCTAATTCTAGTGTAATTAAAGGTACTAATAATGTTACATATGTCTGGATTAAATCAACTACACCAAATTGTTTAGTAGTTAAATATCCAGTATATAAAGGAAGTAATAAAAATGAAATTAATTGGGTACAAACTTTACCAATAAAAATAATAATTGTATTCTTAGCTAATTGCTTTTTTTTGCTCATTCTTATCCCTTCTAACTAAATAATATAAATATATTCCTATGGATGATCCTATTATATCTAGTAAAACATCTAATATTTCTCCACTTCTTCCTATAACAAACAATTGATGTATTTCATCACTACAAGCATATAAGAAACAAAAGATTAGTGCTATTAATAAGCTCTTAATATCAAGTAATTTATACTCTTTTATTAAACTAATAACTAATACTCCTAATATTAAATAAATAATAAAATGAGCACCTTTTCTAACAGGAGTAACATATTTATCAATTACAACCTGCTTTTCACTATCACTTAATTTCTTGTTAGTAATAAACTGATATATCTTAACAATTGTCCTATCACTTTTACTAGTAGATTTATCTCCTGTATCAGAAGATAAACTAAATATAGTAATCATACATAATAATATTAGTATAATTTTAATAATTTTTCTTATCATAAACACCAAAAAGTACTATTTATTAGTACTTTCATTTATCTTTCTAGCAGCAACAGCATTATAAGCTTCTTCTACATCATTAAAGTAAATAGTTTCCTCTTTTAATTTCTCATATGTTTCATTACCTTTTCCAAGGATTAAAACCATGTCTCCAGCTTCAGCCATATTAATAGCTTTATTTATAGCTTCTCTTCTATCAATTACTATTTCATAATTATCATATTTATCTTTTATATTAGCTATTATATCTTCACAAACTTTTTGTGGATCTTCACTTCGAGGATCTTCATAAGTAAATATAGCATGTGTTGCATTTTTAACTACTACTTCTCCTACTATTGGTCTTTTTAAATAATCTCTTTCTCCAGCCTGACCAATAACCACAATACTTCTTTTAATATCTAAAGTATGAACAAACTCTAATAATTTAGAAATACCATTAGGAGTATGAGCATAATCAACCATTACATAGAATGGTGTATCAGTATTTAATACTACTAATCTACCATCAATACTAATGTTTTTAATTTTCCCTAGAATACTTTCTAAACTAAAACCTAGAGCTAAACATGATAACATACCAGCAGCTAAGTTATAAACATTAAAGTCTCCTAGTAATGGACTCTCTACGTTAAATTCATGATCTTTATACTTAAAAGTAATATCAGTCTTTGTAGGAAATACTTTAAAACTCTTTATTTGTAAATCAGCTTCATCTTTCATACCATAAGTAAGTATCTTAGCTTTACAATTCTTTTTAACTGTTTCAAAGTATTCATCATCTATATTTAATATACTATATCCATCTTCTTTAGTTTGTCTAAATAACATCATTTTACAATCTAAGTAATTCTCAAAACTACCATGTATATTCAAATGTTCAGAAGTAATATTAGTATAAACAGATAAATCATATTCTATAGTTTGTAATCTTCCTCTAAAGAAAGCCTCACTACTAGCTTCAGTGGATGCATATTTACAACCAAATCTAACAAATTCATCTAAATAACTATATAATTTATCAGCATCAGGAGTTGTATTAGGATTATCCCCTGAAAAAGCAGCACAACTTCTACCATTAGTACCAATATAACCACATATATCACTACCAATTAAAGTTTGAATAATAGTAGCTGTACTAGTCTTACCATCAGTTCCAGTAATTCCTATCATCTTAAGAGTCTTATCTGGATAATCATAAAACTTTTGACATAAGTAAGGTAATTCTCTATTAGTATCAGGAACCTTAATAGTAGGAACACTCTTTCTACCAACATCTTTACTAATTACAATGGCACTTGCCCCTCTTTTAATAGCATCATCAATAAAATCATGTCTATCAGCAGTAACACCCATTGTACATACAAATAAATCCCCATCTTCTACTTCTTTAGAATTAATTTTTATTCCTTTAATTAAAACATCACAGTCTTCACCAACTGCTGGATATAACTCATTTAATTTCTTCATCAAAATCACCTAATAACATTATAAAATAAATATTATAAAAGATAAAGCAACAATAAAATAAGTTTACACAATATACTTAATAATTCTGTACAATGCTTGATATATAAAGAAAATTGGTCTAAAATGAAAATGGTGATAATATGAAATCAATGATATTTGGAGCTGGCTCCGATTTAGGTGTTCATATTGATGGTGCACATCTAGGTCCTACACAATTAATAAATGATTTACAAAGTTTCTATAAGGGAGAAACATTAAACTTTACTCAAGATGAAGCTATTATTAAAAGTAGAAATCTATCTGATAGAAGAAAAAATGAATATGAGATAGATAAATTTAATACAACTTTATATAATGCTATGGTAGAAAAAATAAAACAAGCTTATTTCCCAATATTAATCGGTGGAGATCATTCAGTAGCTGTAGCATCTGCCCTAGCATCTGTTGAAGTTAATAAAGATATTGGTATTATTTGGATTGATGCTCATACTGATTACAATACTTTTGAATCAACCGTTACTGGAAATATTCATGGTTTACCACTTGCTGCTATTACTGGTTATAAATGTCCTGAACTTAGATATTTTCATCAAGGTAATATAATTCAACCAGCTAAAACTGTGGTAGTTGGTGCTAGAAGTATTGATAAAGCTGAAAAAGAAAATGTTAAATATTCAGGAATTACAGTGTTTACGACACAAGATATTAAGGAACAAGGTGTTGAAGCTATTATGGATCAAGCATTTGAAATTGCTGGACGTAAGACAATGGGAATTCATGTAAGTTATGATTTAGATGTTATAGATCCAGATGTGGCTCCTGGTGTATCGGTACCTGAATTTGATGGTATATCCGAAGAAGAAGCTATGGAAATAAGTGCTTATATTGGTAATCATATAAAAGAAGTTGTTTCACTTGACTTAGTAGAGTTTAATCCATTACGTGATATTAATCGTAAAACTGAACAAATAGCTGTTAATATATTAGCTCAAATGACAACAGCTGTTAATAAAAAGAGTGAATTCGACAATAAAATTATTTATTAAAAATAAAAAGGCAATTACTTGCCTTTTTTTATTGGTCTTTTTAATCTGCCCATCTCATTAATATTTTCATATTCTCCCATATTAGATTCTCCAGATAAGAATTCAATATATTGATCTATAGTATATAATTCATCAAAATCATGATTTTGATAATATATACCGTTTCTATAACTCATAGTAAATCCATCTAAATAATCTTTTAATATTTTATCATCTAGTTTAATATATCCTTTTTTTAGTATTTCTTCTGCTACTTTACTTCTTTCTTTATCCATCATCATATAAACACCTGGAAGGCATCCGCAGAATAAAGGAAGATTTATTCTATCAATTATATTATTTCTTTCTAAAAAGAATTGTTTATATGTTAAATCTACTAAATAGTAATCATGATTAATTAATAAGATATTAAAGTAATGATAACCATCTCCATTAAATAAAGCTAATTCCTTAGAATATCCAGGCTCTAAATCTATCATAAAATTAACTATATTTAAACCATCACAAATATTCTTAATATATTGGGAAGCTTCTTCACAAGCCCCACCCAAATCAATATCATCTATAGGTCTAATATGTCTTCTACTACTATGAGACACCTCTAGACTTTTTCTTCCTAAACTAACAATATTATCAATTAATGTATCACTACTACTATTAGTTTTAACATCAGTGATATATTTGTCTACTTTCTTTTCACATTCTATTACTTCGTCTTGTAAAAAGCTATATAAATTATGCATTTGTCCATCTATATAATAATCATGACTTACTTCACTTAAAAAATTATAAGCTTCTGTAAGTAACTTATTACCATTATCATTATTAATTTTCTTACTAATCTCTTCCAAATATATATAGTATTCTAAAGTTCGATCAGAAAGTTTTAATGTATCTCCAAAATGCATAATATCACCGGTTCTATATATTAACAAAAAAAGAATAGTTTTTCAACTATTCTAGAAATTTCTATCTCTTAAGAAAGGAGGTACTTCATAATCTACATTTCCTGAAGAACCATTTCCTTCATCATCATTTTTATCTTCTTTTAATACTTCTGTTCTTGTTGGAACTTCATAATCTACGTATTCAGCTTCTTTTGCTTCACTTCTTCTATTAGTAAAAGTATTATCTACTATTGGTATTTCTCTTTTCTTAGCAGATTTATCAAAACCAGTAGCAATTACAGTAACAATTACTTCATCATTTAAGTTCTCATTAATAACAGAACCGAATATTGTATTAATATCAGTATTAGAAGCAGCTCTAACAACTTCAGCAGCTTGTTCTGCTTCAAACAATGTTAAGTTAACACCACCTGTAATATTGATAATAGCATCTGTTGCTCCATCGATTGATTGTTCAAGAAGAGGACTAGATACAGCTTGTTTAGCAGCTTCTATTGCTCTATCTTCTCCCATACCAATACCAATACCAATGATTGCTCTACCAGAGCCTTCCATTACAGCACGAACATCGGCAAAGTCTAAGTTAACAAGTCCAACTACAGCAATTAAATCAGAAATAGATTGAACACCACGACGTAGAACATTATCTACTTCTTTAAATGCTTCAAGCATTGGTGTAGTCTTATCAATTATTTCTCTTAATCTATCATTTGGAATAACTATTAATGTATCAACATGCTTCTTTAATTCTTCAATTCCAGCAAGAGCATTTTCCATTCTTCTCTTACCTTCAAATGAGAATGGTTTAGTAACAATGGCTACAGTTAAAGCACCAAGTCCTTGAGCTATTTCAGCAACTATTGGAGCTGCTCCTGTTCCTGTTCCTCCACCCATTCCAGCTGTTATAAAGATCATATCTGATCCAGCAAGAGCATCCTCTATTTCTTTCTTAGATTCTAATGCTGATTCTTTACCAATTTCTGGTCTTCCACCAGCACCAAGTCCATCAGTAAGATTAGCTCCTATTTGTATTTTAACATCAGCTTTTGAAGTATTTAATACTTGTAAGTCAGTATTAGCAGCAATAAATTCTACACCTTTAACACCCGATTCAATCATTCGGTTAATTGCGTTTCCTCCACCGCCACCTAATCCGATAACTTTTATCTTCGCTAACTGATCCATTTCTAAAGCACCTAACATACCTCTTCCTCCTTAATTATCGAAAAAGTGACCAAACACTTTATTTACAACATTATTATTTTTTGTCATTTCTTTATCTGTACTAACCAATTTTTCTTTATCTTCTTTATTTACCATATTATAGGATTTACCTCTTAAATCAAGCTTTTCATCAAAATATTGAACTACTCCATAAACAGAAGAAAATTTATTATGTCTAATACCCATAGTCTTAATTTCTCCTACTTTAGCAATGAAGCCAAACTCATCATCTACAACATTTTGAAAGCCAGCTAATTCGCTAAGGCCACCTGTAATTATTATATAACGTATTTCCCTATTTGTTAAGTTTTTTATCTCATTTTTAGCAAGTTTTAAGATTTCTCTAGCACGTGATTCTACTACTTTAGAAGCACCTATTTGCGTAATAGTTTTTACCTCTCCATCACCATTAGTAATTTCTACTACTTCGCCCTCATCAGCATAACTTGCTTTACTAACAACAAATTCTTCTTTTAACTTTCTAGCATCATGATTACTAATCTTAAAGATATATGAAATATCCTTATCTACATTATAACTTCCAACAGGAACAATACCATTTTTAATTTGAATTCCCTTATTAAATATAGAAATATTAGTACTCTCTTCACCAATATTTATAATAGCTCCTACATTATTATCATTACTTCTAGTTCTAAAACTATAATAATCTCCTGTAGAAGTATAAGCTATATCTATTGTTTCTATTCCAGCAAGTTTTAATACTTCTAACATTCTATATAAAGGTTCCTTAGGCACAGTACTAATAACAACTCTACTCTTTAATTTAGCACCCTTCATACCTTTAGGATCTTTTACTTCTTTATTTTTATCTATATGAAAGTTAATAGGAGTAACTGTAACTAACTCTTCATCTTTAAAATCTTTACCTTTTAAAGCAGCAAGTAAACAATTACTAACATCAGCACCTACTATTTCATTATAATCAATTATATCTACTTCTCCAGTAAATATATTCATATGACAATCTTTAGGACTAACACAAGCAATAGCCTTAGTAATAGTAAAATCAAGCATATCATTAATCTTGCCAATAGCGGCACTAACACTACGTACAGCTAACTTAGTATCAATAATCTCACCATTCTTAATCCCATTAGACTCCTGACTGATAGAAGCAAGTACTTCATATTTATCCTGAATTTTTTCAACAACCACTACTTTTACACTATCAGTACCAAGTTCAATACCAGTATAAATATTTCCCATAGTATTCCTCCTATCTTTATTAATTATACTATATTTTAATCACAATGAAAAGTCTATTTATTATATTCATAAATAGAAAAGTTTAAAACATGATCTACTACTTTATAATGTTTAACTATATATAAATACCCTTCTCTATCTAATTGAGATATATGTTTTTTAGTCCTCTTATCAGTATCATCTCTTACTAATACTTTTTTATCTTTATTTTTCTTTAATTCATTAATAATCTTCTTACTACTATTATATCCTAAATTACCATGATTAACTAAATCTAAATAACCAACTTTTTGATTATTAATAACCCTATATAAATAAGCTGTATCATCATAAATAATAGTATCAGAATCTATATATTTATTAACTTTACTAATAAATTTAATTCCACTATTAGGATAATATTTAGTATTAAAATTATTAAAACTATTAGGATATTTACCAATATCATCATTAAACTTATTATATGTAAGTATACTAACCATACCTATTAATATACATATACAAATTAATTTATTATTAATCTTTTTTAATTCATAATTATTAATTATTAATAATACCAAGAAGAATAATACATAATAGAAATGTAATATATCAAAAGTAGGAATAAAGACAAAATAGCCAATTATTATATATAAATTATTAATTGTAAAACCTTTTTTCTTACATATAAACATACTCATAAGAAGAATAATTATAAATAAAATAAGACAAATAGGATTAATAGTTTTATAATTACCAGAAAAATCCAATAATCCTAAAAAGCATTGATCTACTGCATTACCTAAATTATTAAAAATAACAAAATATAATAAACATAAAATACAAGGTATTATGAAACCTATTATTCTCTTTTTTAAATCAATATCTTTATATTTGATTAACCACGGTATTATTAATAATATACCAACACTTTGTTTAGTTAAAAAACTAATACCAATAATTAATCCTATTAATAAATCTTTGCTTTTTAATTTACTTTGTTCTAAATATAGACCAATTATAATTAATATTAATATAAATGTATTATAAGTTGGATAAATACAACTAACTAACGCAACACTTACTACTAATAAATATAAAGCTTTCTCTTTAAACATTTTAAATGCTAAATAAAAAGCAAAAGTCATAAACAAACTGTGTAATATTAAAAAACTTAAATAATTCTTAAATATCAGTAAAGATAAACTCATAAGAAGTGGATAAAATGGTAAAATAACCATATTAAAATCATTATAAGGAATTTCTCCCATTCTAATAGCTAAACTAAATCCATAGTTCCATATCTCATCCATATTATTAGGAACTAGAAAAATATTAAATAGAATTATAAATATAAAAAGAAATATATAGGGAATTATCTTTTTAATTATCTTCATCCTATCACTCCTTATAATAAATATTAAAACCTTCTACTTTATCAACCAATTTACTATTCTTTATAATATATTCACATAATTCCATATCAAATTGTGATTTACTAATTTGAGTTTTTGATCCTTTAGCTAAATCTTTTTTGATTAATTTATAAAAATGATAATCTACAAAGAAATAAGTATCATGTGTTTTATTAAATCTATTTTTCATTTTATTAAGTCCATTATAACCATAATTACCTCTATGAGATATTGTAAAATAATCCAGCTTTTTATCTAGAATAATACTATAGTAAGACCCTTTCTCTGAAAAAATAATAATATTTTCATAACTTTTCATCTTATCAACAATATTCTTACTAGCCTTATAACTACTCTTGGCACCAAAAGTCATATTAAAATGACTAAATGGTTCAATTGCCATATTTTTATATAATGGATATCTAACAAAAGTATTAAGTATTAATAATAGACCAAGTAATACATATGGTACATATTTTAATTTAATTCTATCATTATATAAATATATTATAGGTATAGAAAATATGGATAATAAATAAGTGAAATGACTAATATCACATATAGGAATAATAAAACCAATACTTCCTAGTACATAATATAATAATATTTCTTTTTTATTTTTAAATAATAATATCAAAGTAATAGCAATAACTAAAATGGTTAAAATTAAAAACATATTAGCTACTAGTTTATTATTACCATTAAAATCAAATAAACCTAATATAGTCAAATCTATAAATTGATATAGAGAACCTGTTATAAGTAAATAAATAATAAATAATATAATTGGTATTGAACAAGTAATAAGTCTTTTACCTATTCTTTTTAAATTCCTAATACCTATAAAACTAAATAGTAATATACTAAGCCCTATACTATGCTTAGTAAGTATAAGTAAACCAAGGAATAATCCTATTAAATAATCATTCTTATTATTCTTTTCTAAGTACATTAAAATAACTATTAAAACCATACAAAGACTATTATAAGTAGGAATAAATGCTTTAAATAATAATGAGCATAATACAACCAAGAAAACTATTTTGTTATTACCAATTAACTTATCTAAGAAATAATACATAATAACATAACTAATAATAAATTCTAATATAAAGACAAACAAATTATCTTTAATAAATAAACCTATACTAAATAAAAATATAAAAAATGGTGTTGTAACTAAAGTAAAATCTTTATATGGTAATTGTCCCATAGTAATAGCATGACTCATACCATATTCCCAAATAGTATCATATGTATATCCAGAATACATCATAAAGTAGTTAACAAAACATAAAAATATAAAAAATAATATAAATTTATAATTTTTCTTTAAAAACTCCATACTCTACTCCTTATAATATATTTTTATATCATTCTTATTATAAATTAATTTATAATTATTCATTACATACTTAATAACATTCATATTCATTTGAGAATATCCAAGATGATTATTTTCAATATTATTAATATTATCAATAATTATATAAGCACTTTTTTCTTTTTTTAATCTATTAATAATATTAGTAGTACCATTATAACCATTATTACCATGACTTATAAAATCATAATATTCAATATCTAAATCATTAATAGTTTTATATAAATATGAACTATCACTAAGAACTATTAATCTTTTATTCTTATATTTATTAATTAAATTATTAACTCTTACATCTTTTTTATATTCAGTTTCTGATTTTACAAATATTTCATAGTTGTTATATGAATGAATATAACTTTTAATATCAGCATGATAATACAAGAAATAACAAAATACTAATGACATAATCATAATAAAAGAACTAACAATAAGACAATATCTATTAGATACTTTAATATCTATATCTTTAATTAAAACAAAGATAAATAATAACATATATATAGCAAAATGATATTGATCAAAGGCTGGTAAAGTTACACCAGAATATAATAATAAGTATAAATATTTACTATTTTTAGTAACAACAAACCTATAAAGTACATAAACGCTTAAAATAATAAACATAATAGTCCATATACCAATAAATGAATTATTATGAGCAAAATCTAATAAACCTAAAAAACATAAATTTATAAATGAATATAAACTTTTATTAATTAATAGATATATAAAACATAATATAGGCAAAATAAAATATGTTTTTAATATATTTTTAAATTTGCTTCTATTAACTATAAAATAGTAAATTAAAATACCAAGTAAAGGAATCCCCACTGTTTGTTTAGTTAATAATACTAGTGATAATACTATTCCAGTTAGATAGCCTTTATCTTTCTTATCAGATAAATATAATAAAAGAAAGAACTCAAATATTAATAAAAAAGTATATCCAGCAAAAAAGGTTTTAGTAAACTGCAATGGATAAAATAGTGGTAATAAAGCTAATATTATAAAAGCTTTTTTTTCATACTTAGAAAACAAAAATATAAAAAAGCAGGTAATTAATAAAGCTTGAAATATTGTAAATAACAAGTATGATGTTTTAAATAATAATGGTATAGCATATACAAAAGTAGAAAAAGGAGTTACTACCATATTAAAATCTAAATATGGTATTTCTCCTCTAACTAAAGAATAACTAAACCCAAATTGATATAATTGATCACAATTAAAATCATTGGCAAATAAAAAATTAAGGCACACAAAAGAATATAAAAATATTGAAAAATAACCGATATATTTTAATATATTCTTTTTCATAGACTACTCCTTATAATATAACCACATATATTTATTCTCTTCAATTAACTTACTATTATCAATTACATATTTAGCAATTTCTTTATTAAATTGATCATATTTTTCTTTTTTTAAATATTCATGTTTAGCAATTAAAAAGTATTGATTATGCATCTTTTTAATCTTATTAATTTCTTTATTATTACCATTATATCCATAATTACCATACATAAATACATTATAATAATCTATCTTTCTGTCATTTACTATGTCAACATACATCTTTGAATATGCTAAAATAATTGGATTTTTATCTTTATATTTTAAATAAGTATTATTAATCTTTTGATTATAATTAACATTAATTACATAATCAGCCTTTCCAAACAAATGAGGTTGTTTATCATAGTAAGACACACTATAATCTCTTAATAGCATAGCTATATTAAATATAGTTAATTCTAAGAATAATCCTACTATTAATATTATTTGATTTCTCTTAACCTCTTTAAAAGAAGGTAAAAGCATCATAATAAAACAAACTAAATATAATATAAAATGTGATAAATCAAAGATTGGGAGTACAAAACTAATAGTAAAAATAAAATATAGATTTCTTATATTTCTATTTTTAATAAAATAATAAATACTAATAATAAGTAAAACAATTGATAAAGCTAACCATATACTAATATGTTTACCATTACTATTACCAAAATCAAGTAAACCTAAAAAGCATAGATCAATGAATCTAAATAATGCTTTATTAATTACTAAATAAATTATAAAAATAAGCCATGGTATTATAAAACCAACTGCTCTTTTAATAATCTTTTTAAAATTTTTATAATAAAAGAATAGTGTTGGTAATATAAATAATAATCCTACAGTATGTTTAGATAATGAGCATAGTGCTATTACAAGACCAATAAAATAGTCTTTATTACTATGTTTACTTTCTAAATACATAAGTATTACAAACCAGAATAAACACATAAAATTATATGTTGAAGCAAAACCACAAAACTTTAAACTTATCATAGCAAGCAATACATAATATGCTTTTTTATCAAACTCTTTAAATAAGAAATAAAACATAATAGTAACAAGAATACACTGCCCAATAACAAACATGATATATTGATTACTTATAAGTAAAAAGATAGCTTGATAAAACATATATAATGGCGTACTAATGGTATTAAAATCTAAATATGGTATTTCCCCTTTTATTAATCCATAACTAAAACCAAAGTTGGCAAAACCATCACCATTATCAACATTGAATCCTAAGAATAAATATACTAATAATGAAAAAACAAATATAAATAATAATCTAAATATCATTTTCTTATTCATTCTATCTACTCCTTATAATAAATAACAAAATTTCCAACCTTATCTACTTCAGTATAATTTTCAATTACATATTTTAGAACTTCCTTATCAATTTGTTGATAAAAATTCTTTAAATTATACTCCGTCATATTAATAACAAAATATACATCTTTTTCTTTTTGAATTTTATTTATAATCTTTTCAGTACTATTATAGCCATTATTACCCATATTTATTAAATCATAACATTCTATATCTAAATTATTAACTATTTTAATATAATAAGCCCATTCATTTAATAAAACAATTCTCTTGTTTTTATTCTTATTAATATAATTAATTACAATATCATTATTAATTTTCCTACTCTTATTAAGAATATATCCTTCAAAATGCTTATCAGATACAAAATTAGGTATCTTAAAATTAAAGAAGAATAAAAACCAGATAATTGGTAGTAAACTACATATAATTAAAGTATTAAGATGAATATTTTTAGACTCTTTATAAAAAACACATAATAGCATTAACACTCCATATAAATATAAAGTAACATGACTATAATCAACTAAAGGTAATACAATACTACCAAATGCAAGTATGTAATAATTATTTATATTCTTTTTATCTTTAATAATAAGATATATATTAATAATAAATAATAATATGGCACAAGCTAAATACCAAGTTAATTTACTACCATTTTTACTAGTAAAATCAAACATACCTAGGAAGCATTGATCTATAAATGGATTTAAACTATTAGTAATTAATAAATAGATAATAAATATTATTAGTGGTATTAGTGCTCCACCTACTCTTTTTAATACCTTTTTATAATTTCTAGATAAATAGAATAATGTTGGTAAACATAAACATACTCCTACTGTTTGTTTTGTAAGTATAGCTAAACCTAATACTAAACCTATTAAATAATCATTAGCTTTTATTTTTTCTAAGTATAATAAAAGTACTAATTCGAATAATAATATAAAGTTATATCCTTCAAAGAATACTGTGGGAATTGGTAATGGTAAACATATAGCACTAGCTATTAACAATAAATAGGCTTTCTTACCAAACATCTTAAATAACATATAAAACATAATAGAACATAGTAAGGCTTGAAATAAATTAAGTACTATTAAATGAACTCCAAATATTTTTAATGGTATGGCATATATTAATACTCCTAATGGAGGGACAATCATATTAAAATCCACATATGGTAATTCTCCTCTAGTAAGTGCATAACTAAATCCATAGTTATATACTAGATCCCCACTAAACATTTGAAAAAATATTTGTAGACACAAAAAAAAGTAAATAAAGATCAAACTATATTTAAGTATTTCTCTTTTGTTTACTTTCTTCATATTTTCTACTCCTTTATTTGGAAATGATTTCCACTATCTAAATATAGTATACCATGTTTTCCGTCTAATTGTTCTAAAACATCATTATAATAGTTAATCATTTTGAACTTAGTTAAAGTAAGATATACCATATTACCATCATCCATATAAAGTAAGAACCTATCTTTATCATAGTCATTTGGAACATATTCAATATCTGATATTTTACCTAAAATATCTTTTTTTATGGACTTCATTCCTTTTAAAAAACTTTTATATTTTTTATCAGGTACATAATTCATAAGTCTCGGTACTCTAAATATATCATTAAAAGTATCTTCCTCTATCTCGAGACCATCTTCTAATACTATTTTCTTACTACTATTATTATAGAATAATGCCCTATTCTCATCTATTTCTAAAATAAAGATATTATAAAATTTTTTCTTTAATTTAGCTTTCTCAATATAAGGGGATTTTTCTAATTTTTTAGAAACACTATAACCATTTGTTAATACAAAGCTAGGATAATCTTTAATCTCAGCAGTTTCTAAAATATAATCATCATCTAAATAACTAGTATTCTTAATAATAATATTTTTAACAGGTACTTTTAAATACAAATAAGCAAAAAAAACTAGTCCAAATAAAATAACTAGAAATATTAATAAACTAACTACTTTAATTTTTCTCTTTTTAACTAGTTTTTTAGCCATACATTACTCCCAATTTACAAACTCTTGTTCACACTTCATATCAATACCATATTCTTTTAATACTGAATCATGGCATAATTCAATTAAATCCTTTATATCTTTACTAGAAGCATTCTTATAATTAATGATAAAATTAGCATGTTTATCACTAACCATTGCTCCACCTATTCTTTTACCTTTAAGGCCTAAATCTTCTATTAATTTCCCGGCAAAATTGCCTTCTGGATTTCTAAATACTGATCCTGCAGAAGGATATTCTAAAGGTTGAGATTCTATTCTTCTTTTTCTTCTCTCTTTTATAACTTCCTCGATTGCATCTCTTCTACCTTTTTGAAGCCTAAGGACTGTTTCTAAACATATATATCCAGGGTGTTTTTGTAAAAAAGAACTTCTATAATGAAATTGCATTTCTTTATTTTCTAACGTAATAATCTTATTATCGTCTGTAAGTACTTTTACTGATTCAACAATATAACCCATATCACTTTTATAAGCACCAGCATTCATGTAGATGGCTCCACCTACAGTACCTGGAATTCCTGATGCAAATTCTAGTCCAGTAAGACCCTTTTTAGCACACATTAAAGATAGTTTTACAAGTGAAAAACCAGCTCCCACTTTAACTCTATTTCGAGACATAAACTCTACATCATCAAATTCATTTAAACGAATTAAAATACCATCATATAATTCATCACTAAATAATAAATTAGAACCATTACCAAGTATTTTATATTTAACATTATTTTCATTTAAGATATTAATAGTTCTAACTAAGTTTTCAATATTCTTAGGATATATAATACCAAGTGCTTTGCCACCAGTATGATAAGTTGTATATTTTTTAAGCAAAACATTCTTCTCTATCTTACCCAAGTTTTCTTTTTCAAGTATTTTAATTATGCCCATAAACATCACCTAATAATTCTTTTAATTTCATCATATATTTTAGTAGCTGAATCCTTTATACCCAACTTCTTACTTGCTTCCTTCATTTTTTCATATTCATCTTTATTATCAAATAATTTATCTATTTCTCTAATAATATTTTCTTTATTAAAATCTTCTTCTAATACTA
>JAEEGL011501956.1_pt1 | contig 25216 bp, 38 predicted proteins | sample 9134231 | NCBI WGS metagenome assembly JAEEGL01 (sample SAMN16246548, study PRJNA631951) | gut metagenome | biome: gut microbiome; feature: rumen; material: fiber-attached | host: Bos | place: Iran: Karaj | collected 2018-10 | reverse complement strand
GGGCAGCGGTATCGTACTGTCACAGTACATAGGAGATCTGGAGAGCTATGCCGTCCAGGAGAACTTCAAGAAGATACTGAAAAGACAGCTTGATATATATGATTTCAGACCCGAGGCCGTGGCCTGTGACAAGCATCCCGGGTATATTTCGGCAAGACTTGCAAAGGAATATGCCGAAAAGAACAGGATACCGCTGATAGGGATCTATCACCATCATGCGCATGTTGCCTCGGTGATGGCGGAACATGGTCTTACCCATACAATAGGTGTGGCCATGGACGGGACCGGCTACGGGAAAGACGGAAAGATCTGGGGTGGTGAGATCTTTTATATTTCAGGATCCGTCGCGGACAGGCGGGACCATATCGGTTATTTCAAGCTCATAGGAGGAGATGAGGCTGCAAAGGATGCGGTCAAAGACCTGCAATGCCTTATGCATGCAGCGGATATGGAGACAGATAATCCCCTTATAGGAGTAGCTCTGGATGAGAATATAAATACTTTTGAGACATCCTCAGCCGGGAGACTTTTTGATATCATGGCGGCTGCGTTGGGGCTCAGAACATATAATACATACGAAGCGGAATGTGCCATCGCTTTGGAGAATGCGGCATATGATGCACTCCGAAAGGGGCTTACCACATATGCGCTTCCCGTTACATCGGATCCCGTGGAAATGCTGTATTATGCAGTAAAAGCAAGGGATAAAGGAATAGATGTCAGGGAGATCGCGCTCGGCTTCCATCGTATGCTGTCCTCATGGATAATCCAGTGCTGTAAAAAGATAAGAGATGAAAAAGCAGATAATAATGTAAGTCTTTCCGGAGGCTGCTTTGCCAATCGCGTGCTCAGCGAGATGTGCAGGGTGGGCCTTGCGACTAACGGTTTCCATGTATATATGAACGAGCAGATCCCGATGAACGATCAGGGAATAGCCGTAGGTCAGGCATACATACTTTCAATGCAATAATACCCGCGGTACGGAAAGCTGAACATCAAGCCTCGTATATAGAATAACCTCTCATGGAGCGCCTCAGCTGCTGTATCGTTACCGTATCCGGTTTCTTTCCCTTTTCCAGATCCTTTATAAGGAGATCTATCTGAACTCTCATTGTGGACATCATGCCCGCCATATTTCGCATGATCGTGATGATACTGTTGTGGTTTTCCTGTATGAAATCAGCCATCTCTCCTTCGGTGATACGAAGCAGGTAGAGGTCGGAATAAGCGACCACAGTGTATATAGCAGGCTTTTTCAATAAAAGACCATATTCTCCGAAGCAGGCACGCGGACCGATGATGCCGATAAGCGCTTCGTTGTCTGTACCGTAGCCTACATATACCTCGGCATGACCTTTTATTATCTTGTACATATCAGGATTTACATCGCCTTCCTTCAGTACTATGCTGTCCTGCGGAAAGGAAATGATCTTACTCTTTTTATTTGCGGTCTTTTCTTCCATTTGGATCCTTTCAGGCTGTGATATAATACTTGTGGTCTGATCATATTGATTATATTGCTTTGATGAAAGGCTATCAAGGAGACATGTGTATAGCATCCAGCGGTGTGATAATAAATAAAAGAGGGCATAAGGCGGATGTGAGCTTCGGAGGGAATATCATCGAAGCCGAAGCAGGACTCACCGAATGTGAAGCAGGAGACAGGGTACTCGTGCATGCAGGCTGTATCATACAGAAGCTCTCCGTAACCGAAGCGGAAGAGATGGATGAGATAATGAAGCTGGCAGAAGAAGCGGCAGCAGGAGCTTTGCATTGAAGCTTTCTGATGCAGCGGAGTATCTGAGGACATATAACGGCAGGGAGCTGAGGCTGATGGAAGTCTGCGGGACACACACTGCAGGCATCCGTCAGAACGGGATACCGTCAATGCTTTCTGAAAAGATACACCTTGTCACGGGACCGGGCTGTCCGGTATGCGTGACAGTTACGCAGTATATCGACAGACTGACAGAGCTGTCACAGGATGACAGGAATGTGATAGTGACCTTCGGTGATCTGCTCAGGGTCCCGGGAAGCAGCATCTCTTTGGAACAGGCAAGATCACGCGGAGCCGATATCAGGTATGTATATTCACCTATGGATGTACTCCGGCTTGCGGATGAAGACAAAGACCATGACTACATTTTTGCGGCAGTCGGGTTTGAGACTACGGCCCCCGTCTATGCCGCACTTCTTGCCGAGGCAGAAGAAAAAAAGATATATAACCTCAGACTTCTTACTTCACTGAAGACCATGCCCGAAGCCATACAAAGGGTATCGGACGGGATAGACGGATTCCTGGCACCGGGTCATGTCGCCGTGATAACCGGGACGGGTGACTACAGAGAGCTTGCGCAAAAGCTTGGGATCCCCTTCGTGATATCGGGATTTGAAGGAGAGGAGCTGATAGCGGCTCTGTATGCTCTTGTCTTACTTGCCGAAAAAGGAGATGCCGTATGCCTCAACATGTATACCCGTGCTGTTTCGGATCAGGGCAATGAAAAGGCAAGAGAGGCCGTTGACAGATTCTTTACCGGAGGCGATGCCGCATGGAGAGGACTGGGGGTCATACCGGGATCGGGACTGTATCTTAGAGAAGAGTACGGAAAATACGATCAGGGAAGCCGGGATATCACGCAGGATAAAGAGCCGGCCGGCTGCAGATGTTCGGATGTGATCACAGGGAGGCTGACGTCTTTGGACTGTCCGCTGTACGGGAAGACCTGTACGCCGGAGCATCCGGTCGGAGCATGTATGGTCTCGGCTGAGGGGAGTTGCTTTAATACATACAGAAACATGAATATATCGGAGCAAAAATAAATGATAGTATCGGACAAATGGATAGATTATGAAGTGCTGGACACATCCGGTGGGGAGAAGCTTGAGAGATGGGGTGATTACATCCTTATTCGTCCCGATCCTCAGGTGATATGGGATACGCCCAAAAGAGATAAGAGGTGGCACTCACCTGACGGCCATTATCATCGCAGTGATAAGGGCGGAGGTCATTGGGAGTTTAATTCGCTTCCGGAAGAGTGGCAGATATCATACGGGGATCTGAAGTTCAATCTGAAACCCTTTTCATTTAAGCATACGGGACTCTTTCCGGAGCAGGCGGCAAACTGGGATCATGCCGCCGGCATTATAAAGAAACGTAAGGAACAGGGAAGAGATACAAATGTGATCAATCTCTTTGCCTACACCGGAGGAGCAACGGTATCTGCGGCAAAGGCCGGAGCTCATGTGACACACGTGGATGCATCCAAGGGCATGGTAGGATGGGCAAAAGAAAATGCCGCTTCATCGCAGATCGCACATGAGAGCTGCCGGTGGATAGTGGACGATTGCCGCAAGTTTGTGGAACGTGAGATAAGACGCGGTAATAAATACGACGGTGTGATACTCGACCCGCCTTCATACGGAAGAGGTCCCAAGGGCGAGATCTGGAAGATGGAAGAGAATATTTTCGAATTCCTGAAGCTGACGACCGAGCTGCTGTCCGATGATCCCGCTTTCGTCATCCTCAATTCTTACACTACGGGTCTGCAGCCTGCAGTGCTCTCGTATATGCTGAACCTGCTCATAACAAAGCGCTTCGGTGGAAGGGTGGAAGCGGATGAAGTAGGCCTGCCGGTGAGCGGGAACACGCTGGTGCTTCCGTGCGGCGCAACAGGGAGATGGTATCCGTAGACATGGACAGGATAGAACGATCGCATGGCTCGGGAGGTGTAGCGACCTCGCAGCTTATAGAGAGCATATTCAGGGAAGCGTTTTCCAACGAATTCTTAAACGGCCTGACGGATGCCGCTGTATTGCCCGGAGCCAAACGCCTGGCCTATACAACGGATTCATATGTAGTCCGCCCGATATTTTTCAGAGGGGGAGATATAGGCAGACTGGCAGTATGCGGTACAGTGAATGATCTGCTGACAAGCGGAGCGAAGCCTGCCTATATCACAGCTGGATATATACTTGAAGAAGGACTTGCCACGGATGACCTCAGAAAAGTCGCAGCCTCAATGGCTGATGCGGCTTTTGAGGCCGGAGTATATATAGTGACGGGAGATACCAAGGTGGTAGAGCCTGCCGATCCTAAGGCCCCGGGACTTATGATTAATACATCGGGCATAGGTTTTCTGTCGGATACAACACATGTAGATCCTTCAAGGATACAGACAGGCGACGCCGTGATAGTGTCAGGAAGTCTCGGAGATCATCATGCGGCTATCCTTTCAGAGCGCATGAATATACAGAATGATATATGTTCGGATGCCGCACCCTTAGGAGACATGGTGGAGAAGCTTTTTGACAGCGGACTTCATATCCATGCCATGAGGGACGTGACAAGAGGCGGACTGGCAACGATACTGTATGAACTGGCACACTCGGCAAATGTACATATATATATAGAAGAAAAAGATCTCCCTATATCACAAGATGTGGCAGGATTCGCCGGATTACTGGGCCTTGATCCCCTATATATGGGAAATGAAGGCAAGATGGTCTTTCTGCTTCCGGGAGAGGAAGCTGAGAGGGCGGTCGATCTGATACGTCACAGCAGATACGGTGAAAACGCCGCGATCATAGGATGTGTAAAGGCAGAAAGCTCCGGAACCGTAGTACATACGGCGATAGGAGGAACTCGTGTCCTCGCTCCTCTTGTGGGAGAAGGACTTCCCCGCATATGCTGATCTGAAAAAAATAAAAAAGTTCTTGCATTACCCCAAAAACTGTGATAAGGTAGCACTTGCCGTGACGCAAAAGCTGTGAAGCGTGAAGTTGCTGGAAAATCCAAAGTCCATAGACCCAAAGGCTGAGGAACAGGTAATTTACGTGGAGCGAAGGTCATGTCATAGATACTGGCGAAGTAGTCACTGTACAACGACAATTGACGAGGTTAAGCCTTAGGGAACTGGCCTTGGAAATATGGATGCCAAAGTTTGTCTTTAATATATACAGGACACACGCGGCAATGTGTACAGTCACCGCCCGAGAATATTTAATTAAGGAGGCGACTTTTTTTATGGCAAAACAGGTTATGAGGATCACACTTAAGGCATATGATCACGAGCTGGTGGATCAGTCAGCAGCAAAGATCATAGAGGCAGTGAGAAAGAGCGGATCTGATGTATCAGGCCCCGTTCCCCTTCCTACTAAGAAAGAGGTAATCACTATTCTCCGTGCCGTGCATAAGTACAAGGATTCAAGAGAGCAGTTCGAGCAGAGGACACACAAGAGACTTATAGATGTTCTTGCTCCCACTCAGAAAACTGTCGATATGATGTCACGCATGGAGCTCCCCGCAGGTGTCTCCATAGACGTCAAGATGAAGACCAGAAACTGATAGGACGGAAACACCAAAAAATAAGAAGTGTACATGAGCAGTCAGATCTGCTCCAAGGTACAGAAAGGAAAAAAGATGAAGAAAGCAATACTTGCAACAAAAGTCGGAATGACACAGGTCTTCGACGAGAACGGCATCCTGATACCGGTAACGGTACTGGAGGCAGGCCCCTGTGTAGTAACACAGCTCAAGACAGTCGACAACGACGGATATGATGCAGTACAGGTCGGCTTCGGAGAGAAGAAGGAAAGGATCGTTACGAAGGATAAGGGCGGAGCAAAGTCAGTAGCCCACAGACACGGAGCGAACAAGGCCGAGATGGGTCACTTCAAGAAGGCCGGAGTTGACGCAAAGAGATATGTAAGAGAGTTCAGATTTGAAAACTGCTCTGAATATGAGATAGGCGCTGAGATAAAGGCTGATATCTTCGCTGCAGGAGACAAGGTGGATGTCACTGCAATATCAAGAGGTAAAGGTTTCCAGGGTACCATCAAGAGACTGGGCCAGCACAGAGGACCCATGAAGCATGGTTCCAAATTCCACCGCCATCAGGGTTCAAACGGTTCCACATCATCACCGAGCCGTGTATTCAAGGGCAAGGGAATGCCCGGACACATGGGATCCGTACAGGTGACGGTACGTAACCTTGAAGTAGTGAGAGCTGATGCAGACAAGAACCTGCTGCTCGTAAAGGGCGCGGTTCCCGGAGCAAAGAAGGCTCTGATCACGATCAAAGAGACTACCAAGGTCTCTAAATAATCGAAAGGAAGGAGGAACCGAAGATGGCTAACGTTAAAGTATACGATATGACAGGAAAAGAGACGGGATCTATGGAGCTGGATGACAAGGTATTCGGCGTCAAGGTCAACGAGCATCTCATTCATATGGCGGTAACTCAGTACCTCGCAGACAATCGTCAGGGTACACAGAAGGCAAAGACCAGATCCGAGGTATCCGGCGGCGGAAGAAAGCCCTGGAGACAGAAGGGCACAGGTCATGCAAGACAGGGATCGACCAGATCTCCTCAGTGGAGGCACGGCGGCATCGTATTTGCACCCGTTCCCAGAGACTATTCCTTCAAGCTCAACAAGAAAGAGAAGAGGCTGGCTCTGAAGAGCGCGCTCACATCAAGAGTCGAGGCTGACAAGTTCATCGTTCTTGACGAGCTTAAGATGGATGAGATCAAGACAAAGGAGTTCAAGAAGGTGCTCGATGCACTTAAGGTAGGCAAGGCTCTCGTGATCCTTGATTCTCTTGACAAAAATGTGATCCTTTCGGCGAGGAATGTGCCGGGAGTGGCTACCGCTCAGGCAGGCAGCATCAACACATATGACATCATGAAGTACAGCACTGTAGTGGCTACCAAGGCTGCGGCGGAGAAGATCCAGGAGGTATATGCGTAATGGCTGATATAAAATACTACGATGTGATACTGAAGCCCGTCGTGACAGAGAAGTCCATGAATGCACAGGCAGAGAAAAAGTACACATTCTACGTTGCTCCTGAAGCAAACAAGAGCATGATCAAGGAAGCTGTCGAGAAGATGTTTGACGGCGTGAAGGTAGAGAAGGTCTACACCATGAACCTGAACGGCAAGAACCGCAGGAGAGGATATACAGTGGGCAAGACCGCAGCAAGGAAAAAGGCTATCGTCAAGCTTACCGAGGATTCAAAGGATATAGAGATCTTCGCAGGACTGTAAGCTTAACGGACAGAATACACGATCTGAGACGAAACTATGCCCGGTGACAAAGACCCAGGTGCCGGACGACAAGGATATTCAGATAAAGAAAGGAAAAGAAAATGGGAATAAAAACATATAAGCCCTATACACCGTCAAGAAGAAACATGACGGGCTCTGATTTCTCAGAGATCACAAAGAAGACTCCCGAGAAGTCTCTTCTTGTATCAAAGAAGAAGAATTCCGGAAGAAACAATCAGGGTAAGATAACCGTACGTCACAGAGGCGGCGGAAACAGACAGAAGTACAGACTTATAGACTTCAAGAGAAACGATAAGGACGGAATACCCGCACGCGTGGCAGGTATCGAGTACGATCCCAACAGGACAGCAAATATCGCACTCCTCATCTATGCAGATGGCGAGAAGAGATACATCCTCGCACCTAACGGCCTGAAGGACGGCATGACCATCATGAACGGACCCGATGCGGAAGTAAGAGTAGGCAATTGCCTTCCTTTCGCACAGATACCGGTAGGTACCGAGATCCACAACATAGAGCTCTACCCCGGCAAGGGCGGCCAGATGGTCCGCAGCGCAGGAACGACAGCTCAGCTCATGGCTAAAGAAGGCAAGTATGCTACGATCAAGCTTCCTTCCGGTGAGATGAGAATGGTTCCCATAGAGTGCAGAGCAACGATCGGAACAGTCGGAAATATAGATCACAACCTTATCAACTACGGTAAGGCAGGACGTATCCGCCATATGGGCATCCGTCCTACCGTACGTGGATCGGTCATGAACCCGAACGACCACCCTCACGGCGGTGGTGAGGGACGTGCTCCCATCGGACGTCCCGGACCCTCCACTCCCTGGGGCAAGCCTGCTCTTGGTTATAAGACTAGAAAAGCCAAGAAGGCAAGCAACAAGCTGATAGTGAGAAGAAGAAACGGCAAGGCATTAGGTTAAGGAGGGAATAGACAGATGTCACGTTCAATAAAAAAAGGACCGTTCGCAGATGATAGTCTCCTGAAGAAGATCGATGCGATGAACGCAGCAAATAAGAAGGAAGTAGTAAAGACCTGGTCACGCCGCTCTACCATCTTCCCCTCATTCGTGGGACATACCATTGCAGTGCATGACGGAAGGAAGCACGTGCCGGTATACATCACCGAGGATATGGTAGGACACAAGCTTGGCGAGTTCGTAGCTACCAGAACATACCGTGGACATTCATCGTCTGAATCAAAGTCAGGCGTGAGATAAAGGATAATCAGGAAAGGAGGTCATAATCCATGGCAAAAGGACATAGATCCCAGATCAAGAGACAGAGGAACGAGGAAAACAGGGAAAAGAGACCGCACGCCAGGTTATCCTATGCAAGGGTTCCGGTACAGAAGGCTTGCTTCGTACTGGATGCCATCAGAGGTAAAAGCGTGAATGAGGCAAAGGCAATACTTGCATATAATCCCAGATATGCATCAGAGGTCATACTGAAGCTCGTTAATTCAGCAGCTGCAAATGCAGAGAACAATCAAGGAATGGACAGCTCAAAACTCTACGTGGCAGAGTGCTACGCGAGTGAAGGGCCTACACTGAAGCGCATACAGCCCAGGGCTCAGGGGCGCGCATACAGGATACTGAAGAGGATGAGTCACATTACCGTTGTACTGGATGAAAGGAGCTAATATATGGGACAGAAGGTAAATCCCCATGGCCTCAGAGTAGGTATCATAAAGGACTGGAGTTCCAGATGGTATGCACCGTCAACGGAATTCGCAGAGAGCCTGGCTGAGGATTACAGGATAAGGGAGTTCCTCAAGAAGGAGCTTTATGCAGCAGGTATCTCAAGGATAGAGATCGAGAGAGCTGCAGGCCGCGCAAAGGTCATCGTTTATGCCGCAAAGGTCGGTATCGTGATGGGCAAAGGCGGAGCTGACATAGAGAAGACAAAGAAGAAGCTGCAGAGACTTTCAAAGAGCAATATAGTGCTGGATGTGAGAGAGGTAAGACGTCCGGATAAGGATGCACAGCTCGTAGCAGAGAATATCGCCAGCCAGCTGGAGAACCGTGTGTCCTTCAGAAGAGCTATGAAGTCAGCTATGCAGAGGACAATGAAGAACGGAGCCAAGGGAATCAAGGCAAGCGTGTCCGGAAGACTCGGAGGAGCAGATATAGCCCGCAGAGAGTTCTATTCAGAGGGAACCATCCCGCTGCAGACACTCAGAGCTGACATAGACTACGGCTTCGCAGAGGCTGACACCACATACGGAAAGATCGGTGTAAAGGTCTGGATCTACAAGGATGAGGTGCTCGGAAGACACAAGTTTGCGGTATCCGAGGATGATATGCCTGAGGATCCCAACGTAAGGAACAACAACAGAAGAAGAAACAACAACAGCAGGAGGGAGGGTGACAGATAATGTTAATGCCGAAGAGAGTAAAGCATCGTAAGCAAATGCGCGGAACGATGCGCGGCAAGGCAAATACAGGCAATACCATCGTATACGGTGAGTATGGTATAGTCGCAACCGAGCCCTGCTGGATAAAGTCAAACCAGATAGAAGCAGCCCGTGTCGCTATGACAAGATACATCAAGCGTGGCGGACAGGTATGGATCAAGATATTCCCGGATAAGCCAGTAACTGCTAAGCCGGCAGAGACAAGAATGGGATCCGGAAAAGGTGCTCTGGAGTACTGGGTAGCAGTAGTAAAGCCCGGCAGAGTAATGTTCGAGATAGCAGGAGTGTCCGAAGAGGTGGCAAAAGAAGCTTTAAGACTTGCTTCACACAAGCTGCCCTGCAAGTGCAAGATATACTCCAAGGCCGATCTCGAGGAGATAGTAAAGGCGAAAGGCGGTGACAACTAATGAAATCAGATAAGTATTTGGAAGATCTCAGAGCAAAGTCAGGGACAGAGCTCGCAAGTGACCTCACCGCAGCAAAGAAAGAGCTTTTCAATCTCCGGTTCCAGAATGCCACGAACCAGCTGGACAACACGTCCCGCATCGGAGAGGTCAGAAAGAACATAGCGCGTATTCAGACGGTCATCACCGAGAAGTCGGCTGAAGCCTGATCGGAAAGGAGATAAACGTGGAAGAGAGAAATCTGAGAAAGACCCGTACAGGAAAGGTCATAAGCGACAAGATGGATAAGACCATCACGGTAGCTGTTCAGGACAATGTACGTCATCCCCTTTATAAGAAGATCGTGAAACGTACTTACAAGCTTCATGCTCACGATGAGAAGAATGAAGCAAATGTCGGAGATACAGTGAAGGTAATGGAGACCCGTCCCCTTTCAAAGACAAAGAGATGGAGACTGGTCGAGATCATAGAAAGAGCTAAGTAAACCTGAAAGGAGAGGAAAATGGTACAGCAGGAAACAAGACTAAAAGTCGCTGACAATACCGGCGCTAAAGAGCTCCTCACCATAAGGGTAATGGGAGGCTCTACAAGAAGATATGCCAGCGTAGGCGACATCATCACCGCTACAGTCAAGGATGCGACCCCCGGCGGTGTCGTAAAGAAGGGTGATGTGGTAAAGGCAGTCGTAGTGCGTACGGTAAAATCCATACGCCGCAAGGACGGATCCTATATCCGCTTTGATGAGAATGCGGCAGTCATCATAAAGGATGACAATACGCCAAGAGGAACACGTATTTTCGGACCAGTAGCCCGTGAGCTTCGTGACAAGCAGTTCATGAAGATCGTATCACTGGCTCCCGAAGTATTATAAGGAGGTCATCATGGCGACTACAAAGATCAAGAAGGGCGATACCGTACAGGTTATCGCAGGAAGAAATAAAGGTAAGCAGGGCAAGGTCACATCTGTCGATGCAAAGCACGGCAAGCTCGTCGTAGAAGGTGTGAACATGCTCACAAAGCACGAGAAGCCCTCGGCGTCCAATCCTGACGGAGGTATCACTCACAAGGAAGGCACAATAGACATATCAAATGTCATGTATGTGCACAATGGCAAGCCCACTCGTGTCGGTTTCAAGGTAAACGGGGACAAGAAGGTCCGCATCGCCAAGTCAACAGGCGATGTCATAGACTGAGAAGGAGGCCTGAAAGTTGAGCAGATATAAAGATCAATACAACAAAGAGATAAGGGATGCCATGCAGAAGAAGTTCGGCTACAAGAACGTAATGGAGATCCCCAAGATCGAGAAGATAGTAGTAAACATGGGTGTCGGCGAAGCAAAGGATAACGCAAAGCTTCTTGACTCCGCAGTAACAGATCTGGAAAAGATCACCGGACAGCACGTGGTGACCACAAAGGCAAAGAAGGCTGTGGCAAACTTCAAGATAAGAGAAGGCATGGCTATCGGATGCAAGGTCACACTCAGAGGGGACAAGATGTACGATTTCCTTGACAGGCTTGTAAACCTGGCTCTTCCCCGAGTCCGTGACTTCAGAGGTGTACCGGCAAGCTCATTTGACGGCAGAGGCAACTATGCACTCGGTATCAAAGAGCAGATCATCTTCCCGGAGATCGAGTATGACAAGATCGACAAGATCAGAGGTATGGATGTCATAATCGTCACCACAGCAAAGACCGATGAAGAGGCAAGAGAGCTTCTGAGGCTCTTCAATATGCCGTTTGAGAAACAGGAGGCAGTATAATATGGCAAAATTATCAATGAAACGGAAGCAGCAGAGAAAGCCGAAGTTTTCCACAAGAGCATATACACGCTGCAGTATCTGCGGTCGTCCTCACTCAGTGCTGAGGAAATATGGAATCTGCCGTATCTGCTTCAGGGAACTGGCATATAAGGGACAGATACCCGGCGTAAAGAAAGCCTCATGGTAAGAAGAAAGGAGATCAGATAAATGCTTACGACTAATGATCCGATTGCAGATATGCTCACAAGAATACGTAATGCAAATACTGCAAAACATGATACAGTCGAGATCCCTGCATCAAAGATGAAGCTCGCGATCGCTGATATCCTTCAGGATGAGGGTTATATCAGGAAGTACGAAGTGGTTGATGCGGACAGAGGATTCAAGAACATCAAGGTAGAGCTGAAGTACAACGACAACAAGAGAGAGAAGGTCCTTACCGGACTCAAGAGGATATCAAAGCCCGGTCTGCGTATCTACGCAGGCAAGGATGAGCTTCCCAGGGTGCTGGGCGGACTCGGTGTTGCCATCATCTCTACGAACAAGGGTGTAGTAACTGACAAGAAGGCAAGAGAGCTCGGCGTAGGCGGAGAAGTCCTTGCGTTCATATGGTAAATAACGAATAGGAGGTTGCGGGCATGTCACGAATCGGAAAAATGCCTATCGCCATACCGTCCGGTGTAACGGTCAATATGGCAGAAAATAATACAGTGACTGTAAAGGGTCCCAAGGGCGAGCTTACAAGAACGCTCCCTGCAGTACTCACGATAAAGCAGGAAGACGGAAACATCGTCGTAGAAAGACCCGATGATCAGAAGGAGAACAAGGCTCTTCACGGCCTCACAAGGTCTCTGCTCAACAACATGGTGATCGGAGTCACAGAGGGATATTCAAAGACTCTTGAGATCAACGGTGTAGGTTACAGAGCAGCAAAGCAGGGTAAGAAGCTGACACTGTCACTTGGCTTCTCACATCCCGTGGAGATGGAAGATCCTGAAGGTATCACGACTGAAGTGAAGGATAATCAGATAATCGTATCCGGTATAAGCAAGGAAGCAGTAGGACAGTATGCTGCAGTGATCCGCGATAAGAAGAGACCTGAACCATACAAGGGCAAGGGTATCAAGTACATCGACGAAGTGATCAGGCGCAAGGTCGGTAAGACCGGTAAGAAATAAATACCAGAAAGGATAGATTATGATAAAGAAAAAATCAAGAGCAGAGGTGCGTGAGAAGAAGCACATGCGTATAAGGAACCGTTTCAGCGGCACAGCTGAAAGACCCAGACTCGCCGTGTTCAGAAGCAACAAGAACATCTACGCCCAGGTAATAGATGATACAGAGGGCAAGACACTTGCTACTGCTTCTACGGTAGAGAAGGATATCAGAGGACAGGTCAAGTATACCGACAATACCGAAGCAGCTGAGTGCGTCGGAAAGGCAATTGCCGAGCGCGCAAAGGCAAAGGGTATAGAAGAGGTAGTATTTGACAGAGGCGGATATATCTACCACGGCAAAGTAAAGGCACTGGCCGAGGCAGCCCGCGAAGCAGGACTTAAATTCTAAGGGAAAGGAGAGGACACATGGAAGCAGATAACAGAGACAGAAGAAGAAATTCCAGAAACGACAGAGAGCCCGATGATGGACTTAGCGACAAGGTTGTAACCATCAAGAGAGTCACAAAGGTCGTCAAGGGTGGTCGTAATATGCGTTTCTCCACCCTGGTAGTCGTAGGAGACAAGGAAGGACATGTAGGCGTAGGACTTGGAAAGGCAGCCGAGATACCCGAAGCGATCCGCAAGGGCAGAGAGGATGCCAAGAAGCACATGATATCCGTTGCATTGGATGAGAACGGCTCTATAGCTCATGATTTCATCGGACACTTCGGAGGAGCTGAGATCCTTCTGAAGAGAGCTCCCGAGGGAACAGGTATCATAGCCGGCGGTCCCGCACGTATCGTCTGCGAACTTTCCGGTATCAGAAACATCAGGACCAAGTCACTTGGATCCAACAACAAGCAGAATGTCGTACTTGCAGCTATAGACGCGCTCACACAGATCACGTCTCCTGAAGAGGTGGCTCGCAAGAGAGGCAAGACTGTAGAGGAGGTAAAAGCGTAATGGCCAAGAAGCTTAGGATCACTCTGGCGAAGTCGACTATTGCAGCACTTCCCAAGCATAAGAAGACAGTCGAGGCTCTCGGTCTGCGCAAGACCTATCACACAGTAGAGCATCCCGACAACGATGCTGTCAGAGGAATGATAAAGCAGGTGAGTCATCTGCTCAAGGTAGAAGAGATAAACTAAGGAAAAGCAAAGCGAGTAGAGGTTAAGATCGGTACAGCAACTTCTGCGATTTAGCGAAAGGAGAAAAAATGGAACTTCATGAGATCGGACCTGCAGCAGGTTCAAAGCACAACAGATACAGAAAAGGCAGAGGACATGCTTCGGGAAACGGCAAGACTGCCGGATACGGACATAAGGGACAGAAGGCAAGATCAGGACAGCCCCGTATAGGTTTCGAGGGCGGTCAGATGCCTCTTTACAGAAGAATACCCAAGAGGGGATTCAAGAACTACAATCATAAAGAGTTCGTCACTTTGAACGTATCTCAGCTTGATAAGTTCTATAACGACGGCGATACTGTAGTATCCGAGGATCTGATCGAAAGAAAGATCATCAAGGATACATGTGACGGCCTCAAGATACTCGGAGGCGGCGAGATCACAAAGAAGCTGACTGTAAAGGCAAATGCCTTCTCAGAGACAGCGAAACAGAAAATAGAAGCAGCAGGTGGAAAAGCTGAGGTGATCTGATGTTTGAAACAGTACGTAATGCATTCAAGGTCAAGGAGATCAGGAACGGCATTATCTTCACGCTCCTGATGCTGGTGGTAGTCCGTTTAGGATGCCAGCTTCCGGTGCCCGGGATCAACAGAGACTTCTTTGCAGAATGGTTCTCACAGATCACGGGTGATTCGTTCAACTTCTTCAATGCGTTCACGGGCGGCTCATTTGAGAACATGTCCCTTTTCGCGTTGAACATCACACCGTACATTACTTCAAGTATCATAATCCAGCTCCTGACTATAGCCATCCCGGCTCTCGAAGAGATGCAAAGAGACGGTGAAGAAGGCAGGAAGAAGCTGGTTTCCATCACGAGATACGTTACCGTGGGCCTTGCGCTGGTAGAGTCACTTGCCATGGCTATCGGTTTCGGAAGATCAGGGATACTTGAGACCTATAACGCGTTCAATGTGATAATGGTCATTTGCACACTTACCGCAGGCTCGGCTTTCCTTATGTGGATAGGAGAGCAGATCACCGAGTATGGTGTCGGTAACGGTATATCCATAGTCCTGACCATCAATATCATCTCGAGGATACCGGATGATATGACGAGTCTGTTCACGATGTTCGTATCAGGCAGGCCCCTGGCTTACGCGATACTGAACGCAGTGATCATCATTGCGATCATACTTGTGACGGTAGTGCTCACGATCCTGCTGAACGATGCAGAGCGCAGGATACCCGTACAGTATGCCAAGAAGATGCAGGGCAGAAAGCAGTACGGCGGCAACAGCACATATATCCCGCTGAAGGTCAATACAGGAAACGTCATACCGATCATCTTCGCATCATCGATAATGCAGTTCCCTGTTGTCATATCGCAGCTTATAGGTAAGAGCGGCGGTACATCGATATGGGGACATATCCTCAGGGCTTTGAGCTCAGGCAACTGGTTCAATCTGGCTACTCCCTGGTATACGATCGGCGCACTGGTATATATACTGCTGGTAATCTTTTTTGCTTACTTCTATACATCGATCACATTCAATCCGCTTGAGATCGCTGACAACATGAAGAAGCAGGGAGGGTTCATCCCCGGTATCAGACCGGGTAAGCCCACGAGCGATTACCTGACAAAGATACTGAACTATATCATCTTTATCGGTGCTGTAGGACTGGTGATAGTAGCAATGATACCCATCTTCTTTAACGGAGCTTTCAATGCAAATGTTTCATTCGGAGGCACCTCACTCATAATCATCGTTGGTGTCATACTTGAGACACTCAAGCAGATAGAGTCGAAGATGGTAGTCAGAAATTATAAGGGGTTCTTGTCATGAAGATAGTGATGCTGGGAGCACCCGGAGCCGGCAAGGGTACACAGGCCGATAAGATAGCGGAGAAATACGGACTGCCGCATATATCGACGGGAGATATATTCCGCAAGAACATCAAAGAAGGGACAGAGCTTGGAAAAGAGGCAAAGTCCTACATGGATGCGGGAAAGCTTGTACCCGATGAGCTTACGGTAAGGCTGCTGCTTGACAGGGTGAAAAACGACGACTGCGCCAAGGGATATATTCTTGACGGATACCCGAGGACGATCCCGCAGGCCGAAGCTTTAGACAGTGAGCTGGCAAAGCTCGGAGAGAAGATCGACTATGCGATCAATGTGGAAGTCCCTGACGAAAATATCATAACCAGGATGTCCGGACGCAGAGCATGTCTGAAATGCGGAGCCACATATCATCTGAAGTATGTACCTCCGAAGAAAGACGGTATATGCGATGAATGCGGAGCAGAGCTTGTGATCAGAGATGACGACAAGCCCGAGACAGTAAAGAACAGACTGTCCGTATATCATGAGCAGACACAGCCGCTTATAGAGTACTTTGAAAATAAAGGTGTTCTTCATTCGGTAGACGGAACGATAGATGTCGAGGACGTATTCAAGGCGATCGAGCAGATCCTTGATTAAGAGGTAGATAAGAGTATGTCAAAAGCAGATGTCATAGAAGTAGAAGGAAAAGTGGTCGAGAAGCTGCCAAACGCAATGTTCCGCGTCACTCTTGAGAACGGACATGAGGTGCTGGCACATATATCAGGAAAGCTGCGCATGAACTTTATAAAGATCCTGCCCGGGGATAAGGTGACGATAGAGCTGTCACCGTATGACCTGACAAAGGGAAGGATCACGTGGCGAGACAAGTAAAAAAAGCTTGAATTGAAGAAACCGCTATGTTAAAATAGCCGTTGGCTCTTTTTTTCAGAAGGGAGGTAACATCATGAAAGTAAGAAGCTCAGTGAAGCCCATTTGCGAAAAGTGCAAGGTTATAAAGCGCAAGGGAAAGATCCGCATCATCTGCGAGAATCCCAAGCATAAGCAGGTACAGGGATAATCCCCGGACCCAAGTTAAGGTAGCAAACGGATCGAAAGATCCGTTGACTATGTATATAATTCTTAAGAAAGGAGAACTCACTTATGGCTCGTATTGCCGGTGTTGATTTGCCCAGGGATAAGCGTGTCGAGATAGGTCTGACATATATCTTCGGTATCGGCAGGTCTTCATCCAACAGGATCCTCAAGGAAGCCGGTGTCAATCCTGACACACGCTGCAAGGATCTCACAGATGATGAAGTCACCAAGATCCGTGATGTCATTGACAAGACACAGGTCATCGAGGGTGATCTCAGACGTGAAGTCGCTATGAACATCAAGCGTCTCACTGAGATCGGCTGCTACAGAGGCACCCGTCACAGAAAGGGACTGCCCTGCCGCGGACAGAAGACCAAGACCAACGCAAGAACTTGCAAAGGTCCCAGGAGAACAGTAGCAAACAAGAAAAAGTAACTATTAACTGATTTGAAGAAAGTGAAAGTAGGTTAGTTTTAATGGCTGGTAAAACACAAGCAGGTGCGAAAAAAGGAACAAAAAAGCGCATCAGAAAAAACGTTGAACACGGACAGGCACACATTCAGTCATCCTTTAACAACACTATCGTGACACTTACGGATGCTGAAGGAAACGCTCTTTCATGGGCAAGTGCCGGTGGTCTGGGCTTTAGAGGTTCAAGGAAATCTACTCCATATGCAGCACAGATGGCAGCTGAGACAGCTACCAAGGCAGCTCTTCCTTACGGTCTGAAGACTGTGGATGTAATGGTCAAGGGACCGGGTTCGGGACGCGAGGCCGCTATCAGAGCACTCGCGGCAGCAGGACTTCAGGTAACGAGTATCAAGGACGTCACTCCGGTACCGCATAACGGATGCCGCCCGCCCAAGCGCAGAAGAGTTTGATAGGAGGAAGGAAGACATATGGCAGTTAATAGAGAACCTGTTCTGAAAAGGTGCAGATCGTTGGGTCTTGATCCTGTATATCTCGGATATGACAAGCAGTCAAAGAGACAGGTAAGAAGATCCGGCAGAAAGATAAGTGAGTACGGAACTCAGCTTCGCGAAAAGCAGAAGGCTAAGTTCATATATGGTGTTCTGGAGAAACCCTTCAGGAATTACTACAAGAGAGCAGACAGAATGAAGGGTATGACAGGTCTTAACCTCATGATCATGCTCGAGCAGAGACTTGATAATGTGGTATTCCGTCTCGGTTTTGCAAAGACAAGAAGAGAAGCAAGACAGATGGTGGACCATAAGGTATTCTCCGTGAACGGCAAAACGGTTTATATCCCTTCATACAGCGTAAAGCCCGGTGATGTGATAGAGATCAGAGAGAACAAGAGATCCTCTCAGCACATCAAGGATATATTCGAGGCTACATCAGGACGTGCGGTTCCCGCATGGCTTACGGCAGACCCTGAGCATTTCAAGGGTACTGTTGATCGTCTGCCGGAGAGGGAAGAGATAGACGTTCCGGTTGATGAGATGCTCATTGTCGAGTTGTATTCCAAGTAATTAAGATCGGCTCGACGCGATAATACCGCGGGTTTCTGAATAGACACTTTGCTGAGGAGGTACTCGATTTGTTTGAATTTGATAAACCAAAGATAGAGATACAGGGAAGTTCCGAAGACGGAAAGTACGCAAGATTCGTTTGCACCCCTCTTGAGAGAGGCTATGGTATCACCATAGGCAATTCGCTGCGCAGGATCATGCTTTCTTCACTTCCCGGTACTGCAGTAAGCCAGGTCAAGGTGGACGGAGTGCTCCATGAGTTCTCTACTCTTCCGGGGGTAAAGGAGGATGTGACTGAGATCATCCTCAATATCAAGAATCTGGCGATCAGGAACAACAGCTCTTCCGATGAGCCCAAGACCGCATATATCGAATGTGAGGGTGAGGGTGAAGTCACAGGAGCAGACATACAGTGCGATCAGGACATCGAGATCGTAAACAAGGATCAGCATATAGCAACTCTCAGCGGCTCTGATGCAAAGCTCTATCTCGAGCTTACCATCACAAGCGGCAGAGGCTATGTATCCGCAGAGCAGAACAAGAGTCCCGAGCTTCCCATCGGAGTGATCTCCATCGACTCCATCTACACTCCCGTCGAGAGAGTGAACATGAGCGTGGAAAACACCCGTGTGGGCCAGCAGACAGATTTTGACAAGCTCACTCTTGATGTATACACGAACGGCACACTTAGCCCCGAGGATTCTGTAAGCCTCGCATCCAAGGTGCTCTCAGAGCATCTGAATCTCTTCGTGGATCTTTCGGATGCAGCAAGCAGGGCTGAAGTGATGTCAGCAAAGAAAGAAGATGCGAAGGTGGATGTAATGAACATGTCCATCGATGAGCTGGAGCTTTCGGTGAGATCGTACAACTGCCTTAAGAGGGCCGGTATCAATACGGTATCAGAGCTTACCAACAAAACATCCGATGAGATGATGAAGGTGAGGAACCTCGGAAGGAAGTCTCTTGAGGAGGTGCTTGAGAAGCTCAAGGATCTCGGACTGGAGCTCAAGGCAGGAGCACCCGTAGAATAAAGATGATCTAAGTTTTTCGGGATCGCATGTAAGTCCACAGGGTGTGCGGTCCTGTCCTGCAGGAACAGTAAGACCACAAGGCGTGTTCCGGTGAAGAAAGGAGAAAGAAATGGAATACAGGAAGTTAGGAAAGACATCCTCACAGAGGAAGGCACTGCTCAGAAATCAGGTAACGGCTCTCATTCTCAATGAGAAGATCGTAACCACTCAGGCAAGAGCCGAGGAAGTCCAGAAGATCGCTGAGAAGCTTATCACTCTCGCTATACGTGAGAAGGACAACTTTGAGACTGTAAAGGTACAGGCAAAGGTTGCCCGCAAGGATAAGGATGGCAAGCGTATCAAGGAAGAAAAGGACGGCAAGAAGGTAACAGTATATGATGAGGTCGAAAAGGAGATAAAGAAAGACAAGCCTTCAAGACTTCACGCACGCCGCCAGATGCTCAAAGTGCTCTATCCCGTAACGGAAGTACCCGAGGAGGGCGCTCTCAGGAAGAAGAACACCAAGAAGGTGGATCTCGTAAAGAAGCTCTTCGAGGAGATAGCTCCCAAGTATGTAGACCGCAAGGGCGGATACACACGTATCGTAAAGATCGGACCCCGCCGTGGAGATGCAGCTATGCAGGTGCTGATCGAGCTGGTCTGATAATATCTTCAGGTATAATGAATGAAAATGCCCGGGATAACCCGGGCATTTTTTTGCCGTAGGGATGCGCACATAATACCGGAAATATTGCTTACCCCGTGATTTTAGTATAAAGTAATATAGTTATGGCTATCGTAGAAACCCATAATTTAAGCTTCGATTATATCCGTCGTGATGATGAAGGCAACGTGACCGGATTCACCAGAGCGGTGAATGACGTCAATCTGTCCGTGGAAAAGGGACAGTTCATTGCCATACTCGGCGGAAACGGCTCAGGCAAATCCACACTCGCCAAGCATATCAACGCTATACTCTATCCCACTGAAGGCTATGTACTTGTGGACGGCAAACGTACATCAGAGGCAGACCACATCTGGGATATCAGACAGAAAGCCGGAATGGTATTTCAAAATCCCGACAACCAGATCATCGGTTCCATAGTAGAAGAAGACGTCGGCTTCGGCCCGGAAAACATGGGCATACCGACAAAAGAGATATGGGAAAGAGTAGAAGAAGCACTGAAGACTCTCGGCATGTGGGAATACAGGAAGCATTCCCCGATGCGCCTTTCCGGAGGACAAAAGCAGAGAGTGGCTATAGCGGGAGTAGTAGCCATGCATCCCCAGTGCATTATCATGGACGAACCCACGGCCATGCTGGATCCCTCCGGCAGGAAGGATGTGATCCGGGCAGCCCGCGCATTGAATGATGTGGAAGGAGTCACCATCATTCTCATCACACATTACATGGAAGAAGTGATCTACGCCGACAAAGTCTTTGTGATGGGTAAAGGTGAGGTGAGGATGAGCGGTACACCCAGAGAGATATTCTCGAGGATAGATGAGCTGGAAGAGCTGAGGCTTGACGTACCGCAGGTCACGAGACTGGCACATGAGCTGAAGCTAAGAGGAATGACAATGCTGCCTGATGGCATACTGACAGAGGAGGAGCTCGTAGACGCGATATGTCGATCATACTCGATCATGTGAACTACATATACAGCCGCGGCACTTCCGATGAGGTGAAAGCTCTGGATGATATTTCCTTTGAGATCAAAGACGGTGATTTCATAGGGCTTATCGGCCATACCGGATCGGGGAAATCTACGCTTGTCCAGCATCTTGACGGACTGCTCAAAGCTACGTCCGGTCATATATATTACAACGGAGAAGATATATACGATAAGGGATACAATCTGAAGTCACTGCGCAGTAAGGTGGGACTCGTCTTTCAGTATCCCGAGCATCAGCTGTTCGAAGAAGATGTGTTTAAGGACGTATGCTTCGGTCCGAAAAATATCGGGCTTACGGAAGGAGAGGCAGAAATAGCCGCATATCAGGCGCTGAAAGCTGTCAAGCTTCCTGAAGAACTCTTCTATGTGTCCCCCTTTGATCTGTCCGGAGGCCAGAAAAGACGGGTGGCTATAGCCGGAGTGCTTGCCATGGAGCCGGAAGTCCTGGTCCTTGATGAACCTACGGCAGGATTGGATCCCGAGGGAAGGGATGAGATACTCGGCCTTGTAAAACAGCTTCATGATGAGGAAGGTATAACGATCATCCTTGTCTCGCATTCCATGGAGGATGTAGCGGACTATGTACATCACATCATAGTCATGGACAAGGGGCGTATACATATGAACGGTACGCCCAAAGAGGTATTCTGGCACGCCAGCGACCTTGAAAGGATAGGCCTCGCGGCTCCACGCGTCACCTATATCATGAGAAAGCTCAAGCAGGCAGGCTACAATGTGGATACCACGGCTACAACTTTGTCCGAAGCGGCTGATTCGGTGCTGGGAGCTGTAAGACTATGATAAGGGATATAACTCTCGGACAATATTATCAGACCGAATCCAGGATACACAGACTGGATCCCCGAGTGAAGCTTGTGGGAACCATGATCTTTCTGATCTCACTTTTTATATCTCAGAATGTTCTTTGCTATGTGGCAGCAACGATATATCTTATCTGTATTATCTGTCTTTCCAAAGTACCCTTCGGATATATCGTGCGAGGTATGAAGGCTATTGCGGTCATAATGATGATAACCGTCATCTTCAACCTGTTTCTGACAGCCGGGGAACCTCTTGTGACTTTCTGGCGTTTTACCATCACATATCAGGGCCTGAAGAACGCGATATATACAGCTGTCAGACTGACATATCTGATCCTGGGCTCTACTCTTATGACCCTTACCACAACACCGAATGACCTCACGGACGGCATGGAACGCGGACTGGGCTTCCTGAAGATATTCAAGCTTCCCGTACATGAGATAGCGATGATGATGTCTATCGCATTGAGGTTTATCCCGATACTTTTGGAAGAGACGGATAAGATAATGAAGGCACAACAGGCACGCGGAGCTGATTTTGAATCGGGAGGCATGATACGCAGGGCAAAAGCAATGGTACCGCTCCTCGTCCCGCTTTTTGTCTCCGCATTCAGAAGGGCCAATGATCTGGCTCTTGCCATGGAGTCGAGATGCTATCATGGCGGAGAGGGCAGGACAAAGATGAAGCCCCTTGAATACAAGCCATGGGACATCAGAGCCTACATTATACTTGCGTGCTATCTGGCGATCGTGATCCTCTTAGCCATACTTGATATCAGGATAACAGTATGATCTCACTTGCCCTTTCAGCAAAGTATGACAGGAAACTTACGGAGTCGCTCCCGGCAGGAGTGTTTGCATTCATGCTCCTGTCGTATATCCTCGCTGTCACGGGTCATATAAGCCATATCATCGGCCTCTTCGCAGCATATGAAATGATCGGTCTTGCTGCGGTTTTTTTTCTTAAGATAAAAGAAAATAAACATCTGACGGAGCCTCTTAAGGAGCCGGGACTTGCGATCTTTGCCGTAATGGCTGTAGTAATATGGTTTGTCAGCCTTCACATGAAGGTGACCAATTTTGACGATTTTCATTCATGGGCTATACAGCCCAAGGATATGTTCTTTGCGGATGGTCTTCCGACGGGTGATATGGCAAGCTCCTACTACCGCGACTATTTTCCGCTGGTACAGATCATGGATTATATGTTACTGAAGATCATGGGGCGATACAGCGAGAGTGCCATGTTTGCCATGCTATGGTGGCTGATGCTCGTCACTCTCCTTCCTTTTCTTCACGGAAGTAAGGAGGATAAAAGATATCTCTTTATCTGTCATGCAGTAACAGGTCTGATCCTTCCGTTTCTTTTTTCTTTCCAGTTCCTGCACTGTCTGGGACCGGATATCCTGGTGACCACGCTTTTCGGATGTGCGCTGGTGTACATATTTGATATAAAAGCAGGACAAACGGATACGTATGAATACATAAGGATCCTTCTCTCGGTAGCATTGCTTGCTGTACTTAAGACGACAAGTCTGATCTTTGCAATGGTATGTATAGCCGTATTTGTTATTAAAACTCTGGATATAAGAAAAAGGACAGCTGTCCTTGAGTGCCTGCTGCTTCCCGTGGTGACAGCATCTTTCTGGCTGTCCTGGAAATCATTTTGCAGGGCAAGGGGAAATACCACTTATCTCTCAGACAATCTGAGGAGCAGTCTAAGTGCGGATGGTATCACTTTTCCGTACTATACCGCATCTACGATAAAGGCGTTCGTTGCCAAACTCTTTACATACGGACTGAACGACGGGAGAGCAGGCCTGACATCCTTCTGCATCCTTCTGTTCTTTGTAATCTGCTTTATAGTCTACAGATACATCAAAGGCAGGGATATCAGAGACACACTCTCGTTCATCACCATCATACTAGGGATGGCAGGCTACCTGCTGGTCATGATCTATATCTATCTTTTCGTCTTTGAAGAGTGGGAAGCTCTGTCACTGTCAAGCTACGACAGATACATATCCACATACTTCGGGGCAATGATGTATCTGGGATTTTATATGCTGTTTTCTGTAGACAGGCTGCTGCCTGCATGGCTTACTCCCCTGCTTACCATGCTGATGCTATTCACCGTCAACTATCCATATGTAGCAAGCACCCTCGTGCCTGCCGGATATGAGACAGCCTACGGGGAAGTGATCAGGGAGAAGGAGAAGATAGAAGCGGAGTACATGGAAAGATCCGGAGCTCCTGCACATTACGGTGAAAAAATTGTTATAATAGATGACGGTGAAGGACAGCTCAGAGACAAGGTCCTGCCGTATGCTGCGGTCCCGGGGGTCGTAAGGCTGATAAGACCGGATGCAGAAGGAAAGATGCCAACGGAAGAAGAGATCCGTGAGATGATAGCAGAAAGATCACCCGAACGGGTGGTGGACATGAGGTGACAGAGATATGAAGACAGTTGTGCTCATACCGTGCTACAACGAGGCAAAGTCGATCAAGGCAGTGATAGAGGATTTTAAGGAATCCATGCCTGATGCGGACATATATGTGTTTGACAACAATTCAACTGACGGGACCGATGATATCGCAAGAGCAGCCGGTGCTATAGTCAGATATGAGAGCCGGCAGGGCAAGGGAAATGTGATACGTACGATGTTTCGAGAGATAGACGCCGACTGCTATATCATGGCGGACGGAGATAATACATATCCGGCATCGTTTGCCCCGAAGCTTGAAAGACTGGTGCTTTCGGGAGAGGCAGATATGGCGATAGGAGACAGGCTGTCTTCGAGCTACTTTTCGGAGAATAAGAGACCGTTCCACAATTTCGGGAATAAACTCGTAAGAGGACTGATCAATATGCTGTTCAAAGCGAAGGTCAATGACATCATGACCGGTGCGAGAGCTTTTTCGCGAGACTTCGTAAAAAGCTTTGCGGTGTTCTCAAAGGGCTTTGAGATAGAGACCGAAATGACTATCTTTGCGCTCGAACATAATTTCAAGATAGCGGAGATACCCATAGAATACAGGGACAGAGATGCGGACAATCCGTCAAAGCTGTCGACATATTCTGACGGATGCAAGGTACTGATGACCATCTTCAGGCTGCTGCGCGACGAGAAGCCCGTGGCTTTCTTCGGTACACTGGGACTCGTATCTATCCTTGTTGGCCTTGGATTTTTCATACCGATAGTCGTAGAGTTCGCCAATACGGGAGAAGTGCCGAAGTATCCTACACTCATAGTGCTCACAGCGTTTTGGGTTATCGGAATAGTGAGTATCTTCTCGGGTATGATACTGTCTACAGTCAATACAAGAGCAAAGCAGGAGTTTGAACGCTTCCTCAATCTGCT
>JAEEGL014853714.1_pt1 | contig 25218 bp, 21 predicted proteins | sample 9134231 | NCBI WGS metagenome assembly JAEEGL01 (sample SAMN16246548, study PRJNA631951) | gut metagenome | biome: gut microbiome; feature: rumen; material: fiber-attached | host: Bos | place: Iran: Karaj | collected 2018-10 | reverse complement strand
GGCGTCGGCTCCCATGTCTTTCATTATCTTGAGCTGTCGTGCTAGGGCGGCTTTGTTCAGTGCTGCACCCAGAGGACCAAGATCGTGATGCAGGCACACCCCCTTGAATTTGCGTGTCGTTCCGTTAAGCTGGAAGCCTTGTTCCTTGCTGAAGGTGACTGTTCGCACTCCCATCTTGTCGGTGCGCGTGTCCACTATCTTATCGTTAAGTCTGGCTATTGTCTTCCCCTCATATAAGTATGGCATCTCGGGTGACCACAGGTTGGCTTTTGGTAGTTTCAGTTCCATGTGGCAGTTGCCGTCGGCGGCAATTTGCTGCCTGGCCTTGACCACATGATTCCCGTCACGGTCGATGATCATCGTGGTGATTACGGGCTTCTCGCCTATGACGCAGCCGTTGAGCTTTGTGTCCACAGCAATATATGCGGTGTCGTTTTCTATTTTTGTCGTTCTGATGAAGGTTCCCCACGTGTCGAAGGCCACACGCCCGCTACTGATGAGTTTCACGGGGCGGTAAAGACCTGCTCCAGGATACCAGCGACTGCTCTCCTCCAGGTTCGTCAGGTGTACCTCTATTTCGTGTACTCCCGTTGGGTTGCTGGCCACATGTGGTGTCAGGTTCACCCTGAAGGCATTGTAACCATAGTTCCAACGGCCTGCTTCCACACCGTCGACACTGACCACCGGCTCACTCATAGCACCGTCAAAGAGCAGCTCGGCACGCTCGGAACCGGGCGGCAGTGTGATTTGGGTGCGGTAATAACCTTCGCCAATCCACGGCAATGCACCCGACCTACCGCTGTGCTCGCTTTCTATCTCCTCGCCGTTCTCCTTGATGGCTACCACTTGAAGGTCCCATTTCTTGTCAAATGGACCGCCTATAGCCCAGTCATGAGGCACTCGCACCGGCTCCCAGTGCACACCATCACGGCTGAACTGCCAGCCGTCACTCAACTCAGTCACTCGTGTTACTCCGCACACGTTGCTCAGCGGTAACGACAGTAACGCAATCATCAGTATTTCTCTTACTTTCATTCTTTTCTTGATTGATTGGTTTTGGTTTTAGTCTTGGCAAAGATAATTAATCTATTCCATTTGGACAAATTTTATCGGAAATGATGAATTGATTCCTTCCCTTGTTAATTTTGCAACCTGGTTGCACGAGAAAGTACCTACCTTTGCAGCAGTAAAAAACAGTTGAAATTATGTCACATAATCATTCTTCACATTGCGCCAGTTGCTCTCATGAGCATGGTGAACACGGTCACGAACATGGTGACTTAAAAAAAACGATAATCTTAGTTGTAATTACAGCTGTTCTGTTGGCTGTAGCAGTTTTCATTGAGAAGTCTTGCAGTCTTGCCACATGGCAGCTGCTCATTATTTATCTCATTCCATACTTGATTATAGGTTACGAAACTCTCAAGGAAGCAGCTGAGGGCATTGCTCATGGCGATGTTTTTAACGAGCATTTTCTGATGTCGGTGGCAACTATTGGTGCTCTTGTTATTGGCTTTTTGCCTGGGGCTGAGACTCAGTTCCCCGAGGCGGTATTCGTAATGCTGTTTTTCCAGGTGGGAGAGCTTTTTGAAGAATATGCCGAGGGTAAGAGCCGCGAGAGCATAGCTCACTTGATGAATATACGGCCCGACGTGGCTAATGTGGAGCGTTCCGGGGAGATGAAATCGGTAAATCCCGAACTTGTGACAGTAGGGGAGACAATTATAATAAAGCCTGGAGAGAAAATACCTCTCGATGGTGTGGTGATAGAAGGTGCAACTTCACTCAATACTGTTGCCCTCACTGGTGAAAGCACACCACGCAGTGCTGGCATTGGCGATGAGGTGGTTTCGGGATGCGTCAATCTGTCGGGAATGATAAAGGTACGCACAACAAAGAGTTTTGGCGAGAGCACAGTGTCTAAGATAATTGATCTTGTAGAGCATGCCAGCGACAAGAAGTCGCATAGCGAAACATTTATCTCGCGCTTTGCACGTGTCTACACTCCTGTAGTGGTTTTTGCAGCTATTGCTCTGGCAGTATTGCCTCCATTATTCAGCGGCAATTTCATGGAATCATTTCCCACTTGGCTCTATCGGGCTTTGATGTTCCTAATCGTCTCATGCCCTTGTGCATTGGTAATCAGTGTTCCGCTGGCATTCTTCGGAGGCATTGGTGGAGCGTCGAGGCAAGGCATTCTTGTCAAGGGAGCTAATTATATTGATGTGTTGGCACAGGTTGGGACTGTTGTCTTTGATAAAACAGGCACCTTGACTCATGGACAATTTGAGGTTTCGGCTGTCCATCCTGACAAGTGTGACGAGTATCGTCTGCTGCATCTAGCCGCACACGTCGAGCACTATTCCACTCATCCCATAGGAATAGCTTTGCGTGACGCTTTTCCAGATGAGGCTACCGATGGCTGCTTGGTGACCAATGTCGAAGAGGTCGCCGGACAAGGTGTTAGGGCTAGGATAGGCAATGAGGTCGTTTGCGTGGGTAATACCCGCATGATGGATGCTGTGGGCGCACGGTGGCATGACTGCTCTCACGTGGGAACAGTCATCCATGTGGCTGTCGACGGCGACTATGCAGGTCACATCGTCATTAACGACAAGATTAAGCATGAGAGCCGGCAGGCTATTTCTGACCTTAAATCGGCTGGTGTTGACCGGATAGTGATGCTCACTGGCGATCGCAGCGAGGTGGGTAAGGATGTGGCACAGAAACTCGGTATTAATGAATTTCATTCCCAATTAATGCCCACCGATAAAGTAGCACATGTTGAACGTCTTTTAGAAGAGAATCATCAAGGAAAATTTCTTGCATTTGTTGGAGACGGCATCAACGACGCCCCTGTGCTGGCACGTGCCGACGTGGGAATAGCAATGGGCGGATTGGGTAGCGATGCCGCTATCGAGGCTGCAGATGTCGTGTTGATGGACGATAATCCAACCAAGATTGCCAGGGCTATCAATGTGGCTCGCCGTACACTCAAAATTGCAAGACAAAACGTGTGGTTTGCCATTGCTGTGAAGCTTGCGGTGCTTGTGCTTGCAACATTGGGAGTCGCAACGATGTGGATGGCAGTCTTTGCCGATGTTGGTGTCACTGTTCTCGCAGTCCTTAACTCCATGCGAGCACTCAGCACTCCATAGCATGTAGGCTGCAATTTTAGTCCTACATGGGAAAACAAAGAGTGAAGATTTGTGAGCTAAAAGTGCTGTGACGTAAAAAAAATGAGTATCTTTGCAGGTTAATCCAACAGAAGATGAAGACCTGTAAGACAGTTATAATAATTGTGTTGCTAGCATTGCTCACTGCATGCCGAGGCGTTGTCACTGACACTGAGAGTAATACATCGGACTCCATGGTGATTGTCGAGGCAAAACTGATTGCGATTAGTCATGCCGACCGATATACCAGGGTGGACATCAGAAATCCGTGGAAAAACGGCGAGATTCTGCACACCTACATCCTCGTTCCGTCAAGTCAGCAGCTACCAGACGAGTTGCCACAAGGCACTCTTGTGCGCACTCCAGTAAAGAATGTGCTGGTTTATTCATCTGTACACTCTAGTATTCTCCGAGAATTGGGAGCTGGTGATGTTATAAAGGGTGTGTGTGACTCACAGTATTTCAACGATTCAATTATCACGGCAGGGCTGATCGATGGCTCAATTGTCGATTGCGGTAACTCGATGCAACCCACTGTCGAGAAGGTGATTGAGATGAAGCCCGATGCCATCTTGCTATCACCCTATCAGGATGCTACTTACGGCCAAATTACAAAGCTCAATGTACCCATTGTCGAGTGTGCCGATTACATGGAATATACTCCGTTGGGACGTGCCGAGTGGATAAAGTTCTATGGCGAGCTGGTTGGGAAAGCCGAGCTTGCCGACAGTATCTACCGTAAAGTAGTGGACGGTTACAACAGCGTTAAAGCTACGGTAGCGTCTAAAAATCTCAAGCGTCCCATGATTCTCACCGAGAACGTGATCAGTGGCATCTGGAATGTGCCAGGAGGACAGAGCTACATGGCGCAGTTCATTAAAGATGCAGGTGGAGACTACCCTTGGGCCAACGACCAGAACACGGGCTCACTTACGCTTGACTTCAATCAGGTGCTTGCCGTGGCTCAAAAAGCTGACTACTGGCTGCTCAAGTCGCCTAATATCAACACTCTAGCCGACCTTAAGGGGGCTTATTCTTTAAATGACAGGTTTGAAGCTTACAAGAAAGGCAATGTTTATGTGTGCGACACCAACACGAGTCACTTCTTTGACCGTTTCCCATTCCACCCCGAGGTGTTGCTGCAAGAATATTTCAAGATTTTTCATCCCGAAGTAGAGACTGGATATGAACTCCAGTTCTTCAGGAGGATAGATAAATAATCCTAAAAATTGACAATGACAAAGGGCTCATATAGGTTTGCTGTCGTAACTGCCATACTGGTTGTTGCAGTTGTCGTGCTCGTGGTGGCTTGCTTGATTTTTGGCTCGGTCGATATCGACGCTAGAACTGTGCTTAACATTTTGATGGGAAATGACAGCGACAACGAGGCATGGAACATTATTGTGCTGCAGTCAAGGCTACCCATGACTGCTACTGCTATTCTTGCTGGGGCAGCACTGAGTGTGAGTGGTCTGTTGCTGCAAACCACCTTCAACAACCCCCTTGCTGGACCGTCGATTCTAGGAGTGTCGACAGGTGCCGGACTTGGTGTGGCAATTGTCATGCTGGCTCTGGGTGGTACTATAGGTGGAGTGTTTGGTGAGTCATTAGGAAGCTATATGGCAACATTGCTTGGTGCTCTTGTTGGCGCTGGGGTTGTGCTGGTCATTCTCATAACTTTTGCGTCTATTGTCAAGAGTTCGACTATGTTACTTATCATAGGTATCCTGGTGAGCTACCTTGCTTCGAGCGTGATTTCGCTGCTCAATTCAGTAGCAAGTGAGCAGGGGTTGCACAGCTATGTGGCTTGGGGCTTCGGTAATTTTTCAGGTGTGTCGTTAGAGCAGCTTCCAGTGTTTGGAACGATAATCGTTCTTGCGCTTGTGGCATCGCTGTTGATGATAAAGCCCCTGAATGCGCTGTTGCTGGGTACTCGATATGCCCAAAATCTTGGTGTGAACACACATCGCACACGCAATATGCTATTGCTCATCACAGGTGTCCTTACGGCAGTTGTAACTGCATTCTGTGGTCCTATTGGTTTTGTAGGGCTTGTGGTGCCACATATTGCCCGTTTGGCACTGAACACTTCGGAGCATGGCCGTCTGTTGCCTGTGACCATGCTTACTGGAGCTGTAGTAGCTTTGCTCTGCTCGTTGCTGAGTGTGTCGTCACGTCAGGGCATTATCCCTATCAATGCTATCACTCCAATTATTGGCGTACCAATCATTTTATATATAATAATCAATCGCCGTCGCATTAACTATTTCAATTGATATGGCAATCCTTGAAACACATGATATGGCAGTAGGTTTCAAGCAAGGCTCAAAACACACTGTCTTGTTACGAGACCTCAATTTGAGGCTAGAGCAAGGACAGATGGTTGCCCTGCTGGGACGAAACGGTGCTGGTAAGTCAACATTGCTTAAGGTTCTTACTTGTGATACTTTTCCTATCGAAGGTATGGTGGAAATTGATGGAAGGCTTTCAACACAAATCAACAAGCGTGAGCTCTCACGGCTTGTGGCACTGGTGGCTACCGAGCAAATTATGGGTGGGGCTTTTACTATTAGGGAGCTTGTGGCGTTGGGGCGTCAACCGCATACGGGCTTTCTTGGCCGCTTGAGTCATCATGACAAGGAGGTGGTAGACTCATGCCTAGAAGCTGTGGGAATCACCGACAAAGCAGAGCAACACGTTGCCAACCTTAGTGATGGGGAGCGGCAAAAGGCAATGGTAGCTAAGGCTTTAGCACAGGAAACTCCAATCATTTTGCTCGATGAACCTACTGCTTTCCTTGATGTGGCAAGCCGCATTGAGACCATGAAGTTGCTTCACAAATTGGCGCGTGAGCAGAACAAGGCAGTCCTTTTGTCGAGCCATGACATTTCACAGTCGCTCTTGCTTGCAGACGAACTTTGGGTAATTACTAACGACCGTGACGTGATTACTGGAACTACTGAACAAGTGGTGATGAGCGGAGCGATGGATAAGGTGTTCAGTAACAGTACCATCATGTTTAACGGCAATCTTTGCGACTATGAAGCTCAACTGCCGTCGACAAATGCCGTGAGTGTAAAATGTTCCAATACAGTCCTTGAACGCTGCATGGTAAATGCATTTTTGCGTAATGGCATCGCAATTGATGAAAGTAGTGACAGTTCCGTTGAAATAAAAGATGTAAATCACATAATCTTGCCTAATGGTGTGATTGTATCGAGCGTGAGAGATGTTGCCAGATATCTTGCAATTATTTGATGAAAAATCCGTTATATTACAAAAGTAACAACATGATAAATAAAACAGAAGTTAAGATAGTAAACAAGAGTACTAACGCGCTGCCATCCTACAGCACAGAGTTGAGCGCTGGAATGGATTTGAGAGCATGGCTCGACGAACCTGTAGTTTTGCAGCCCCTGGAACGCATGCTCATTCCAACGGGCATTTACATTGAATTGCCAGTGGGTTATGAGTGCCAGATCAGACCACGTAGTGGTTTGGCTTTGAAACGCGGTCTCACAGTTCTGAATTCGCCCGGAACAATCGACGCTGACTATCGTGGTGAGGTAAAGGTGCTGTTGGTGAATCTGAGCAGCGAGCCTCAGACTATCGAGAACGGCGACCGTGTGTGCCAGATGGTGGTTGCCTGTCATGCCACTGTGGAGTGGCACGAGGTTGCAGAGCTTGGAGAGAGCGAGCGTGGTAGCGGCGGTTTCGGTCACAGCGGCGTGAAGTGAGATTAGAACTATGATGAGAGCAATGGATAAAGCGATGTCACGCATAGTCTTACTGGTACTGTTGCTGGTGGGAGTGGTAACGGTTGCCGCAGGCAGAGTAAAGAACGGTGGCTCTGGTGTAGTGAGTGAGCAGGACCGCCGCAAGGCAGAATATGTCTTCATGGAGGCTCAGGCCTGCAAGGCACGAGACAGCATTGCCGCCTATCATGACCTTATGGAATGGGCACACGAGCTTGACAGCGGCAACACGGCGGCGGCATTCCACCACGGTTACCTGCTACTGGTGAAGGATAATGCCACTGCCAGCGATCAGGAACGCGGTCTGCAGCTGATGAAGCGCCATGTAGACACCCATCCCGAGGACTACCATGAGGCAACCTGTTACATAGACGCCTGCATGACATTAGGTAAGAAAGACCTGGCACTTGCGGCAATCAGCAAGCAGGCTGAACTGCGCCCCACTTTGACTGAGGTGCAGCTGCGATTGGCTTCGGCATTAGTGGCTAACGGAAAGTATGCCGATGCACTCCGGGTTTATGATACCATTGAGAATTTCGAGGGAAAGACAATGGAGACGACAGCTTGCAAGACTGCGCTGAGTTTAGAATTGGGTGACACGTTGGAGGCAATAGGTCACGTGCGTAGCCTGCGTGCCACCGCCCCAAAGAACGTGACCTATAACCTGCTGCTGAGCGAGCTGCTGTTGCAACTTGGAATGCACGACAGCGCTCTTTATTACCTTGACGAGGCACAGCGTCTGGAGCCTGGAAACGGAAACGTGTATTTCTCCAGGGCACAATACTATGACGCCATTGGAGACTCAATAAATTATGACAAGCAGATATATAACGCCCTGGTATCGCCCGATCTCAACATTGATACCAAGCTCGATGTGCTCACGCAGTATACCACAACTCAGCTGCAACGCAATGACTCGACCGAGCGTGTGAGCAACTTGTTCAAGGTGCTTATTGAGCAACACCCCCACGAACCAAAGGTACATGAACTTTACAGCATGTATTTCTCGACTTTGAAAGACTACAGGCATGCTGTGGAGGAATTGCAATACCAGCTTGACATGGAGCCAACAAACGCCCAAGCATGGCAGCGACTGATGGTGGTGAACATCATGGACAACAATTATAGTGGCGCCATTGAGGCAGCCCAAAAGGCTCTGGAATATAACCCTGAGAATCTGGAACTCTACAGATACATTGCTCCGTCATACTACCAAATGAAGGAATATGATAAGTCTATAGCTACCTACGACAAGGCTCTCTCCCTCGTGGATAGCACCAAGAATGCCGAGCTCTACAGCGACCTGCTGTGCGGTAAGGGCGATGTCTATGTAGGACTGGGTGACACGGTGCGAGCTTTCATCTATTATGACCGTGCATTGCATCTAGTTCCCGGCAACACGGGCGTTATGAACAATTATGCCTACTTCTTGTCGCTGAGCGGAAAAGATCTTGACAAGGCCGAGAGTATGGCCGCCAAGGCAGTCAGTTCCAATCCCGAGAATGCCACCTTTATCGACACCTATGCGTGGGTTTATTTTAAGAAAAAGAACTATGACATGGCTCTGTTCTACATCAAAGCGGCAATCGCCAACAGCGACGAGCCCAACGCCGACATCTTGGATCACTATGGTGACATCCTCTACATGACAGGAGACCAAGAGGAGGCAGTGAAACAATGGGAGAAGGCCCTTGAGCTGAATCCCACCAATGAGGTGCTCATCCGCAAAGTCGAGAACAAGACCTATTATGAAAAATAGTAACTAAGATAAAATGAAAAACAGAATTGCAATAACGGTGACAGCAATTGCCGCACTGGTGATTACCGGCTGTTCGAAGAAAGTAGCACAGAACATTATTGATGTGCCCTCGCCACCAATCAATGTGGTGAATGAAAACGCTGGCAACGGTTCACATACGGCAGTGGACGTGGCAAATTTCTATCAAGCCGATTGGTCGACTTTCAAAAGTGGTGGCAACGCAAAGCTTGGGGGCGGCGGCAAGAGTATGAACTCTTCGATGCAGATGCGCATGCATCGCGGCAAGAGCATTTATGTGTCGATGCGGCCCATCATGGGCATTGAAGTTGCAAAGATGGTGATTAGCGGAGACTCGATACTACTGGTTGATAAGGTACACAAGCGCTATGTGCTTGAGAAAGCGTCGTTGCTTACCAATGGCGTGCCAGTAACCGTCGAGAATCTGCAGGATATCTTTATGGGGCGTGCCTTCGAACTGGGAAAAGGTTCGCTCACACAGAGCCTCAAAGATGACTTCACTACTGAGATTAAAGACGGAAAAGTGCTGTTGAAACCAGCGACACAGTATAATGGTTTTGACTACTGTTTCAGCTATGATAGCAATTGCAACATAGTCTCGCTTGACGTACATCCAACCAATGGGGGCTCGGCTGCGACTTGTGGTGTTGTTTATGATGACATAGAAGGTACCGTTGCCGGAAAAGTGGCAACATCGGTCAAGGTGTCGACGGTCATAGGCGGCAAGGCTTTTGAACTGTTGATGGAATACAAAGACGTAAAATTCAATGAAGCCTTCACTATCGACACTAAGACACCCACCAAGTATAAGCGCATTGAGGGCAAGGACATTATGACGCTGTTTAGCGTTGGGAAATGATGATGACAGTAACGAAATATCAACCGGGCGATAAAGCCGAGTGGGACAAAATGGTTAAACTCTCGCGCAACGGCACCTTCCTGCATCTGCGAGACTATATGGACTACCATAGCGATAGGTTTACCGACTTCTCGCTAGTGGCACGTGATGAAGACCGAATTATTGCGGTGATGCCGGCATGTCGTGAGGGGAACACCTTATTCAGCCATCGAGGACTGACCTATGGGGGCTGGCTGTTGCCACGGCTTCACTTTGATGTCACCGTTATGCTTGAGATATGGGAGCAGACTGTTGAAGTTCTGCGAGAGCATGGCATAATCCACATCGTATATAAACCGGTGCCTCACATCTATCACCGCTATCCTGCGGAGGAAGATCTCTATGCCATCTTCAGCAGGGGTGCAAAGCTTGCCGAGAGCAATATTTCAACGACGATTGACCTAGATGAACCCATAGCCTTCGACCGTGGCAATCGTGGCAACGTGAATGTGGCACGAAAGAGTGGCGTAGAAGTGGGTGAGAGTGATGACTGGGATGGCTATTGGCAAGTTCTCGGTAGCTTGCTTCAAGAGCGTTACTCCACTTTACCGGTTCATACTGTGGATGAAATAAAACTGCTTAAATTGCGTTTCCCCGAGAATATAAAACTCTATACTGCCACACTCGATGGCACAATCGTTGCAGGTGTAGTGATGTATCTTTGTGGAGAGGAAGTGGCTCATTGCCAATACATCGCATCAACAGCCGAGGGGCGTTCCGTAAAAGCTCTATCGCTGCTTTTTGACTACTTGATAAAAGAGGCTACTGAGGCTGGTTTCAGATATTTTGATTTTGGAATTTCAAATGAGGACCATGGCCGCTACCTCAACGAGGGGCTGGTGCGTCAGAAGTCAAGAATGGGCGGCCGGGGAATTGTTTATAATACATATAGCATTGACCTGAAAAAATGAAAGACTCAATCAGCAGTCGTGGTGGTATGTCAAGGGTGATTCTCAAGGCGATGGGCCTCTTTGGAGGAGTCCAGGTCTTGAGCATTCTGTGCTCAATAATACGCACCAAGCTGGTTGCCATGTGGATTGGTCCTGTGGGAGTGGGTCTCTTTGGCTTGTTCAATCAGGCATTGGAGATGATAAACACTGCCACTAATCTTGGTGTACGCAACAGCAGTGTGCGTGATATTTCCCAGGCTGTTGAACAACGCAACAAGTCATCAATAGCACGCATCATCACTGTTGTGCGCCGATGGTCGCTGTGGCTAGGTATGGGTGGAGCATTACTAACACTTGCGATATCGCCGGCTTTGAGCCGTTTTACCTTTGGCGACTTCGACCATGTTTGGAGTTTTGCGGCGCTTGCTGTGGCAGTGCTTTTCATGGCACTGACCAATGGCGAGTATGCAGTGTTGCAAGGTCTGTCCAAACTCAAGCGCCTGGCGCGAGTGACGGTGTGTGGCACCGTGGGCGGTTTGCTAATTTCCATCCCATTATTCTACTTCTTGCGCGAAGACAGTGTGCTTCCGTCAATCATTGCCTATGCCCTTTGTGTGGTCGCTGCCGCATTTGTACTTAAGGACAAGGAGTATCCACATGTTGAGATTTCACGACAAGAAACTACCAAGATGGGTGCCGGGTTTATTAAGCTAGGCATTTTTATGACGCTGGGTTCGTTTGTGTCTATGATAGCAAGCTATGTGTTTGTGTCGTGGCTGAACAATTATAGCGGCACTGGCACCGTGGGATTTTATCAGGCTGGATACACACTTGTTGATAAGTATGCTGGGCTTGTGTTTGCTGCATTGGGCTTGGAATTCTATCCACGTTTGTCAAGAATTGCAGGCAGCTCACGTAGGCTACGAGTCTTTGTCTCGCATGAAATAAATATCGCCTTTATGGTCCTTACACCATTGTTGCTGGCTATGATATTGTTGCGCTCGCAGTTGGTGTGGCTGCTTTATAGCAAAGAGTTTGAGGTTATTGTTACTTACATATCGTGGGGAGCTGTTGGCACTCTCTTCCGTGCCATGTCATGGTGTATGGCATTTGTGATGCTTGCCAAGGGCGACGGGAAGATTTATCTTATTACTGAGACATTGAGTGCTGTGATAGTTCTCGTGTTGAATGTCGTGTGCTACCACTTTTGGGGCATCGACGGTCTCGGTTTTTCTTATCTTGCAAGCTATATAATTTACACAATAATTGTAGGTGTTGTTTATTTTATTGTGTACCGGCTGAGGATGAGCATCAAGTGCATGGTGAACCTGATGCTTGCCATGATAGTGTGCGTGGCAATGGTTGTAGTCGTCGAGATGAATGTTTGGGGGATTGCAATAGGTTTATTTGTCTTAGCTTCAGCCTTGTGTATATACTTTGCATACTATAGCTGGAAAAGGTAGGGGATAGGTTAATAAAACTGAATTGTTGATAACTATTTTGGTTTTTATTTGCACATTGTTATAAAACTGCCTAATTTTGCAACGAAAATAAAATGAAATTCAGCGGAGAGTCTCACTGAGTGGTGAGGTTCTTCGGTTTTTAATCTATCTTTTTAAACAAAACATTAATTGAATTACTATGGCTATAAGCTATATGACTAAAGCCGGTTATGACAAGAAAATGCAAGAACTGGCAAACCTTGAGAACATAGAGCGTCCCGCAGTTGTTCAAGCAATTGTTGAGGCGAGAGAGAAGGGAGACTTGAGTGAGAACGCTGAGTATGATGCCGCACGTGAGCGTCAAGGAATGCTTGAGGCAAAGATTGCCGAGTTGAAGAGCCTCATTGCAGGTGCCCGTATCATTGATGAGAGCAAGATCAATACCGATGAGGTGCAACTTCTCACTAAGGTGACAATCAAAAATGTAGCCAACAAAGCTAAAATGACTTATACAATTGTTACTGAGACCGAATCAAATCTTCGTGAGGGTAAAATTTCTATTACTACTCCCATTGCAAAGGGACTGGTTGGTCATAAAGTCGGTGATATAGTTGAGATTCAGGCTCCTGCCGGAACCATGAAATTTGAAATTCTTGATATAGCAATTTGAAATAAGTAAGAACTGTTTACTGACAACTGAAAATCCCAAACTATTATGGCATCAATATTCAGTAGAATCGTGGCAGGTGAGATTCCCAGTTTTAAGGTTGCCGAGGACGAGAAGTACTATGCATTTCTCGACATCAATCCAGTAGCGCCTGGCCACACGCTTGTGATTCCAAAACATGAGGTAGACTACATTTTTGACCTTGATGATGAGGAGTATGTAGGACTTATGGCTTTCGCAAAGAGGGTAGCATCAGCAATCAAAGCCGCTATCCCTTGTGTGAAAGTAGGTGTTACTGTGCTAGGCCTTGAAGTGCCCCATGCACACGTACATCTTGTACCATTGCAGAAAGAGAGTGATATGAATTTCTTCCGTCAGAAACTCTCCCTTCCTGCCGATGAAATGAAGGATATTTGTGACAAGATTGCGGCACACTTCATCTAATCAGTTTTCTTATCATTATCTTTATAAAAAATGAGCCAGCACCTTTTGGATGCTGGCTCATTTTTATCGTTTTTTGATTAAAATAATCAATTTCCAAGGATTATTTTATAGACGGCAGTGACATCGGCAGAGTTGATTGATTTGTCACCATTAACATCGCTCGTTGAAATGTAGGTCGTATCGCCATTCAAAATAAAGCCATACAGAGCCGTAACATCGGCAGCATTGACTGAACCATCACAATTCACGTCACCCACAATAGCCATTTTGCCAATAGTAACCCATTCACCAATGATGCTGTTGCCATCGCTATTGACAACTGTCTTGGAGTCCACGTCAAGATATGCTCCTTTAGGAGAGATAATGCTTAGTCCATCATTTAGGATTAGATCACTGATGTATATGATGGTAGAAGAGTTGTCACCCTTGGCATTAACTTCTGTCTCGGCACCACCGATTGTCAATGTGCTTGCAATTGATGGATTCCCAACAATACCGAAATTATATCCCTCGATATTTAGCTTTAAACCTCCTTCAATGATACAATTGCCCTTGAAAGACAATCCAAGGTTATGTAATGATTTGATGTCTAGACTTCCATCGCCAGTAATTGATGAATTCTGTGGCAGGTTAATGCCATTTTGTGAACTGTTAATGGTGTTCTCGCCACTGATATTTAGCTTGATACCGTCTAAGTTAGTTACGATACCCATTCGATTGGTCTGGACGGATGAGTTGTGGAGCCTAAGAACGTTACTAATTGGGAAATATTGAACAGTTCCTTCAACACCATCAATCTGAGCCAGATTACCCATGTTGATGCCGTTCACTTGAGTGCCAGCAATACTTAAATCGTAATTCGTGGAATCGGTGTATTGGATGGTTATGTCGTCAATATAGAATGCAGCAGTCTTTGATCCACTTGTGCGGGAAATTCTCAAGCGGAAAGGCTCATTAATATTGACACGCCATAACAATTCAGAAGTTGCTTTTGCTTCAACATTTTGGGTACTTAAGTCTTCCCAAGTTGCCCCTTCGTCAGTAGAATACTGCAATAGCAATTTAGATTCGACCGATGTTGATTTATTAATGGCCTTAAGACTTATCTTGATGATTTTGGCATCTATGTCACTGGCCATCGTTAAGTTTCCAGATGACTGCAGTTTGACACCCTTTGTGCCAATCACGTCTCCATTCTCAACGACATTAGCCTTTAGGAAATCCCATGTTCCGAAGTTTCCCATGATGTCGGTTTGGCTAGTATTGGTACTGGCAGGCATTTTCTCAAAGTCCTCAATAAGTTCTCCTGGTATAACATCATCAACAACATTAAAAGTAATGATTCTGTTGTTTTCTGCAATATCGGCAAGCGATAATGAACAAGGAACGCCATCCCAAGTGACAAGCGCTGGGTTGGTAGTAGAGTTGATTGCTGTGACGTTACTGTTGCCGGGGAATGGCACGTTGGCATCGTTGTTTCCTGAAGCTCTTACTAGTTCATAGTAATTGCGGCTTGGGTCACAGTTGACTTTGTTGTTCCACCATACTTGTTGGTTGCTCTCATCAACGCGAATGATTACCAGTCCGTGTCCAGGTAAAGCAGAATCCCATTTGTTAGCCTGACGGTTCTCAAAAAGGAAGTACTCATTTTCATTGGGAGAATTCAATCTATAACCAGTGTTGCTTGAGTTGAGCGCAGTAAGAGTTTTTGCTCCTTTGGTAAGCTGAGCTGGTTGTTGGGCAAAACCAAGTTCTACTCGCTCCCACAGACTGTAGCCCACAGGTGTGCGGCCATAGTTATAACTACTGCCACCCGCCATGACATCCCAGTCGCCAGGATCATTACTTTGACCGCCTCCACCATTATAGTCTGTGTCGTAAAGGTCGGGTAACCCCAGTACATGTCCGAACTCATGGCAGATGGTGCCGATAGCGTTAGGCATGGTATAACCGTAGGCTTCCCATCCATAAATTTCGCATGATGAGGCATAGCGTCCCATTGTCTTTCCATCATACTGCAGGAAGTAATAATAGTCATATTCTTGGTTATAACCATAAAGGTAACTCATGTGAGGCCAAAGATAACCATCGTTATTGCCGCTGAAACTTGATGCATATCCTGCTACTAGGAAGAACACCATATCGATTTCTCCATCATTGTCGGCATCATATTGTGAAAAGTCAACTTGGCCATCAATGGCATCAAGTGATGCCTGGAAGATGTCGCGGCTGTTTGAGTCTCCCTGATAGCAAGAGAAATCTACATTCACTGGACCTACTACGTCAAACTCTGGGTCGAATTGTCCCATAGAGTTGTCATAGTAATAGTCACGAACACTTCCTGTACACTGTTGGAAGCGACCTTGATGACTGAAGCCCGTGTAGTTTTCGGTGTTGCACAGTTGATCATAGAAGTTGTTGGGGTTGCTCATGCTGAACTGTTTGTCATTGAAATTGATGAGAACGATGAGTCCTCTAAACTTACTGTAGTCAACCACAGGTGCTTTATGCTCTTGATTTTTTTTGTCACGCGTTTGACGAGCTTTGAGAGCTGATGTTGTAGAACTCTTATCAATTAGATATTTGTCTATTGTTGACAGCAATTGAATTTCTTTGGTGCTGCGTGCTTCAGGGTCGTGTGCCATAATGCCGGTAGTTGTAAGATGCTCTCCTACAAGAGTAGCATATTCCCACTGCCCTTTGTTATTGATGACGGTATACCCGTCAACAGTTGTGTTAAAGTGGTAATATTCATCACCTACAAGTTTAATGAGAATGCTCTCTCCATTAGGTTGCTGCAGGGTAACAGGTGTGGGGTGAGCGGGCTCAGCGCTTGCCGCCAAGGCAAAAATGAGCGCAATCAGTAAAAGATTAAATTTTTTCATTGTTAAATAATTGTGTATGTATTATTCTTTAAATTCTTTTTTTGTACTTGCAAATATACACATTATATTCTAGAATGCAAGAGATTATATCAAATGAAGTTTTAAAAAGTATTCTTATTGCTCCGATGGGGCAAACCAGCGGCTGGAGATAATCATGTCACTGATTTTCCAGGCTTCTTGCTGCCGTCTGATAAATGTGCCGTTACCTACATTTGTGCCAGGACCAGTAGCAGCCGAGTTGATGTCAAAGCGGAGAAGGCTGTAACCAAGACCCTTCCATTGCTGTTGGTTCAATCCAAGCAGGTCGAGTAGAGTAGGATAGATGTCAATCTGTCCAATAGGACCTTCTATCAATCCGTTCTGTCCTGAATTGATAGCGAGAAAGACACAGTTGTCGCCCTCTGAATCTATTGAAGGTCGTCCTAATGGAGTATCGTCAATCATCTCGCTGTGGTCACTTACAATCACGAGCATGGTATTGTCGAAGTATCCGCTTGCTTTGAGACGAGCGATAAAATTACCCAGTTCAATATCAAAAGCATTTGTAGCTTCGAGGTAGCATCTTACCTCGTTGGTGTAAAGTCCGCAGGTCCCAATCCATGTAGCAGGTTCCATGGGTGTGTTGTATGGGTGATGCATCCCTGCTGTGGCAACCAAGCACATGAATGGACGTTTTCGCTCGGGCAGAAGTTGGGATACTTCCTCTAATAAAGCTTTGTCAAGCTTGTATCCGTTGCTTTTAACAACATCGTTGATTTGTTCTTTGCCGTAGAAGTCGCTGTAACCATAGTTCATTGATAGTTTTTTCACGTTCCACAAGGTTGGTTCGTCGCAACTGGCATAAAATCGGTCATATCCTCCCAAGGCTTTGGCTAGTGTAGGATAGGGGACATCTTCATAAGTGTTGGCAACCACCTGTGTAGTAAGAGGCAATAGTCCAGTGTTATACATGAAGATGCCATCACTTGATCGGCCATTTTTAACCTGCGATTTCATTTTTAGTGACACAAGGTTGTTGCTTGTGTCGTGGCAAAGGGCATTTAATGTGGGTGTCACCTCTCGCCCGTTTATTTTCAGGTCAATCACCCAGGAATTGAGCGACTCTACAATCAGCAGAATTACATTCTTGCCGCAGGCACTTGCATAGATGTCGTCGGTGTAATGTGGCTGCTCATTGAGAAAGTTTATTACTTGCTTGTGCTCTTCTTCGTTCAGTGATGATCGGCTAAAGATTGAAGTTGAAGCGCAATAAATAGCATATGGAACAACTCCGTTACTGTTAATGTAATCACCCTGTCGGGTCCACATAACGCAGTAGTCATTGGTGATTTGTTCGCCAATATCACTTGTGGTGTCATCGTCAAGGTAATGAACTCCTATGATACAGAATCTTATTATAAGAAACAGTGCTATGCTCAGCAAAGACCAACACAAGCGGTGAGAAGATGTCTGATGACTTGACTCAATGCCGCGTTTAAACCACACTCTGTAAGCAATGTAGAGTAATATAGGTGGAAAAACAACCTCAAGGAAATACGACAGCCTCATTGCCCCCATAGTACTGTCGGCAAGTGTGGAGCCTACATTGCCAACAAGCAGGAACGATGAGAATGGCATTATGTCACGGTAAGATGGAATGTATAGCAATTGAATCAGACACCACACAGTGACTAGCCAAATAACTATCCAACTCCATTTGCGCCATCGAGGCGGAAGGAATGCCAAAGGAAGCAATAGAATGAGGGAATCAGCAATTGAATTAGCAGTGAGCAGCGACAACGTTTTTGCCGAAACACGCTGGAGCCACCTGAAATCCACCATCCCGTTGAAGTGGTAGATTACCGACATCAGCTGAATCACAATGCATCCCATGGCAAGTATATAGAACCACAGTGTTGCATTTTTTACATACTTTCTCGATGTCGTTTTTCTTGTTGTTTTCATGGTGCAAAGTTAATGATAATGATGAGGCTGACAAAATGTGAGTCATCCTTTTTTATAAAAAAACAGCATCACATTCTCAACGGAATGTGATGCCACCTTTACGTTAATAAACCATGTTTAGCCTTCGCTGATAGCCTCATTGGGGCAAGCCTCAGCGCAAGTGCCGCAGCTGATGCAGGTGTCGGGGTCAATTACATAGATGTCACCCTCGCTGATAGCGCCAGTGGGACACATGTCCATGCAAGTTCCACAAGCTACACAGTCGTCACTAATTACGTATGCCATAGTTGAATTAAATTAAATAGTTAAGTAAAAATTATTAGTTTCAGTAAACTTGTGCAAAATTACATCTTTTATTTTGAAACAACCAAATAAAATAGTAATTATTTTTGCCAAATCTTGTATATAGCAAAAAACGTGCCGAAAAACAGTATTCATTAGCGTGATTCCAGCAAGAATAATACAACCTAAACAACAAATTCATAATCATATGAATATTTTGAACACATAGAGCTCGTTAATAACAATAACCTGAATAATCAGGGATTATTTATTTTTATGAAATTTGAGCGGTTTTTCTTTTTTATTTTATATATAATGTGTAATTTTGCCATGGTTGATTAATTTTTTGCACATTTATTATGAAGCGTTTTTTTTCTTCCATAGTAATGATAGTAGTAGTGCTTTCGTCATTGGCTCAAAATGTCTTTTATGACAGTCTCGCGGTGGCTAATGCTCCATTGGGAGGGAAAGCGCTTAACCATTATCTGCTCGCTCGTGATGGAGATCCCGAGGCACAATATCTTCTTGCTAGTTGCTATAAAGACGGGTATGGAGTGGCAGCCAACGATACGCTAGCATTATATTGGGGACGCAAGTCGGCACAGCAGAATCATCCTGCTGGTCTTTATTTTCTGGCTTACTGCTATGAAACAGCCAAAGGTGTGTCGAGAAATACCGGAAATTCAGAGCAACTTTACAAGTTGGCCTTCGATGTGGCATTGCCGCTTGCTAACCGTGGTGATGCATCGTCTCAATTTGTCGTCGGTAAAATTTTTGATTATGGCAATGGGGGTGTGAAACAAAATCAGGAAACTGCCGTAAGATGGTATACCAGAGCTGCTGATCAGGGTTACGCAGGGGCTCAGTTCAACTTGGGCAGTTGCTTTGAATTGGGCGAAGGTGTTGATCAAGATAAACAACAGGCGGCCTACTGGTATAGGCAGGCTGCAAATCAAGGCGATACCGATGCGCAGTATACCTTGGGATTGTGTTATGCTACAGGTGAAGGGGTGCCTAAAAGTGCATCTACTGCCATTAATTGGTTCATAAAGGCTGCCAGACAGGGTAACCGCCTGGCTCAGCAAGTGCTTTTGGGAATTGGTCGCGAATGGTAGCCAACCTAGTCACTAATCTAATCACGCGTTTTGTTTAGCTGTCACATTGGTCTTTGTGGCAAAAACTTCTGATGTGTAAGCTTTAGTTATTCTTTGTTTCTTCAATTCGGGTGTCTGGAATTGATGTCCCCGATGAAATATCGGCTATTTTATCGGCCTCTTGTTTCTGCAATTTGATTTTCATATGGTCAAACCCTTCGCCATACACTCCTTTGACTTTTGCTTGCGATACAAAAGCGTCTTCGTCAATGGCTTTGATTATGCGTAGCATTTGTGTACTCTCGTAATTGCGGCACATTACAACAAGTACAGTGCTCTCTTGTTGGGTGTACCAGCCAATGCCTTTAAGCACAGTACAGCCACGATGGGTTTCACGAGTAATAGCGGTTGCTATTTGTTTCCATTTCTTGGAGAAAATCATGAATTGAACGCTCTGACGGTTACTGTCAATAACCATGTCGGCAGCTGTCGAGCAGATAAACATGAAAATCAAACCATATACAATTTTGTCAAGGGTGTGGAAGATGATGTAACTTGAACTGATGATAAGAAGGTCGATGTAAATCATCGTGCGGCCAAATGAAATGTTGCTGTGCTTGTTCACCATTGCAGCTATGATGTCGGTCCCGGCCGAACTGCCGTTATGGGTAAACACGATACCTAGACCAACTCCACACATTACAGCGCCAATGATTACGTTCATGAAGGGCTGCTGGGCAACGATGGGCTCCTTGAATAGCGGTACCATCACTCCTAGCAAGATTGTTGCTATTGTGGCGCCAATTATAGTGCGAATTACAAACTGCTTGCCAACTGTTCTGAATGCAATTGCCAGGAGTATGGCATTGATGGCATAGTAGGTTATTGCCACATTCCAGTTAAAACCAAAATACAGGAGAGACGCGAGACCAGTCACACCTCCAGTTACTACTTTCTCAGGAAGCACAAATGCCGAGTAGCCAAAGCAATAGAGCACCAGTCCCACCGTAATCATCAGGTAGTCTTTCACCTGGGTCCAAACGTTCTTGTTTATATTCATGATTTTGTGTTTTTGCTGTATATTACATGCAAAGTTACATAAAAAAACTGTATGAGTTTTCTTTTTGGTGTGTTTTTATGATAAAAATGATGGGGGTGGTCTTCTGAATTTTTTGTATTACTAATAAAAGTTGTTAAGTATGTTAATGTTTATTAATTCAACCGCTTTCCGCAAGAAAATGGCATTGAAATATTTTTGCCATTAATATAATAATGCGTACCTTTGCACGCCGATTATATCCAAGACTATTTCTTGAGTATGCCAATGGTTGACTTTTGGCCGTGTCGCCGTGTGTGCTTGAGAGTATTAATTAATTTTTAATCAGGATTTTAAAAGTGAACACTTTAAGTTACAAGACCGTTTCTATCCGTAAGGAAGACGTACAGAAAGAATGGGTAGTAGTTGATGCTACTGATCAGGTTCTGGGTCGCTTGTGCGCAAAAGTAGCAAAAATCTTGCGCGGAAAGTATAAACCCAGTTTTACTCCCCACGTTGACTGTGGCGACAATGTTATCATCATCAATGCCGACAAGGTGAAACTTACTGGCAACAAATGGAATGACCGCACCTATGTAAGATACACTGGATATCCCGGTGGTCAGCGCTATGCTACTCCTGCTATCATGATGAAGAAGTCGGAGAATAAGCACATCAAGGCCGGCAAGCACCCTCTGTTCCTCCATGTTATCAAGGGTATGCTCCCAAAGAATAAGCTTGGAGCTAAGATGCTCAACAACGTTTATATCTATAACGGCGAGAATCATCCACACGAGGCTCAGCAGCCTAAAGTAATTGATATCAATAAACTTAAATAATTATTGGAAGTATGGAACAAATTAATGCAGTAGGTCGCCGTAAAGCTGCTATCGCACGTGTTTACGTTAGCGAAGGCAAGGGCGAAATCACAATCAACAAGCGTACACTTGAAGAATATTTTCCATCTCCAATTCTTCAATTCATCGTTAAGCAACCGTTGAACACTCTTGAGGCTGCCGACAAGTACGACATTAAGGTAAACCTCATTGGTGGTGGATATAAGGGACAGGCCGAGGCTCTGCGTCTGGCTATTGCTCGTGCACTGGTGAAAATCAATCCCGAGGACAAGAGCGCATTGCGCAAGCAAGGCTTCATGACTCGCGACCCACGTGCCGTAGAGCGCAAGAAACCAGGTCAGCCCAAGGCACGCAAGCGTTTCCAGTTCAGCAAGCGTTAATGTTTTTATTAAGGAATTCAACGCTCTGCTCTGGAATACAAGAAAAACAGAGTTTAGTATCCAAATTGCATAGACTCTATAGGGGTATAATAACACATATTTTATAATAGTATTTTCCCGATGGCTACTATGCGATTGATTTAAGTTGAACGTAAACAAATCAAATTTTTTAAAATGCAAACACCAAATTTTGACCAACTGCTCGACGCAACTTGTCACTTTGGTCACCTCAAACGTAAATGGAACCCTGCCATGGCTCCCTATATCTTCATGGAGCGTAATGGTATTCACATTATTGACCTTTACAAAACTCAGGCTAAGCTTGAAGAAGCTGCCGCTGCTCTCAAGAACATTGCTAAGGAAGGTAAGAAAGTACTTTTCGTTGCCACCAAGAAGCAAGCAAAACAAGTGGTTGAAGACCGTGCTACTTCGGTTGGTATGCCATACGTGATTGAGCGCTGGCCAGGCGGTATGCTCACTAACTTCCCAACAATCCGCAAAGCTGTGAAGAAGATGGCTGCTATCGACAAAATGGCTACCGACGGCACTTTTGACAACATGTCAAAGCGTGAGCGTCTGCAGATTACTCGTCAGCGTGCCAAGCTTGAGAAGAACCTTGGTTCTATTGCTGATCTCAACCGTCTGCCTTCGGCTCTCTTCGTGGTTGACGTGATGAAAGAGCACATTGCTGTTGCCGAGGCTAACCGTTTGGGTATCCCCGTGTTCGGTATCGTTGATACTAACAGCAATCCTGAGAATGTTGACTTCGTTATACCAGCCAACGATGATGCTTCTAAGTCAATCGACATCATCCTCAACACCGTTTGCGAGGCTATTAAAGAAGGTATCGAAGAGCGCAAGATTGAGAAAATCGACAATAAGGACGAGGCTCCTGAGGCTGAGGCTGCAGAAGCTAAGCCACGTCGCACTCGCGTTCGTCGTAGCCGCGTAGCTGACGAGGCTAAGGAAGCTGCTCCTGCCGAGGAGGTAAAGGACGAGGCTCCCGTTGAGGAACCAAAAGCCGAAGAGACTCCTGCCGAGGAAGCTAAGGAAGAGGCTCCTGCTGCTGAGTAATCATTTGCAGGCTTTAAGACAATAGAAAATTCATTTATATTTTTAACTTTATAGAAAACAATTATGGCTGTTTCTATTAATGACATAAAGAAATTGCGTGAGATTACCAATGCTGGTATGGTCGACTGCAAGAAGGCTCTCATCGAAGCCGAGAACGATATGGACAAGGCTGTGGAGATTATCCGCAAGCGTGGACAGGCTATCGCTGCCAAGCGTGGTGACCGCACTGCTGCCGAGGGTATTGCTAAGTGCAAGGTTGAGGGTAACTTTGGTGCTATCGTAGCACTGAAGTGCGAGACCGAACCAGTTGCCGGTACCGAGAAGTTTGTCACTCTGGCTAATCGTATCCTCGATGAGGCTGTTGCTGCTAAGGTACAGAATATCGACGAGCTGAAGAACTTTGCTTTCGATGGAGCTACTGTTGCTGAGCACATTACTGCTTTGAGTGGTATCACTGGCGAGAAGATGGAGCTTGGTGCTTATGAGTGCCTCGAGGCTGAAGGCATTGCTGCCTACAACCACTTCAATAAGAAGCTCTCGACTCTGGTGGCATTCAACGCGCCTGTTGCCGAGGAGATTGGTAAGGCTGTTGCCATGCAAGTGGCTGCCATGAAGCCTGTGGCTGCTAACCGCACTCAGATTCCTCAGAGTGTAATCGACGAGGAAACTGGTATCGCAATTGAGAAGACCAAGAGCGAGCAAGTGCAGAAGGCTGTAGAGAACGCCCTCAAGAAGGCTGGCTTCAATCCTTATTACTGTGCTACTGAAGAGCATCAGGACGAAGCCGTTCGCAAGGGGTACATGACTCCCGAGCAGGTTGAAGAGGCTAAAGCCCTTATGGCAAGCACTGCTGAAGCCAAGCTCAAGAGTATGCCTGAGCAGATGATTCAGAACATCGTGAAGGGCCGCATGGAGAAGTTCTACAAGGAGAACGTTCTCATGGAGCAGGAGTATGAGGCTAGCGACGAGAAGGGCATGACTATTGCCATGTTCCTTGAGAAGGCTCAGAAGGGTCTCATAGCTACTGACATCAAGCGTGTCAATCTGAATGCCGATTAATTATTAGGTTAGTAGATTTATACAAAAGAACTGAGGAACTTGCTGATGCAGGTTCCTCAGTTTGTTTTGTGCCTAAACCAGAATATGTCAATCTGTTTCGATTTCCGTCTACCTGTTTTTTAGCATGATTTTCTACTTACTTCAGCTTGTCAAGGTTCTGGATTGCAGTTTCATGACCGAGCGATGCAGCCTTCCCAATCCATTGCTGAGCTTTTGCTTTGTCTTTCTTAATGCCGTAACCTCCGTAGAAGTAGCAGGAACCAATAAGGTACATGGCATCGGCGTTGCCTTGTTTGGCTGCTTTCTCTAGCCATTTGATTGCTTTTTTATAATCTTGCTTTACACCATAGCCGTTCTTATGCATCATCCCCAGATCGACCATTGAATCCACATTGCCTTTCTTTGCGGCTTTTTCATGGAGCTTCACGGCCATTGTGAGGCTCTTGTCAACTCCATTCCCTTCGGCGTAGCATACAGCTAGGTTATGGGTGGCGCGGATGTTACCTTTCTTGTGTGCAGCTTCATAATAGTCAAAAGCATCTTCGTAGTTGCCTGCCTCATAGCAGTTGTTGCCTTCTCTGAGTAGGTCTTCAACGGCTTCTTTCTTGTAGTCACGCTTCTTGCGAGCTTGAGCTTCTGGGCTGAAAACCATTGCCACTAGAGCAACCATGGCTGTAATGCAAATTATTCTTTTTAAATTCTTCATAATTGTAAGGTATTAATTGGTAATATAAGTTTTTATTCTTCGGTTTCTCCCCTTAGTTTAGCTTGGTGTTTGCGCTCAATCTCATCAAGGATAATCTTGCGCATACGCAGGTGGCCGGGAGTGATTTCTACATATTCGTCGGCCTTGATGTATTCGAGAGCTTCTTCAAGACTGAATACGATGGGAGGAACGATGCGGGTCTTGTCGTCTGCTCCGCTGGCACGCATGTTGGTGAGTTTCTTGTTCTTAGTAACATTCACCACAAGGTCTTTCTCTTTAGTGTGCTCACCTACAACCTGGCCAGCATACACTTCTTCTTGAGGGAAGATAAAGAACCTGCCGCGATCCTGTAACTTATCGATGCTGTAGGCATAAGCCGTGCCACCTTCCATGGCGATGATTGAACCGTTGATGCGGCGCACTATTTCACCCTTCCATGGTTCGTAGCATGAGAAACGATGAGCCATGATAGCTTCACCAGCACTGGCTGTGAGCACATTGGTGCGAAGACCGATAATTCCACGTGAGGGAATTTTGAATTCCATGTGGATGCGGTCGTTCTGTGTTTCCATCATAGTCATTTCGCCTTTGCGGCGGGTAACCATGTCAATCATCTTGCTGGAATATTCTTCAGGAACGTTGATGGTTAAGGTTTCAATAGGCTCACATTTTACACCATCAATTTCCTTAATGATTACCTGAGGTTGACCTACTTGCAGATCATAACATTCGCGGCGCATTACTTCAATGAGCACACTCAGGTGGAGTACACCACGACCGAATACTATCCACGCGTCCTCGGTCTCGCTTTTCTCAACGCGGAGAGCAAGATTCTTGTCTAACTCATGCATC
>JAEEGL014642189.1_pt1 | contig 25218 bp, 17 predicted proteins | sample 9134231 | NCBI WGS metagenome assembly JAEEGL01 (sample SAMN16246548, study PRJNA631951) | gut metagenome | biome: gut microbiome; feature: rumen; material: fiber-attached | host: Bos | place: Iran: Karaj | collected 2018-10 | reverse complement strand
TGTGTGCTGCCGTCAGGAAGTGTAGCTTCCAAAGCGGGCTTCTTGCCTGCCGGAGGTGTATCCTTCGAGATGCAGTTGAGGAGGAAATCGATACCCCAGTTCATGTATGCGGAACCGCAGTAGATCGGGTGGAGCTTACCTTCACGGAAACCGGCATGTACGCCGTGACGGAATTCGTCCTCGGTGAAGGGCTCGCCTGCGAAGAACTTCTCCATAAGCGCGTCATCAGCTTCTGCTACGACTTCGTTGACCTTGTTCTGGAGGTCATCAACTCTTTCGTTGTACTCTTCGGGAAGCGGGAACTCGACGAACTTGCCTGTGCCCTTCTCGATGCTGAAAGCCTTACGGTTCATAACATCAACGATACCCGTCATCTGGCCGTCCTTCATGATAGGGAAAGAAAGCGGGATGACCGAAGATCCGTAACGCTCCATCATACGTGCTGCAACTGCCTCGAAGTCAGCGTTGGGCTCATCCATTCTGTTCATGAAGAACAGGAAAGGAACCTTCTTACCCTTCAAGAGTCTGATCGCCTTCTCGGAACCTACGGATGTACCGCCCTTAGCGGAAATCATGATGACGCCTGAATCGGCAATTCTAATTCCGCTCATCTCCTCGCCCAGGAAATCGAAGTCACCGGGAGTGTCGATGATATTAATCTTGCTGCCCTTGTATTCACAGCAGGCTACGGAAAGGCTTACAGACATCTGACGCTTGATCTCTTCGGGATCATAGTCGAGTGTCGTGTTTCCGTCAACGATCTTGCCCTGACGACCAATCGCTTTTGTGTAATAGAGAATAGCCTCAGCGAGTGTCGTCTTTCCGGACCCGACGTGCCCGAACAGCGCGATATTGCGAATTTTGTCTGCGGAATAATTTTCCATCAGTCATTCCTCCTTAGGTACAAATTTTCAATAACTTTCCTATTATAAATTATTTGATTGTCCAATTCCACAAAACGCGAAACATATTTTAAATATTTTTTGTGCATTTGATTTCAATGCCCGGGGAGCAGAAAAGAGGCTGCGTAAATAACGCAGCCTCACTGACATTTAATCTTTTAAGAGCTTAATTATCTGACTCTTCTTGTTTCCTGCATGGGTCTCTCGAAAATCAGGATCACACGGTCTTCCTTTGTATTGAAGGAACCGCCGGACAGAGATGCGGCCTCTGAACCGCCCATGGAGGAAATGAGCTTTCCGCCGTCATCGTCGATCGCGGAAACAAGCTTCCATCCTTCAGCAGCCTTCTTCTTGAGTATCTCGGAAAGCGCTTTGACGTCAACTTCAGACATTCTGTTGTGTCCGACAACCTCAACGCTGTATTCCTTAGGACCGTCTGATGATCCGGAACCACCCTCTCTGACTCTCTTCTCAAGTGCCGCTACGGACTCGTCGAGCGCAGCAAGCTTCTTCTCAAGCTCAGCTTTCTCCATCTCTTTCTCCTTAATCTGTTTTTCCAGTTCTTCGATCTGCTTCATCATGGAGCCCTTCTCACTCTCGCTCAAAGCAGCTTCCTTGAGGAATACGGCCTGCTTCTCTGCATTGAGAACAATCTCCTGGGCAGCAGCCTCGGCAAGTACGGTAGCCTTCTTGGAATCGGCAATGACGCGCTTAGCTTCATCAAGCTCGCCCTTCAATCCGGAGATCTCGCCTTCCAAAGCCTTCTTCTGCTCTACAAACTGGTTTGTCTGTTCCTCGGCAGTATTCTTCTTGGCTTCTACGACCTCGAGATCGGCATTGGCTGCCTTGATCCTCTGGTTGAGTTCCTTCTCTCTGGCATCAAGGTCTGCCTTGACGCTCTCGATCTGCTTGTTAAGTTCTTCTTTTGCGGCAGCGCTCTCTTTGTTGAGCTCGTCACGCTTGGCAGCAGCTTCTTCCGCCTCTGCCATAACCTTTCTTGCCTGCTCGGTCAGGCTGTCGAGTTCTGCCTGAGCCTGGTTGTTGCGCTTCTCGAGTTCGGCAATGATCTGATCACGCTCTGCGTTTGCAGCGGCAATGAGCTTCTCTGTCTCGGCTTTTGCCTTGTCGCGCTCAGCCTCGGCCTGATCCTTGATCTTGAGAGCTTCGGAAGCCTGCTCCATGGAGACCTTCTTGGACTCTTCGGAGATCCTTACCTTTTCCTTCTCGAAATCTTCGTTGAGCTTGACGATCTTGGCTTCAAGTGCCTGGACTTCCTTGGCCTTCTCAGCCTGGATCTTGTCGGCATTGTCCATCATCGTCTGGATCTCTTCGGCCTGCTTAACGAGCTCGTTACGCTTAGCCATTGCCTCTTTATATTCTTTCTCGACCTGTACGGCGAGTTCTTCAGTCTGACGCTGTGCTTCTTCGAGAATGCGCTTCTGTTCAGCCTGAGCTGCGGCGATCATCTCGTCGTGCTCTCTCTTATTCCTCTCTTTAGCCTCTTTAACAAGGGAATCAGCTTCCTTGCGCATTGCATCGCGCTTCTCACGAGCCTCGCCTACCTCGTTGCGGATAGTATCGACGGTCTGTTCAAGAGCGATCTTCTCGTCAAGCTTCTTCTTCTGGAAAGCGGAGAATTCCGAATCGAGCTTGAGCTTCTCGGAATTGAACTTGTCCTGCATCGTGTTATAGTCGCGCTCGAGCTTCTCCATAGCTTCGATAATGCGCTTCTCTTCTTCACTTCGCTTCGCCTCGGCGCGCGCGATCTTCTCCTGCTCCTTCTGCTCAAGGACCTTCTTGGCATCCTCAGCCGCAGCATTCACGTCGCCCTGAGACGCCTTCTGGAAGTCGTATTTGCACATAGAACAACGTGCTACGTTGTCTCCCATCATTACACCGCATACCGGACATCTCTTCATAATTGTTCTCCCTGATTCTGGACGGATTTTTGGATCCGACCGTATATAAAACCTGTTTTATTATACTCCCTTAAAAGTTAAATGTTTTGATTTTTTGACTCTCTAAATTTGAATTTTTAGTAAACATCAATAGAATATGGGCTTTTAGCCGATTTTTTTTGTGTGCGTTGCCCTCATGTTCCCCGAAAGCGTGCCCGTATAATTATATAAATCAAATCGAGGGGTATGTAACATGAACCATTTTTCCCGCAAAGTCATATCTGTTATCCTTTCGGCCGTCGCTTTTGCAGGCATCCTGGGTGGCTGCTCGAAAGCAGCTTCTGCAGGAAGCACCGTAACGGTCGGAATCACACAAGAACCTTCTGTTCTTGATCCTCACACCGTTAATGCAGCCGGTGACCGCGAGATCATTTTCAACGTGTATGAAGGTCTCTATAAGTTCGATTCCGACGGCGTGCTCAATCCCTGCCTTGCAACAGAATACGAGCTTTCACCCGAAATGGATGAATATATTTTCACGATCCGCAAGGGCGTTAAATTCCATAACGGCAAGGAAATGACACCTGAAGACGTCGTTTTCTCCATCTCCCGCGCAGCCGGTCTGCTTTCAGGTCAGGAGAAGGCTCCCGTTGACGCTCTCAAGGTCGTATCCGAGGTCAAGATCAGCAGCGAGGACTCATCCAAGGTCATCATCAAGCTCAAGGAGAAGAGCAGTGAGCTCTTGAGCTATTTCACTGTCGGAATCATTCCTTCCGGTTATGAGGACTGCCAGACCAAGCCCATCGGAACAGGCCCTTTCAAGTTCGATTCTTACAATCCCGGCCAGAACGTAACTCTTTCCAGGTTCGACGGTTACTGGGGCCAGAAAGCTTCCATCGATACTGCAGTCTTCAAGATCTGCGCTGACATAGATGCCGGCATGGTAGAGCTCACAAACGGAAGCATCGACATCTTCCCTCACTTCACGACTGACCGTGCAAAGCAGATCGACCAGACAAAGTTCAGAGTCGATTCCAACGTTTCCAACATGCCTCAGATCTTCATTCTCAACAACAAGGTCAAGCCTTTTGACAATGCCAAGGTCAGAGAAGCTCTTAACTATGCGGTAAACAGGAAAGACATCATTTCCGTTTCCACAGACGGCACCGGCGTTGAGCTCACGACAGCAATGAGCCCCGCTATGGGCAAGTACTACGATACTTCCCTTGACGGCACATATACTTATGATGTCGAGAAGGCAAAGAAGCTTCTTGAGGAAGCAGGCTTCCCCAACGGTTTCGATACGACTGTTACAGTCTGCTCTTCTTACCTGCCTCACGTTAACGCGGCAGTCGAGATCGCAGCAGAGCTCAAGAAGGTCGGCGTAAACCTCAAGATCAACCAGGTCGACTGGGCTACATGGCTCGACCAGGTACACGACAAGAGAAATTACGATACGACGGTCATCTGCGTTGACAGCGCTTTCGCACCTTACGACGTGCTCAGCCGCTACGCATCTGACAGTTCCAAAAACTTCTTCAACTACTCCAACTCCAGAGTCGACGAGCTGTTAAAGCTCATCCCCGCTGAGAAGGATGAAGCCAAGAAGGTTGAGTACTATCACGAGATCTTGCAGCTCATGGTAAAGGACAGCAACAACGTATACATTCAGGATCCCACATCAATCACGATCGTAAGCACACGCATCGACGGATACAAGACATGGCCTATGTACGTCGTTGACCTTTCAACAGTCAAGGTTGTCAAATAAGACAAGTCTTACAACTTCGAAAAATAACGCCGCGGCTTACATGCTGCGGCGTTTTCATTTGTCTTGTTTATTCGTTCGGGAAGATCTTGTTCTCGTAGAAATGCTTGATAATCGAGCGTCGTGTCACGATCCCGATGAACATTCCCCTGTCGTCCGTTATCGGTACGAAGTTCGTCTCCATCGCCCTGATGATAAGATTTTCGATAGATGCGCTGATCGTGACCGGCGGGTTCTTTTTCGTCTGGTCGAGAAGATCTGTCAGCCTGAAATCCTCAAGGCTCTCGATCGCCATCGTATGAGGCTCTCCGCCTTCACCCTTGATAATGAACCACAGAAGATCGCCCTCGCTGACCGTTGCGACATAGTGTCCTTCGCGGTCTAATACGGGCACCGCGGTAAAACCGTTCGCGTGCATCTTCTCGAGCGTCTGTCTGACGGTCGAATCGGAATATACAAAGATAACATCCTGCTTTGGGCGCGTAAAAAATGCGATATTCATATCAGTCTCCGGTATCAGATTCCGCCCAGGTCTTTATCGATATGTACCTGGAACGGCGTTGCGGTAAGTCCGTTTTGTGCATGAAGCGGCGTCGGGCCGTAAGAGAAGAACGCGTACCGTACCCTTGAAGGATACTCGACCATGGGACAGGACAAAAGGACAGTCTTTCCGTCAAAGTCGACCGAAGCCTCCGCGGGATAGAATTCGCCGTCTTCACCTGCAACTTCAAAACCCGAGTCTTCAGGACCGAAGCCTGCGGTCATGTTAAGAAGCAGGTAATCTCCTCCGAATGTCACCTCAACACCTTCGCCGCGCCGGGCATCAATGATGAACGGTGATACGGCTTCTATATTCTCAAATCCGTAAACGAATTTCTGGGCAAGCAAAGCAAGTCTGTCACCCGGCGTCTTCTTGTCGGAAGGATGAGGATTATCGAACTCGCCGCAGTCTGCCGTAACCGCCATATAGACATTGCGCAGGTCAATGGCGACTATCTGCTGCTGTTCGCGCAGAAGTGGCCATGACATATCGTCGTAGCCCATATACTTGCGGTCCTTGGATATGTACATCGGGAGCTGGCAGAAGAGGAACGGGAGTTCATCATCGAAAAAGACTTCGCGCCACTCCTTGATAAGCGACTCAAATGCATGTCCGTACTCGGTCTGGTGACCATCGGTATCGGATTCTCCCTGATAGAAGATAACGCCCCTTAATGTAAACGGCGCGACTCTTAATATCATGCAGTCGAAAAATGAACCCGGGTGTCTTACGGCTCTGGGTCCTACCGGCGGCGGCCACGGAGCCTTGCCTATCAGGTTGTCTGCTTCAAGATAAGTTGTATAAGGATTCTCATCAAGGATCACCTTAAGGCTGTCCTTGTATTCTTTCTCACGTTTCGCAAATGCCGCAGCGAAGGCATCGAACTCGTCAGGCGTATATTCCGACGTACGCTCATCGAATTCCTTTATGTAGGACTGGCCTTCTTTGGTGCTCATAAGGCTCTCGATGCTCTGCCAGCAGTCTATCGTTGAACCTCCGAACGTACACTGGATGATTCCTATCTTTGCGTCGACTCTCGATTCAATGGACTGTGCAAAATAAAAAGCGACTCCGCTCATCTGCCCTGCAGTCTCTGAATCAACCTCGATCCACTGTGATTCTTCTTCGGCCTGAGCCTGCGCTTCATCCATAAACCCGGCCTGCGGAACCTTGTAATATCTGATCTCGGTCTTGCCGATCTTAGGAATGAGATACTTGGCGAACTCGCTTCTTGCGAGCGGGTATTCCATGTTGGACTGCCCTGCGGCAAGCCAGACTTCACCCGCATAAGCATTTTCGATTATGACCGGTTCGATGCCGTCGGCAGAGACCATGATCTCATAAGGTCCGCCCGGTTCTTCGATGGGATCGCAGCAGATAAGGAAGCTTCCGTCTTCCTCGGTAGGTGCTTCGGCAACAAGTATGGTCTCTTCATCCTTAAAGAGTGCGCATCTGACGGTGCACGGCTCGTCCGAACTGCCGAATACACGGAGTTCTGCGCCCCACTGGAACACCATATTGTCTTTAAAGATGCCGTTTAACCTAATAGCCATACTGTAAGATTATAAACTATCCCCGGACAAAAGTTTTTATTTTCGGTCTCAGAACAAAGTGCTGATGAACAGATATGCCTGTCCGGCATCACCGTTAACGGTTATGAAGCCCTGCGCAACGGCCGACGCAAAAGTCATTACTCCGTTAAGGACGGCAGTCATGGCATCGGCATCCGCATCAATGTAGAACGGTGCATTGATGTACTCGTAAGGTGCCACCTCAACATTGCCGTCTTCTACCTTTACATAGAACGGCTGATTATCGAGATTGCCCTTGAGCGTGATCTGCGTTGCAGTGTCTTTGAGGAATTTGGTCTTAGAGGCCTTCTGCTCAACAGCTCTGAAAATGCCTGCAAACGTCGGTTCAACTTTAGTTTTCGCTCCCATATAAATTCCTCCCGTTTTTATCAGGCAGTCTCGTCCGTCTTGTTGGCGGACTGACCGTCTTCTTCGTTTTTAACTTCTGCTTCAGCTGTCTTTTCAGTCTCTTCCGGTTCCGTTTGCGGGATGCCTTCAACGCTGGCTCCGCTCTCAAGTTCACGCTTCTCCTCCGGAACATAGGGAACGCTTCCCTCTTCCTGAATCGCGGCTGTAACCTTGGGAACCGGCATCAGCTTCTTCTCAATAAAAAGGATCCACGATGTTGGTATCAGCTTGGAAGCGACATGCAGCGCCTTCTGAGAGAATCCGTAAACAAGGATCTGCTTTCCGCTTCTCGATGCCTTGATCGCAGCCTTCACAAGCTTGACCGGATCTGCAACGACATGTTTCCTGACCCCTGTGAAATCCGTCTGCGCTCCGCCTGTGGCCTTGCGCTGGAAATCGGTCTTAACGGGACCTGGGCAAACTGTAGTGACCACGATGTTGTGATCTATCAATTCATAGTAGAGTGCTCTGGAAAACGAAATGACGAATGCCTTGCTGGCTGCATATGCGGCGAACCCGGGCTGCGGAAGAAATCCCGCCGATGATGCGATGTTGATGATCCTTGGACTGTTATCCGCTGTCCACAAAGGCTTTTTGGCGATCATGTACGGCATGCAGATCCTGGTAAGCTTTGCCAGGCTCGTGCAGTTAACATCTATCGTGTCTTCAAGAGTTTTAGCGGGGCGATCTTCGACTGCTCCCTGCATTCCCATACCCGCACAGTTGATGAGAAGGCCGACCTGGGGCTTCTCGGCTGCCAGGCGGTCTGCTATGACCGACATGTCTTCAGATGAAGAAAGGTCTGCTTTGACAGGAATAATGCGGTCGTCTCCTAACAGGGCCTTTGTCTCAATGATCTTGTCTTCATGTCTTGCGACAGCCCATATCTCGTCAAAGGGAACGCAGCCGTAAACGCCATGTTCTGTTGCTATTTCCTCGAGAAAAGCCCTTCCGATTCCGGAAGATGCACCGGTAATGACAGCTATGTTCTTGTTCATGGCAAACAGGCCTCCGCGTTTTTCCTCTATTAATAATACACTATGCGCAAGATGACCTGTTGTATTTCTCGAAAATTCTGTCCGCCTGATCGAAAATAAAAGCGGCGGTTGCTTTGAACCGCCGCCTGTCATTGTTCTTTAGTCCTGTGCTTTTGAAGGATCGATCGGCTTGAACCCGAATACCGGCTGGGTTGCCGTAGGAGCTGAATACTGATCGGGATTCGCTATCGCGGATTTCTGTCCCTCAAGGAGCGATCCCTTCGCCTGCTTATAGCGCGTATCCCTTACATGCTTGTCTTCTGCAAGAACAGCTCCGGGATTGGCGCGGACTCCGAATGAATTCGCCGAATAGACCGTATCATCGCGGCGGCCTTCCTGGTCATTCCCTCTTGAGAAGTATGCGGGCTTTGCGCTTTCAGCCTGATCAGCAATACTTGTCTGAGCAGAAGCATTGTTGCCGGCTGCCGTTGAAGCATCTTCTTTTGCGGCTCCGGAATTGCCGAAAGGATTGATCGAAGAAGCAGGAGATGCCCAGACAGGAGTTGTTGCTGCTTGTCCGTATGCCCTGCCCTTAAGCATGTTTCCGAGCTGGTTAGAGTTGGTCGGAGCAGACTTCGTACGCTGAGGAACTACCATGGGGTTAAACTCAGGCTTGTTTGTCGCAGTTGCTGCAGGGCGGTTTGTTCCGAACGCGGAAGGACGGCTGACGGGGCCTCTCTGAGCCGGCTTTGCTTCGCCTTTGACCTCGGCTACAGACTTGCCCGTTCTCATTGCGGCACGCATTGCCTGCTGTTCTCTTGCAGCTTCAGCTCTTTCTCTTGCGAGTCTGATGGATTCACTGTCTGCAGTCTTAACTGTCTTAGGTGCCGACGGTCCGCGCTGGGGAGTGAACTTCGAAGACTGCTTAACAGCGGAAGTTACGATCTTCTCAGACGTATGTGAGGTTCCGATCGGCTTAAAAGCGGACGTAACGATCTTATCAGTCGTATGAGATCCCTCAGTCGGCTTGAACGCGGAAGTCATTATGTCATCAGTAGTATGTGATACTTCAGTCTTGAAAACGGCATTAGGGTCAATGCCCTTAGGACGTGAAACGCCATCTAACTGCTTGAACGGAGAATCATTTTTATTATTCTCGGTTTTTGCAGCAAGTCCTGCCATAAAAGCAGCTGCCGTAACCGACTGTGCCGGCTTGTCTTCATCCTCGTCAGCAGAAGCCGCAGCGGAAGCGGGAGCAAATACAGGCGTTGATGCAAACGATGCAGCAGGTTCTGTCTTTTCTTCAACAGAAGCCGCAGCCGTATCAGCAGGATCTTCTTTCTCTTCAGTAACTGCCGGAGCGGGAGCAAAAACGGATGCGGCAGCGAAAGGTGCCGCGGGCTTCTCATTTGTACTAGCCGCAGCGAGTCCTGATGCAAATGCCGAAGCGGCTGCAGAAGGTGCTGCGTTGATCTCTTTCTGTTCAGCCACAAAAGCCGCACGGTTTACGGAAAGTTCCTTGGGACGCTTAATGGGAGCGTGTGCAGTCGCAGGCTTGAAAACAGACTTCTCGGCTTTCTCAGCCTCTTCATCGATCTGCTTGATCTCTTTCTTTCCGATTGCAGGATTATAGCTGTAGCCGTGCTGTGCATCGGAAGCGATCGGAGCATACTTCTTACTCGAACCCGCATAAGCGTAAACAAGGTCACCGACTCCGGGGATGAAGTCCAAAAGGAGATCTTTGCCCTGTTTGCCGTCGTTCTTGAGCTTTCTTATTCTCAGGTATGACAGGCCTGCTGCTGTAAGCAGAAGAACAAACCAAAGCCACTTGAATGATCTCAGGTTCTTTTCCAGATTGTTATGTGAAAGAGCAGCGTTGGAAGGGCCGTCTTCTTCGGTAGGATCAGAAGGATTAGTTGTCGTTCCTTCGCCCTTGCCGACTGCGGCCAGCATGATCTTATTGTCTGTAGTCTCTGTTGTGGCTTTCGTTGAAGAGCTGTGCTTTACTGTCTTTTTCTTGGAACTGTTATTCTTCGGTGCAGCAATTTTCTTATCAGAAGAGGTCTTTTTGTTAGAGGAAGTCTTCTTTTTATTGTTGCTCTTATGCTCAGTCGTGGTGCTATGAGTATTGTTTGAAGACTTAGAGGAAGAAGACGTCGGATTTGTCTTCTTTGTAGTGCTTGAAGAAGGCGTCGTCTTCTTGGTACTGCTGGAAGTCGGCGTCGTCTTCTTTGTCGTAGAGGACGAAGACGTCGGATTCGTCTTTTTCGTCGTAGCCTTTGTCGGCTTAGGAGTCGGAGTTCTGCTGATCGTTGTATCGCTTACAGTAATCTTGAGCGGGGTGGCAAGGTTCGTTCCGCTCAAACTGACATAATAATCATTGTTGTTCGGGCTTCCGTCATCACCGTTCCAGCCTTTGATCCTAAGCTTTAATTTACTTGATCCGTCAGAAAGAACCTGAACGGCTTTTCCTGAAAAAGAAGCATATACCGTACAGTTAACTTTTAAAATTACATCTACGTTATTGCCGCTTGAATAACCGGAAACCTTCAGATGAAAACCACCTTTGTCACCTGAAGACCAAATGTTGTTAACTGAAACAGATCCTGCAGCACTGACATTTTCTCTCGGTGCTAAAAACAGAATCGTTCCAATTGCTAAAGTTAAACATAAAAAGACCGCAATAATCCTGCTCAACTTATTGCTTGCCGTCATTAAGTAACCCTCCCCGGGCAATTGTTTTAACGAAGCGTTAACAGTTTGTTAACACCTAAATTATACAATCTCGACAAGAAAATACAAGAGAAAAGACAAATATGTAGTAAATTTGACAAAACCGCAAATGCTTTATTTTATTGCGTTTGCGGTTTTCCGTTCTGAAATGATATTTTGATATTTATCTATATATCCCGTACGCCCTGTCCGGTGATCGAATCGGGAGCTGCTTTGACTTCGCCGCTTCCGGGACGGGTCGGTGCCTCTACTCTGCTGCGTTTAACGCTAGATGAAGGCCTCTTGTGCTGAACGATCGGACGGGGTTCCTCCGGCACTGCCTTAAAGCCTTCAACGGGCTTCTGCGCGGCAGGGATTATGGCCTCTTCACCGACCTTCATGATGTCAGGCTTCTCATCCTGGACTTCAGCCGGACGCTCTACGACCGCATTTTCGACATCGGTACCGATCTGGGGACGCATGACGTCAGCCAGCATTGTCTCATCCTTCTTCTCCTCGTTTACCATCTGCCTGATATACTCCGCAAACGCACCGGTATTGCCTGCTTTTGCCGATGTCGGCGGCTTGAGTGCCGTCGGCTTGACCTTTGCGGGAGCTGCAGAATCGGTAACCAAAGCGGGCGTGGTTGCTTCTTTTCCTACCGTATCGGAATCAAGCTCAGCCTTCTGTTCGCGTCTGGCTGCGAGTGTATTTGAATAAACGGGCCTGATGGGAGCCGTATTGGATTTCTGAAGATAGCCGTTGATCACGAGCCTTTCGCGTTCGCGGTCCATCTCCTCAGCCTTCTTTGAAGATATTCCAAGCTGGCCGAAAACCTGATTAGGCTTGCTCTCCCCTCTTTCAGCCACGCTCTTTCCGCCGATAAGCGTATTCGTGCTCTCTGCTGCCGCTTCGGCACGTCTCTCGGCTTCTTTCCTGGCTCTTTCCTGTTCTCTTAACTTCCTTCCGCCGTCGTCTTTGCGTTCCTCAATGCCGTCAACGACCTCGAGTTTGCGCCTCTCGACAGCCCACTTTTCTTCCATCTTAGCCTTGTGGCTCTCCAATGCCTTCCATATGGTAAAAGCGGCCACAAGAACAACAAGCACCACCGGGATCCCTATCCAGAGGAACTTCTCGAAGAACGTATTATTCTCTAAGATGTTAAGCGCGATCATTTATCGTCCTCCGGGCCTTCAGAGCCTGCTTCTTTCTTTGCTTCAGCCTTCGAAGCTGACTTGACTCCCGCATAAACGGCGAGAACGAGGACTCCTACTGCCGATGCGATTATTATAACCGCCAACACGATTCTTAGCACGTTCGGGACAGCGGGCTTATCGTCCTCTGCAGGCAAAGCTGTTGTCTCAGAAACCGTTGTCACAGTAGTTCCGTTCTGATCTGACGTTGTTTCTGATCCGGTCTCACCGGCAGTTTCAGTCGTCTCAGACGTCTCAGGCGCAACTCTTACGATCTTTCCAGTAAATTCGGACAGAGAGATTCCGCTCGAACCGAGCGGGACCTTATGGTCAAGGCCGACGAATTTTCCGGCATCGTTCTGCCAGAGGACCTTCTTTACCAGCTCGTACTTATCCTCATCCCAGGTCTTGAAATCATCCTTGACCAATCCGCCGGTATCGCCGGAATTCGCGTTGAAGCACCAGAATGTATGGTTAAGCTTCTTCTCATCAATGAGCTGCCTCAGACAATTCATCCATTTGAGCGTATCGCCCTCCATGAATCCGCCCCATTCACCGATCAGAACAGGTGCAATGCCTTCGTCAGCTATGTAGAGCCAGAACGGCGTCCATGCATCCTTCTTGAGAGATTCATATGTGAATTCCTTCTCAAACCAGGGCTGCTTATAGACAGTCGGGCCGTAGTCGTGAGGCGAATAGACGATCTGCTTGTTGAACGCTTCGGAACCGAGATCGACCGGATAGTCCTTAACACCCATGAGGTTTCCGCCCCACCAGGTGATGCGGTAGTCCTCTTTGTCGTTCGATGTGAAGTTGTTGGCCTTGATATCTTTAGGATAGATCTCAATGCCTTCGATAACGATCAGGGCGTTGGGATTCTCATTAAGCACCGCCTTGCCGGCCTTCTCGGCGACCTTTTTCCAGTTGTTGGCATCATTGGAATCGTTCCAGATCGCACGGGGTGTCTCCGGCGGTTTGCCGTGAGGCTCGTTCTTGAGGTCATAGGCAACGATCGTGTCGTTATCCTTATATCTTGCCGCGAGCCATCTTAAAGATTCTATGAAATCAGCCTCTGTCAGATTGTCCCTGTACCATACCGGGTGGTTGTGTCCCGCGGCATCGGTCTTGACCGTATGGATGTCTATCATGACCTTCATTCCGTTCTTCTCGCAAAGGGAAAGAACATAATCGAAGATCTCAAGAGAGTTCATGCTGTTTAATTCTTCGTTATACGCGTTGTTGTAATTCGCCTTGGGATACTCCCCCTTCTTCCACTGGAGAATGAGTTCAGATGACATCGGAACTCTGAGGAGATTGAAGCCATGATCCGCAATCGACGCGAGTGCCTCTTTGAGATTGCAGTTCCATACTCCGTCGAAAAGATTGGTTCCGGTATTGTATCCGAACCAGTTGCAGCCCGTAAGCCAGACCTCGTTGCCGTTCATGTCGACGATCTTAGAGCCCTTAGTGGTGAGCCAGTCGTCGCCCTTCTCTCCTTTTACGTTCTTGGCGGGTGCTTTGGTCGGTTCATTCTTGCCGCCCTTCTCCGTCTCTTTAGCGTCATTGCCGCCGTCAGAAACACTGCCGCTCTCACCGTCGCCTGTTACCGAAATGAGCTTGGCCGATTTGACGTTGCTTCCGTCAACCTGTATGCCGACGCTGCCGTTGAAGGCCCAGCTGTTGGGTCCGCTCGAAGAAACAGTGGCGATTACTCTCTTGCCGCTGATCTTGTATGAGTCAAAACCCCAGCCCGATGCTTTCTTGATCGAGCCCGAGAACTCGGCCGTGACCGTAATGGTCTTGTATCCGTTGCAGCCCGAGAGCTGGACGGTCAGCTGTCCGCCGTTGCCCCAGCAGTTGCTCTTTGCCTTGCCCGAAGGAGCGGCAATAACAGATACGGGAAATAAGCATATTATAAGGATTACCGCGACAAGGAACGCTGTCTTCCGGGTAATTGAATTAAGTCGCATATGGGTACCGGCCTCAGAGATCGAGATTTATTTCACGTCCGGAAGACTCGTACTTCTCGTACTTTACTCCCGCGGCATCGAGCATGCGGCGGGCAGCCTGGGCGGTCTCGGTATCGTGATACTTGTCGTCTAAGTAAACGATCCTTCCGACCTTCTTCTGTATGAGGGCCTTCGTGCACTCGTTGCACGGGAAAAGCGTTGTATATACGGTATCGCCTTCAAGATCGGCAGTCTTGCTGTTAAGGACTGCGTTCAGTTCGGCGTGTGTAACATAAGCATACTTGGAATCCAGAGTGCCGCCGTTCCTGTCCCACGGGAATTCATCATCGGAGCAGCCGAGAGGCATGCCGTTGTAACCTACTGAGATAATGTATTTCTCTTTGTCGACGATGCACGCTCCGACCTGCGTGTTCGGGTCCTTGGACCTCTTTGAAGCAAGTGATGCAACGCCCATAAAGTATTCGTCCCATGACAGGTAATCAGCTCTCTTATCGCTCATACCGGCACCTCCGGAATAGTATTGAGATTGATTTTACCCTACATCAGATAGTGCCGCAAGGAATTATAAGGACAGTTATGTGACGGAAAAGTTATCTGAGAACGAAGCTGCAGCCCGTGGTCTTTTCGATAAGATTCTTCAGGAATTTCCAATTCTTTGGGAAGTGCTGCTGGTCACCGGCGGTGAGCTTTGTCTTGTCATTGAATTCGATTGTGATCTTCCATTCTCCGGGAATGGTCGTTTTGTCTCCGAACTCATCTGCCAGGCCGTTGTTATAGCCTTTGATCCACTCGATCATGCCGCTTTTCGGCAATTCCTCTTTAAGAGTCTTGTAATCGGTATCATTGAGAGAGCGGGTGAAATTGTTGTTCCACATATAGCTGTCGCGCCACTGGATCACCTTTTTGACAAAGTCATACTTTACGGCATAACCCTCATTACCGAAAGTCGTGATACCGACTTCGAGAACGGCAATATTGTCATATTCAGCAGTCAGATCCATGTTCCCTTCGACCCGTTATTCAATAGATATACCGAAAATGCTGCCGGTAGTGGTTCCTACAACCATTGTTCCGTTGTAAACAACGGGTGAGGCTTCGATATTGATGCCGGAAGAAGTCTTCTCGGGGGTTCCGAGATTCTTCGCGGTCTGAATATACTTGATTCGGTCTCCCGTCTGGGCATTGACCAGGTGTACCTGTCCAATCGAGTCGCATATGACGATATACGCGTTTCCGTCCGAATCATAGAAATCAACCGGCGAACTGTACGAGTAGATGTTCATATTATATTCCCAGACCTTGGTACCCAACGTCTTGTCATAAGCAATAAGTTTATTACCCGCAGCAAGATCATTTGTCATACTAAAAGAGAAAATGACGAGATTCGAAATGGTCTTCTTGCCGACTATCGGGTTGCCGAAGCATCCGCCGCTCTGGTCGGTCTCGGATGTCTCTCCGTTATACGTGTAACAAGGCTCTGAAGACTGCCACTCAACCTTGCCCGTAAGACCGTTGATCTTGTAGATATACGCGGCTCCGCTGTATTTGCCCGTGCCGCCCTGGTTGTCTACTTCAGTTCCGACATAGACATAAGGCACGCCGTCCTGTTCGTCGATCACCGGAGTGATGTCGGAATCGTCGCCAAGTACGCGGGTCCAGACCATCTTGAGTGTGTTAAGGTCAAGGCAGCACAGATTCCTGGTGTTATCAACGAAATATCCGTAGTTGCCGTAGCATGCGATCGAGCTCTCAACACCCATGTGAGATGTGGTGTTGTCAGAGAAGATGTACTTATAGTGAGTAACTTCAGGCGCTACGTTGATCGCTCCGGGCTGATAGTTCGTGTGAAGGTCGAACGTGTAGATAAGACCGTTCTCACAAGGCCAGATGAGCGTATCTGTATCGCCGTTTACGATGGGCGATGAATCGAACGCGGACCAGTTGCTCCTGTATGCACCGTCCTCGGAGCCGTCGTAAGACCAGAGGAGTGATCCGTCAAGGAGAGAATAGATATACATACCGAAAGTATTGCCGCCGTTGTTGTCAGTCTGACCGACATAGAGCAGAGGATAGCCTCTGGGGTCAAGACAGGGGGTTCCCTTTATGGAAGCACCAACATCAATGGGCTTTCTGGTAGCCTCACCGTTCATCAGGTTAAGGAAATAGATCTTTCCGTCAAGGGATGCGATTATTACCTCGGCGAGGAGAGCCTGCTGCTTGGCCTTCTCGTACATGTTCATGTTCCTTCTCAGGGCATCGGGCCATTCGGCGACCAACGGCTGGCCGGTCCATCTGACGCCCTGCCACTCGAAGCTCTGTGTGGAAGCAAGACGCTTGCCGAGCTTGTTGTATTCCCATTTCTGGTTCAGAGTGCCCGCGACGACGCTCGTATATCCGAACGATGCGCAGTTGCGGAAGTTATTGCCTCGGAACGTAAAAATGCCGGGTATCGCACCGAAATCGACAGGATCCTTGAAGTAGATCTGTGCCGGTCTTGCGTATCCGGTCTTTGCGTCAACTATCTTTTTGTTTACGAAAACCTGCTCCGAAATGCCGCGTTTTGAAGGAAGTGCGCTGGCATCTACCTTGGCTTCGGGGTCCATCTTGACTGCCGCGAGTCCCGGATAAAGAACCGGATTCTGGTTTGGCGTCATCGGAGGGATCGGTGAAGGCGTAGGCGAAGCTACCGAAATATAAATGGAACGGTCTGAACCGATACTGGCAAGTGACTCAGTCGATGTTGTCTTGCGGAAATATACTGCTGCGAGTATTGATGTGAGGATAACGAAAAGCACCGTAAGCGTGACGACCATCATCATGGTCGTTTCGTTAGGGTCCCGTGACGGCTTGTAAAAGCTGTTATCGGGTTCGATGTACTGATCCCCGCGGTTCATAAGCCTTCCTCGCTTTTGTCAAGCAGCCCCTCGCTGCTACCGAAACAAAAGAATAACGCATATTTTAACACGGTTGTATTATTATCACAAATTTATAAGGGATTTTTTAGATAAATTACTGCGTTTTCAGAGGCTCGAAGCAAGCTCCAAAAGCTTTGAAAGACGGTGGCTCATGCCTGATTTGCTTATCGGAGGATCCATCATCGCCCCGAGTTCGGCTATGGATGCACCGGGGTTCTCAAGGTTGGCTTTTGCGGCCGCCTTAAGTTCAGGCGAAAGGTTTTTCGCAAGCGGAGACTTCATCAGTTTCTCGATCTGCTCGTTACGCGAAGCACCCGCCTCGGACTGCCTGCCGAAATTGCCCTCGTCACAGTTAAGGGTTCTCGCGACCTGCCTGTTAACTTCCTTTGCGGCACGGATATTCTCAAACTCGAATACGGCCTTTACCGCACCGATATACCCGAGGAAATCTGACACGCTGTCACCCGCCTTGAAATAGATCTGCGCGTAGTTGTCTCTTGAGGTCAGCGAAGCATTGATCCCGAGTGTGGCAAGAACCTGAACCGTCAGGATCGCGCAGATGCCGTTGGTCACATGGAACTCAGCCCTGTAAGTCTTTACGGGATCGGATATATAGCCGCAGCCGAGGAATATCCCTCTCATGAAATATCTTTCAAACCTGTGTGTGCCGTCTTCATCCGCGGCCGCCTCCTCGGGCAGTGTTCCCGCAAGGCACAGGCAGGTTATGTCTTCAAGCAGAGTCGTTTCCGGATCGTTTCCTTTGCGCTTCAGCGTGAGGATCTGATTCTCGTATTCGGTCTTATAGCCCTCTTCGGCGAAAAAAGTCTCAAGCCTGCCGGGATTCTCGCCGTGAAGGCGGATCTTAAGCGGCATGTCCTTTTGGTCAGCCGCGGCCTGCGAACAAAGGAGGCCTGCCAGGAAATAGCGCCTGGACGGGCTTTTCGCGCGGAGCTGGCAGACTTCAGCTCTGACTGATGCAGCAAAGCTTTCGCTTTCCATCAGTTGCCCTCCGCCTTGCCGTAACGCGCAGCTTCCTTGTCGATGTCCCTGTGATTTAATACGCAGTTGTACCCTGCCTCTTTAAGAAGCGATGCCACCTTCTCTGCGCAATAGACGGATCTGTGCCTTCCGCCCGTGCAGCCGAAACCGATATGCAGGCTTCCTTTACCTTCCTCTATATAATGAGGGATCGTGAACTTCATAAGGCCCGTGACCCTCTCAATAAATTCGGCGGTCTCAGGGAAGCCTTCAAGATAATCGGATACGTCCTTGTCGGCTCCGGTCTGGTTGCGGAGCTCCTGGACATAGTAAGGATTGGGAAGGAACCTTGCGTCAAAGCAGTAGTCGAAATCAACCGACACGCCGTATTTGAAGCCGAAGGACTCAACGAAGATAACCATACCGTTATCCTTGTCAGCGTCAATAAGCTCGCCGAGCTTCACACGGAGATTGCTCTCGCTCATCATGCTCGTATCAATGATGTTGGTCGCGATGCTCCTGACGTTAAGGAGCTTTTTCCTCTCGGCGGCTATGGCGTCTGTAAGGGACATGGTTTTCGCGAGAGGATGCTTTCTTCTCGTCTCCTGGTAACGCTGGATAAGCACATGATCAGAGGCTTCGAAGAATATTATCTTATAAGGAATTCCAAGATCGTCGATCTGAGCCATCGCATCAGAGAACCCGTCAAGATATTCCTGCGAACGCACATCCACTACAAACGCGAGCTTGCTCACGCCGAAGCCTTCACCGCTCCTGCCCTTGTAAAAGCCGTTGATCAGATCAGGAAGAACATAGGGCGGCACGTTGTCCATGCAGAAAAAGCCGAGATCCTCGATATAACGGACGGCAGCACTCTTACCCGCGCCGCTCATTCCCGTGAGAATTATGAGTTCCATTACCCTTCACCCCCGAATTCGCCAATGAGCCTGACCTCTTTCTCGAGTCTGACTCCGGAATCCATATATACCTTACCGCTTATATAATCGATCAGCCTCAGGATGTCTTCGGCCGATGCTGTTCCGTTATTGTTGACCACAAAGCCCGCATGCTTGGGCGATACCTGCGCGCCCGATGCGTCTAACGCAAAACCCTTGAGGCCCGAATCCTCAATGAGCTTTGCCGCGAAATACCCTTCAGGTCTTTTGAACGTCGAGCCTGCAGAAGGCACATCCAGAGGCTGGCTCGCGGTCCTTTTCTGCTTCAGTTCCTCAACGTATGCGGAGATCTTTTCCTTGTCGCCCGCTTTAAGCGCGGCCTTCATCGAAAGGATGACGGCCTGAATTCCGTCTGTCTGCTTCTTGTCGAAAATGCTCGTCCTGTACGCAAAACCGCATTCGGAAGCCGGTATTTCCTTAATCTCATTATCTTCCAGATATCTGACGCTTACCGCAATGTCTTTGATCTCGCGGCCGTACGCGCCGGCATTCATGAACACCGCGCCTCCGACCGTTCCCGGTATCCCGCATGCAAATTCAGCTCCTTCCAATCCGAGATCGGCACAGTAATTTCCGAATCTGGACAGAAGGCAGCCCGCGCCCGCGGTGACGTAAGTCATGCCGTCAGGACCTTCTTCCGAAGTGATGTCTCCCATCAGCTTGCCGATCCTTATGACAAGACCGTCAAAGCCTTTGTCGGAGATCAGGCAGTTGGAACCGTTGCCGAGAATAAAGACCTTAAGGTCATTTTCGCCCGCAAAACGGAGCGCATCAATAAGTTCGCCCTCGCCGGACGGTTCAGCGAAAAACCTGGCAGGCCCGCCCGTACGGAATGTAGAGTACGGGGCAAGGCAGACGTTCTCCCTTACCTGCAGTTCAGACATCAGACTTACCCGGGAATACTCTCGAGACAAGATCCTGGGCAGCGTTGTAGCCCATCTTCTTGACTCTGTAGTTAATAGCGGCAGCCTCAACGATTATCGCGAGGTTACGTCCGGGTCCTACCGGAATGGTTACTGAAGGGACCTTGATTCCGAGGATCTCGGTCGTTTCATCGTTTAAGCCGAGCCTGTCATATACCTTCTTCTCATCCCACAGTTCGAGATTGATGACAAAGTCGATGTTCTCCTGCGGCTTGACCGCGGAAACACCGTAGAGTTCCTTAACGTCTAAGATACCGATGCCTCTGATCTCGATAAGGTGCTTGATAACGTCGGGAGCGCGTCCCAGAAGCGTCGTCTCGGATACCTTGCGGATCTCGATCTGGTCATCGGCTATCAGTCTGTGACCTCTCTTTACGATCTCGAGAGCGGTCTCGGACTTACCTACGCCGGACTCGCCCAGGATCAGGATACCTTCACCGTTGACCTCAACGAGAACGCCGTGCATAGATACTCTCGGAGCAAGCTCAAGCTTTAAGAACTTAACGAGCTCTGACGAGAAATCAGATGTCGCCTGTGAAGTACGGAGAACCGGCGTGCAGTACTGCTTTGCCGCTTCCATTATCTCCTTGTGGACCTTATGGTCGCGGGTGACAATAAGCGCCGGGATGTTCTTTTCGAAAAGAGCTGACACCGAAGCAAGCCTCTCTTCCGGAGTCATGTGATCCAGAAAAGCGTGCTCCATGTTGCCGATAACCTGGATTCTGTCAGGACCGAAATGGTCGTAATAACCGGCCAGCTGGAGACCGGGACGCGTGACGTCTGCTACGCAGATGCGGCGCTCGTTGATATCTCCCGAATCATATACGATCTCAAGATCGTAAGCCTTGACGATCTCAGACAGAAAAACGCTGGAAAAAGGCATTTACATAACCTCCGTTGATCAGAAACTGACAGTTACCTCGTGGACCTTGCCGTCCTTGACGACAGGAAGGAGCGTTCCGCCCGCATCCTCGCCGTCGATCGTGACCTTAACGCCCTCAACCGTACGGCAGAAGCCCTCAGGCTTGGTGATATGGATGTTGTATCCGGTGCCTGCGATCGTAACCTTAACGTCAAGCTCGGTATCGTCCTTCCTGAGGAGCGGCTCGACTCTCAGACCTTCAGCCGTGAACTCAACGCCGAAGCACTGGAAAAGTGAGAGCAACAGCCATGTGGATGTACCGGAAAGCGTAGGTCCGATGTTCTCGCCGGATTCGCTGTTGTTGTACTGTGTGCACCATCTGGGGTTGCCGCAGATAGTGAAAGGAGCTTCCAGCGTCCTGAACGGGCAGATCATGTCGATGATCCAGTAAGCCGTATCGGTAAGACGTCCTGCAAGTTCCTTGTTCCTGACGGTCTTTGCAGCCTTGAGCATGGCCGAACATGCCATCATGTTGGCGTGCTTGAAGACGCCGCCGTTCTCACGGTCGCCCGGATAGTAAAGGGCAACGTCGATCTTAGGCGCGATCTGCGGATAATCGACGGTGGAGCAAAGTCTGAATCCGTAAGGTGACTTGAGATACTTATCAAGTGAATCAAGCATCGTGGAGATCTGCTCTTCCGTGGCAACTTCAGCGAGAAGTGACCATGAGAATGAGTTGAGGAAGTAAGAACCGGGGTGTCCTTCCTCTACCGCAAGGCCGTCGCCTGCAGCACCAAGGTACTTGAGGTTCGGCTTGTTCGAACGGTTGAAAAGGACTCTGCAGTAGAAGTCATTCTTCCAGCAGTTATCCCTGAGCCTTGATTCGAGAGAAGCGGACAGTTCCTTCATCTCGGATGCGAAAGCCGTGTCGCCGATCTTATCGAACATGGTAGCGGCACAATCAGTTGCAACCTTGAGCAGGAATCCGTTCATGACGGACTCGGAATACTCGGAATCGTAAGGAACCTCACCATATGCTTTGCCGCTTGCGGAGAGCTGTTCCTTGTACTGAGCGATCTTATCCTTACCGGAAATGGAATCCGGATCGACTCTTAAGCAGTCGTTCCAGTCTGCACGGTCGATAAGCGGGATGCCGTGCTTGCCCAGAGAGATCCTTCCGCTGTACATGAGAATTGCTTTAAGAGTGTCCTTGAGAGGTCTCTTAACGCCTGCGTCGGTCGGCTTCTCTTTGGTTCCGGCCATGACGAACTCCTCATCAAGGAATTTGAAATCGCCTGTGAGACCCAGGTAACGGTCAACAGCCTGCAAGAGCCAGAGTCCGTCATCAGACCACCAGCCGGGTTCTTTTCCGATCCAGTAGAAGTTGTGGTTGGTGAAGCCTTCTTCGTAAACGTTTTCGATCCAGCCTGCGAGCATCTTCTTTACGAAGTCCTCCATGCCCATGCCTGCGAAATAGTACATGGAAGCATAGATGTCCTGGATCTCACGGAAACCGATCTCGCGGTAGCCCTTCTGCGTCCAGTCGAGTGATCTCGATACGAATGTCTGGTAGAAGACCTGGAACGGAAGGTTGTTGTTTACGTATGCCTCGAAATTGGCATTCTTGTGGCTTATCTGCATGTAATCGGCATACTTCTTTGTGAATCCGATAACGTCCTCCAAGTCCTTGGGAAGGTTAGCGGCACAAGAAATGTAAGCGCAAACGGCCTCCATCTCGGCAACGGGAGTAACGTCCGGAATAAAGCCTTCGTTTACGGCATCGGAAGACATGCATGTCAGGTTGTCTGCGCGGACAGAACCGCCAGCCTTGACCGTGAAAGGTACTGAAAGTGCAAAGAAGCCGGGACCCTTCCTTGAAGGTCTGTTTGCGAGCGGATCGAGGAACTCGGGGTGCTCAAGAGAGCCTGCTCCGACGAAATCACCGTATCTTGCGGCGTACTGGTCAGGGAAAACATTGCCGTCATCCGTGTGGACAACGAGCTCGTTGAACCTGATGTCGCCCTTTCTGTACTTGGCATTGGGGTTGAAGGAGATCGCGCGGATCTCATCGTTCTCGTTGAAGAATACTTCAGACTGTGTGACTACGGTCGTGAAGATGACGTCCTCGGAAAGAGCGTGAGTCTCTGCGGTACCGAACATTCCGGTATAGACAAGTCTCAGGTTCCTTGCTGAAGAACCCTTATTAACGATGTCGATCATCTGAGCCTCTGCAGCGAGAGGCATACCCTCGTGCTGGGGAACGATAAAGATCGTACGCTTAACCTCAAGGCCGCCGTCGAGCTCGTAGCTGATAACGGTCCTGTTCTGGGAATGAACAGTCCTGACCTTCTTGAGGCCCTCTGCCTTGGCAGCACCGGACCAGAAGATCTGCTTGCCGTTCTCGGTAAGATAGAACTGTCTGTTTGCAGGGAATCCGTTCTCGTCAGGGAGATAGTCCCATCTCGTTGCGAGAACCTGCTTATCGGCATGAGATCTGAAAGATCCGCCGCCCATCCTGTCAATGGCACTCTTCGGAGTGGACTGGAGAGGACGGTCAAAACCGATGCGGTTGCCGATGAGCATATTCGTATAGTAGTGAGGTCCGGGTGAAGGAGTTGCGGGATCGCAGATAAGCTCGCCGTTGGAATCGAGCTTTCCGCCCCACTCCTCAGAAGCTTTGACCGCCGATCTGACAGTATCGAGGATGCTCTCGGAGAAATCCGCGGGACTTACCGTTCCGTCCTTCTCGACTACTGCGGTTACTTTATCCTCGCCATTGATGAACAAGACGCTGTATCCGTTTGCCGCACATTCTGAAAGCTTTGCGAAAACCTCGTTGTCTTCAGCTATTACGCTGATCAGCATGCTGTCAAACTTGAGTCCGCTGACGCCGATGACTATCGGTGCGGTTCCGAATCTGACATGCTGGGCGGAAACTCCGCCGCCGACTCCGGCCTCGCGGAATTTGGTTCTCAAGAGCTGTGCTGCAGTACATTTCTCCTGTCTTGCTCTCTCGCTTCTGTATCCCATAACAATGACCTCCCTGCGGGGTTTTTAGATTAAATGCCCGTTGATTTTAGCAAGGAATCCCCGCGTTCAAAAGAGAGCGCGGGGGTTCCGACTGATTTTCGATTAAAATACCCTTTATCGGATATTTGTAATTCAGCCGAGAACTACCTCGACCTTGTGTGTCTTGCCGTCGCCGGCAACAGGAATGACGTTTCCGTCAACAGCAACGCCGTCAACAGACAGGGACTTAACGCCCTTATTGACGTTGTTCGGGTTCTTGACCTCGATCTCATAGACATCACCACGGAACTTACGTGTAGCCTTGAATCCGCTCCAGGCAGCCGGGATGGAAGGATCGATGGAAAGACCGTCAAACTCGGGCTTAACACCCAGGATGTACTGGGAGATTGCGACCATGTTCCAGGCAGCAGTGCCGGTGAGCCAGGAGTTCTTGCCCTGACCGAAGTTCTTGGCATCCTTACCGCCGATCATCTGACCGTAAACGTAAGGTTCTGTCTTGTGGATATCTGATGTCTCTTCGGTAAAAGCAGGAGCGATCTTCGAATAGTACTCGAAAGCCTTGTCTCCTCTTCCCGCATAAGCCTCGGCGCAGATGATCCACGCGTTGTTATGTGTGAAGATACCTGCGTTCTCCTTGTATCCGCCCGGATATGTGGAGATCTCACCGTACTGGATGTAGTACTTGGTGAAAGCGGGGTTGTTGAGAACGAGACCGAACTCGCAGTTGAGATACTTGTCGATGGAGTTGAGGGTCTTGATGTCAGCTCCGACATCCTTACCGATCTCGGACATGACAGCGAAGCCCTGGGGTTCGATGAAGATCTTACCCTCTTCGCACTCGTGAGAACCCATCTTCTCGCCGTTTGCGTCATAAGCTCTGAGGAACCACTCGCCGTCAAATGCGGACTCCATGGTGTTCTTCTTCATCTTGTCGATCTCAGCTTGAGCCTTAGCAGCTTCCTCAGTCTTGCCGAGGTGCTCAAGGATTCCTACATAAGCAGGACCTGTGTATGTGAAGAGAGCAGCAACGAATACGGACTCCGCGATCTTGGAGTAACCGCCTTCTGCCTTGAACTTCGGGTTGGTATATGTCTGGAAAGATTCACCCGGAGTGTCGGAGAAGCATGAAAGGTTGATGCAGTCGTTCCAGTCGGCACGCATTGCCAGAGGCAGTCCGTGAGGTCCCAAATTGTTTACGATGTGATAGAAGGAAACGTTGAGGTGCTCGAGCATCGTATGCTTGCCTTCCGGATCGTCATCGAACGGAACGTTTGCATCGAGGATTCCCCAGTCGCCTGTCTCCTTGATGTAAGCGGCAACGGAAAGGATCATCCAGAGCGGGTCATCGGAGAAGTCGCCGCCGATATCCGCATTACCCTTCTTGGTAAGAGGCTGATACTGGTGATAGCATCCGCCGTCGGAGAGCTGGGTGGAAGCGATATCGATGAGTCTTGCCCTTGCACGGTCAGGAATCTGATGAACGAATCCGAGGATATCCTGGTTGGAATCTCTGAAGCCCATGCCTCTGCCGATTCCGGATTCGAAGTAGGAAGCAGAACGTGAGAGGTTGAATGTAACCATGCACTGATACTGGTTCCAGATGTTTACCATACG
>JAEEGL012765248.1_pt1 | contig 25218 bp, 33 predicted proteins | sample 9134231 | NCBI WGS metagenome assembly JAEEGL01 (sample SAMN16246548, study PRJNA631951) | gut metagenome | biome: gut microbiome; feature: rumen; material: fiber-attached | host: Bos | place: Iran: Karaj | collected 2018-10 | reverse complement strand
TGTTCGTGACCTTTGCCACCATGCGGGTGATGGTGCTGGTGACGGTGTCCGGATGCTCCTCGTCCTCATAGAGCCCGATCTTCTGCTCGATCATCTCCGCCTGCGCCAGGATCCTGCTCCCTTGCGGCCCCAGCTCCGTCAACTCGGCCCGGTGGTAATCCCCGCCTGTCGGCTCTGTGTATGCCGTCACGCTGCCGGAGGCGTTGACCGTCGGCGCCGCCGTGAAGAATGCCAGGAACAGCCGCACCGGGAAGAAGCCGGTCCCGTTGCTCGGGTTTTTCTTTGCGCCCGGCGCGCTGCTCTGGGTGTCGTTTACCCATGCTGTATTCAGTTCGGCGTTCAGGATCCTCGCCGATTCGCTTCCGTTGATCATGTGCTTCCTCCTTAATCCACGGCCAGCATGCCGCCGGTCTGGCTTGCTCCGCCGAATTCCCGTTCAATGTACAGGACTCCGCTCTCTACCCAGGCCCAGCGCCCCCACAGCGACGCCGCCACAGACGCCAGGACGCTCGACAGGCTGCCGCCCTTGGCCTGCGCGCCGGAGACCCTCCCGGCGCTTGCCGACGCCTCTATGGCCGCAGGGGGCAGCGCTGCGGAGGCTTGCGTCATCCCGGCCGTCCCGGTCCTCAGCTGCGCCCCTGTGTGGGCTGCGCTGTCTGTGCTTGACAGGATCCGGGCTGAGCCTGCCCTAGCCTCTCCCGAGGCTTCTGCGGCAGCTGGCAGCGCATACGGCGTCAGTGCCGCTCCGGCCGCCGTCCTCGCCTCCGCATATACGGTACTGTGTACGCAGTCCGGCGTCGGTACCGGCTGCATCGTCCGCAGGAATGTGGCCGACGCCGCCGCGCCGAAGCGGATCTCTGTTTTTCCGGCGGGCAGCGCCGCTGCCATCGTCTCGGCTTCGGCTGAAGCGGTGACGGCTCCCACGGTCTCCGCCCTGGCCGAACTGCCCCCCGCGGTCTGCGCCTCCACGGTCTGCCGGGATTCCACCACCACGGGCCCCAGCCTTGTCGGCACGGTCGTGCGTCCTTCTGCGTCCCAAAGGATGATGACGCAGCCGCCGCCTCCGGCTCCGCCAGCACTGCCGCTGCCGCCCGTGCCGGGGTTTCCCGGGGCCAGTCCGAAGCGCGTCCAATCCGGCGTCTGCTGGGATACGGGAGGCTGTGCCTGCACGTCGGCGCCGCCCGCGTTGCCGCCGCCTCCGCCGCCGTTGCCTCCGGCGCCGCCGCAGCCGTACGCCGCGCCTCCGGAGGGTGCGCTTGCGTCCGCGCCGTCTCCTCCGTCGCCGCCGGTGAACACATGATCGGGCAGGGCTCCGCCGGAGACGTTGGTATACGCGGCGTCGCCCCCGTCTTCTCCGTCAGCGCCCGCAGCCGCGCCTCCTCCGCCCCCTCCCCCGGCATAGCCGGAGTAGGTCAGGTTCGGGTCGGACATGGCGTGCTCCGCGCCTTCGCCGCCGTCGCCGCCGTGAAATGTCTGCAACTCCCCGCCGGGACCGCCGTCTCCGCCGTCATATCCCTGAGCGTTGGTGACGGTGGACAGGCCTCCGGCAGCTCCGGCCATGCCGGGAGATCCGGGAGCCGCCAGGGTGCCGCCGGAGCCCAGCGGATCCCACAGTCCCAGGCTGCTGGGCGCGCCGTTTGCGGTGCTGTAGACGGTCCCGCCGACGGTGACGGTGGTGTGGCCCCCGGCCCCTCCGGTCCCGCCGTTTGCGGCGCCGGCGCTGCCGCCGGCCCCCAGGCTGACCGTCAGCTCTTCCTCCCCGGTGAGATCCAGGTCCAGCACCAGGATGTTCCCGGGAGCCCCTCCCGCTCCTCCCTCTCCACCGGCGCCGCCGGAGGCGTAGGGCTGGGCGTAATAGTACAGGCGCCGCAGCGTCTCCTCGGCGTACTTCATGGGGCGGTCCGGTTCCGGGTACGGCGGCACAATCAGCCCGCCGGCCCCAGGCTCGCCGTTATACCCGCCCTGGCCGCCCTGGCCGCCCCCCACCAGGATGATCCGATAGTGCCCGGCCCCCAGCGTGACCGTCCCGCTCTCGTCGATCAGCTGCCGGTCTGTGTACGTGTTCCCGCTCTGTCCGCCCTGGTAGCCCACCACGGCCCGTATACTGGCCGCCACAGTGGCGGAGGCCGTGATATCCATCCTGGCCAGCATGGCCCGCGCAGGCTCGCCGAAGGCGTCTGTCAGGGCCAGACACTTTCCCGGACGGATGCCGGAGCCAGGCTGCAGCCGAAGCCGCCCCTGGATCGTGCGGGCGGAAGAGTGATAGTCCAGGAGCCGCTTGGCCACTCTGGCGCTGTTGTAGGGATTGATGAGCCCGTCGTCCGCGACGGAGATCTCCCTTGCCGCCTGGCTGTCCGTCTCCGCCTCCAGACGCACGATGCGCTCCGTATGGGTATAGGGGATGCCCGTGAGGATCCCCACGCCCTGCACCCGGGCAAAGTTGTCTCCGGAGGCCAGGACGGTCAGGCTGCCTGATGCCTGGAGATCGTAATACGGCCCGTCGAAGACGGCCAGCACGGCGGCGTCGCCGGCGCTGCCGTCCGAGCTGTCATAGAGCGTCTCCCTCTCCGCGGGCAGCCGCAGATACTGGTGCTCCGTCACCGCCGCGCTTGTGGCCGGCTGGCCCTGTCCCACTTCGCCGCCCATATACACGTCGTCGTCATCCACCGTGACGGCGCTGACGCTGTCCAGCAGGCCGAAGGAGATACTGCCGTCGGCGCCCCGCAGCATATTGATCCCCAGAGCCAGCAGCAGCCGGTGGAGGTTGGCCCTGGCCGTGCCATAGGGCAGCCAGCCGCCCACCCGCCAGCCTGCGACGGAGTTGTCCACGGTGAAGGTGAAGGTGCTGCCGATGATCTCCGCCAGCACCTGGGCCACCGTCGCCGCGCCGCTCCTTGGGTAGATCCCGCCGGCATGGGAGATTTCCTCCAGCAGCCCCAGGGCGGAGACGCATGTCAGGGTGTACTGTGTCCTGGCGGTACGCACCACCTTGGAAAGGTAAAAGGTCCCGATGATGTCCGTGCCTTCCCTGTATGTCACCTCCGTCCCGTGGGGCAGCTGCGCCCAGCTGGGGCAGCCCTCATCCGCCAGCACGTCCGCCGTCAGGGTATCCACGGCGATCTCCCCGCCGTCGATGGAAGCGGACATGGTGGCCTCGATGCTCACGAAATGGTCCGCCGTGACGGTCTGCGCTCCCGCTCCCGTTCCGACAACCAGGACTGCTCTCACGCTCATGCGCCCGCCTCCCTCTGTGGCTTGATGGGGGTGAACCGGACCTCCAGCCCGTGCCACCGGCTCCGCGACGCCTCCAGCGTGTCTGTGCCGCCGTTGACCTTGCAGTTGAAGGTCAGGGTGCCGGTCCCGTAGGGCAGGGTGATCTCATGCACCCGGCTCGGCGACGATATGGCCTGATAGAAGCTGTGGTAGTCCTGGGGGTAGGCCGGATCCGGCTCCACCTGCAGGGCATAGCTGTACCGTGTGCCGACGGTGTCCAGGATGTCCGTCCCGGAGATGCTCACCCCGGCGTTTCGGCCTTCAAGGAAATCAAAGGTCCGCTGTGTGCTGTCCGCCCGGACCAGCACATGGTAGGTCTGTTCATCCATGATGATCATGTCCTATGTCCTATCTCCTATGCCGTCACCAGGTGGACGCCCAGGCGCTTCGTCTCGCTCTCCAGCTCCGGCTGCAGCACCCTTGCCAGCTGGGCCATGGAGCCGTTGAATACCAGGCGGATCTCCTGCGTTCCGGTCTCTGCTGCGGCGGGACGGTACGCCCCGACGTTCTGGGCGCCGACGCGCAGCGTGCTGTCGAAGTCGAAGCTTTTGGCGAGCTGGTCCGTCACCAGGTGTTCGTTCTCCGCGATGCCCTTTGCGAAAAGCTGCATCATGTCCGGCGCGTAGGTGTGGAAGTTGCTCAGCGGCCCGACCTTAGGCTCACTGAACCCCAAAAAGTCGGCAATACCCTGGGCAAAATCGCTGACGCCCTGTTTCAGGTTATTCCACCCCTGCTTTATGCCGTCGATCAGATTTTGTACCAAATCCTTGCCCCACTGCAGCGGGTCCCACTCCTCCAAAGCGGCAATAAATGAGTCGATGATCTCGCTGGCTGCATCGTCGATCCTCGCCACCGTCTCGATGATGCCGTGGACGACCCCCATAAGGATCTCCCCGCCGGCCTTGAACAGCTCCGGCAGGTTCTCGATCAGCGCCTTCACCAGCTCCGTGACGATCGTCAGGGCTGCGGCGGCCAGCTTCGGCGCGTTTTCCACCAGGGCGTCCACCAGGTTCATCACGATCTCCGGGCCCTTCTCGATGAGCTTCGGCAGCGCGTCGATGAGCCCCTCCGCCAGGGCGATCATGATGGCGATGGAGGCGTCCACCAGGCTTCCCAGGGTCTCCGGGTCGGTCAGGGTGTCCACGATCTGCAGCACAACGTCCACCACTGTGGGGATGAGCGCCGGAAGGTTTTCCGCGATCCCCTGGGCCAGAGAGGTAAGCAAAGTGAGGCCCAGCTGAATGATCTCCGGGAGCATCTCCAGCACGGTCGAGATGAGCTGATTGATGATGACCGGCCCCTGCTCGATGAGCACCTGAAGGATCGACGGCAGCGCTCCGATCAGAGCGGACACCACACTCCCTGCCGCATCCAGCACAGCGGGCAATACGGCATCCACAACGCCGGGCAGTTTCTCCGCTATGACCGGCGCGATCTGCCGGACGAATTCTGCCACGCCCCCCAGAGCCTGCTCTGCCACCGGGAGGATGTTGCCGAAAGCGGTCTCCGCTGCACTGACCACGTTGCCGACAAGGTCCGAAATATCCGCTTTTCCGGAAGCCATTCCGGTCACAAGGTTTTTCCACACGCTGCCCATTGCAGCCAGCGAACCGGATATGGTCGTGCTGCCTTCCATCGCGGTGGTGCCCGCGATCCCCATCTCTTCCTGGATCACATGGATGGCTTCGGCCACGTCTGAGAAGTTTTCGATATTGAATTCAACGCCTGCAAGCTTGCCTGCATCGGCAAGCAGGCGTTCCATCTCCTCTTTTGTCCCGCCGTACCCCAGCTTCAGGTTGTCAAGCATGGTGTAATTCTGCTTGGAGAAACCAGCATAAGCGTTTTGGATGCTTTCCATAGAGGTGCCCATCTTGTTGGCGTTATCAGCCATATCCGTGATGATCTGGTCCGACAGATCCGCCGCCCGGGCGATATTTCCCTCTGTATTCATGAGGGACTGATTCAGCGACGCGGAGAAGCCCATGACGGTCGTCATATAATCATTTGCGCTGAGCCCCGCCGTCTCGAAAGCCCGGCTCGCATTTTCTTCGACAGCCCAGGCCAAGTCCTCAAACATGGTCTCGAGGCCGCCATGCAACTGCTCATATTCTGCGAACCCTGCCACCGCATCCTTTGCCATTTGCACCGCAGCACTTGAAGCGGCTGTCAGGCCGGCCCCCGCCGCCGCCAGTCCGGCCTTGGCCACGGCGCCGAAGACGGAGCTGAAGCTGCCGCCGGCGCTGCGTCCGGCAGTGTCCGCCTCTGCCCCCAGCATTTCACTGAGCTTGCCCCTGATTCCCTCCGCCGTCGGGATGATCTGCACATAGGCTGTTGCCAGTTCAGTTCCCATTGTTTCCTCCCGTGATGCTTGCCCATGCCGCGGTGAAGTCCTCCGCGTCGGCGTATCCGTCCGTCTCCTGTTCCGGCCGGCCGACCAGCGCCTCCAGGACGCTCTGTGGACGGTTCTGTCCCAGGCGCCCGTCCTCGGACAGCATCCAGATGAGATGCGCCAGCCTGTCCGCCACGGCGGCCAGGAGCAGGGAATCCAGCCCGGCCCTTGCTCCGCTCATCCGGCGGACGATCCTTGACTCCTCCGGCAGCCCTTGCGCAAGAGACGCTGCCGTGGTCACCGGCAGCGTCCGCAGATCGTACACATGATAATACTGGGCGAAGTCGCACAGGAGCGCGTCCTCGTCCAGGTTCCGCATATGCGCAAGGGCTAGGATTTTTTTGCCGCCTTGACGCTCTCGAAGATCTCGCCCAGCGCCGCGGACACGTCGCTCATGGGCACCCGCCCGTCCCGGCGCAGATGGCTGTACAGGGCTTCCTTCTGTTCCCTGCCCAGGAGCTTGTCCAGGACCCGGACCAGCGCCCGGAAGTCCCCGCTGTCCAGACTGCACAGGTCCTCGAAGAGCTCCATATCGTCCAGAGCGGCCTCCTCCAGGGTGAAGGAAAAGCCGCTCTTCGTCTCGCCGCTGATCACGACGCGCTGGTCCCGGAGGAGACGGTCTTCAGGTACTCATACCGGGACTTTCCGGAAGAGTCCTTCAGGCAGCGGATGGTGACCTCATAGCCGATGGGGACGTTGTCGGCGTAGGTGATGTCCCCCAGCTCGGTGATCTTCCCTCTGGGGATGACGATCCGCTTTGCGGTATTCCCCCGCAGGATCATGTCGACGACCCAGCACCCCTCCTCGGCCCCGTCGTCGCCGACGTTCACGGCGACGCCGTTCGCCAGGGTGCCGCTGACGTTGCCGGAACCGTGTACGGCCTTCAGCACGTCGGTGTTCAGCGCCTCGATGAGCTTCAGCTTGACGGTGTCCTTGACGGAGGTGTCCAGCACGTCCACCACGTCGCCGCCCCAGGCCTCCAGATCCGTCTGGGTGCTGCTCCTGGAGATGACCACGCCGTCGGAGCTCACATAACCCAGAGCGACGAAGGCTTCATTCAGCGTCGAAGATGCGTCCGTGGGCAGAGTGGTCCCGGCAGGCGCACGGAAGACGGCGCCGCCGATCTTCGGCTTGCCGGCCGAGACGTTTGCCGCGTTATTGCTCATGATTCTCCCTCCTGGTAGTAATAGATCTGGAACACGGCCTGATAGCGGTATCGCTTTTTGGCCGTGTCCGTATAGTTATAGTCCGCGTTCAGGGTGACCGCGGCGATCTCCGGCAGGGCGGCCAGGTCCTCCATGGCCGCCTTCGCCGCTTCGTTCGTCTGTGCCGCCTGCAGCAGGCTGGAGCCGTATGACTGTACGGCAACGGCGGCCTGGCTGATATGCTCCTCCTTGGAGCCCCCGGTCCTCTCCAGCAGCAGGAACGGAGGTTCCGTGCCGCCGGGCGGGAGCTCCATGCAGACCGGCAGGCCGGTGGAGGTGCGCAGATGGTCCAGGATGATTTTCTCGATCATCTCCCCGCCCCCTTTGTCAGCTTCAGCCCCGCGCTGCCCAGGGCCTTCAGGAGCACGTTGTCCCGGATATTGGCCCGGAGCGCCTCGCGGGACTCCGGATACACATTGGTAATGGCCACCCAGCTGGCGGTATGCGTCCTGGCGCCGAATGCCGCGCCGGAGGCTGCTGCGCCGGCCGCAGCGGCGACGGCTTCCCCCGCGGCCTGCAGCGCGGCCTGGATCTCCTGCCCCTTCATCAGCGCGTTCACCCCCGGAAGGTTCAGCTCCACCCGCACCTTACTCAATGGCCTCGCACCTCACCTTCATGTGCCACGGCCCCGGGATCAGCGCCTCCACCCCCGTGATGGGGTATCCGAAGGTCCGCACGGTCACTGTCCGCCCGTCCGGGCCTGTCCAGGATACCCTCCGGTCCGTCCAAACGTGGGCGTCCCCCTTGGGGATCCCCAGCATACAGACCAGGCGCTTCCCGTACAGGCTCGTGGCCGTGGTGATATCCTCCGTACTCGGTTCCCCGACGAGGACGTTCTCCACGCTGACTGGGGTCTCCGTCCAGATCGGGAAGCCGAAATCGTCCTGCCCGGTCTCCGCCAGATCCCACAGCGTCACCGTCAGACCCCGCATACGTTCCCCTCCCCCGGGCACATGGCCTCCACGGGGCTGCGGGCGCCGATGCTGCCGCCCACGCCCAGCAGCTGCTTCTCCAGCCGGCTCAGATACAGCTCTCCGGCGCTGCTGCCGGTGCCCATGGTCCAGCTCTGAGCGTAGCCCAGGCCGCTCATGGAGCCCTGTGTGGCCCCTACGGGATAGCCCTGGGAGACGCCGTCTCCCAGGGCCCGGACCACCATACGGCAGGACACCACCTGCCGCGCATCGGAGGCAGCGTTGGGTGCGCAGGCGTCGATGATCACAGCTGCGTCCTCCAGCAGAGCGGAGCACACGGCCTGTTCATCCTCGCTCAGGTCCCGCACCATGCGGGCCTGCACGTCCTCCACGCTGGCGTATGCCATATCAGGCCTCGGGGATGGCGCCGGTGAGCAGGTTGAAGCAGCTGGTGTCCGCCCGGAAGCCCACCTCGATCTCCGCCAGGACCGCCACCATGTTCTGCTGCCACAGGTTGATCGTGGTGGCGCTGGTGCCGCTGCCGGAGACCACCGTGGCCGTGTCCGTGACCTTGATCTTCACGCCCTCCACGGTGCCGAACATGGCCTGGCTCCAGTCCCCGGCAACGCCCACGATGGCGGGGGTGCCCGGGGTCGTGCCCACGGCGGCGGAGCCGGCCTTGTATACGCCCTTGCTGGCGTAGGTGCGCACGCCCAGGATCAGGGGGATGGCCCCCTCCGCCACACTGTTCACGAAGATGGGGCGGCCCGTGGTGTCCTTGGCCCCCAGGAGGATGCCCCTGGCCTGGGGAGACAGGGCGAAGCCGTCCAGGACGCCCCCGTGGACCGCGATATCCATATCCGCAGCGACAAGGCCGTCGTAGGTGGTGGCGGTGCCGGAGGGCAGCAGGGGCTGAGCGGTGCAGAGAGCGAAGCTGTCGAAATTTTCTCCCGGCTTCTCCACGGCCCCCATGGCCGTCTGGTCGAATTTCTTGGCCAGGGCTCTGGGGAGCCGCTGGATCAGAGCGTCGTACAGGGCCCGAAGGTCCCGGGTGAACTCCGCGCTGAAGGTCTCGATCACCGCCAGCTTATAGGCCTGCATGACCTTCTGGCTGACGGTGGAGTTGCTCACCGGCTTGACCCCGGTCTCCGCCACCCAGGCGGCCTCCGGATCGCCGGTGATCACGGGAATGGTCAGGCCCCGGCCGGGGAGGGTCACCCTGCGGGCCAGGCGCATGACGGCGCTGTCCTCCTGGGTTTTCTGCAGGATCTCCCGGCTGACCTCGGTGGGCAGCGTCACGGCGCTGCGGTTCATATCTGCCATATGTGTCTATACTCCTTTCGTGTTCAGGGCTGCGGTGAAGAACTCCGCGAACTGATCCCTGGTCTTGCCGCCGGGGGAGGCGGAAGAGACCTCGCCGCCGTCCCGCAGCGGGGGATAGCCGGAGTTTTCGCCGCGCCACGCTTTCAGCGCCTCCGCCTGCTTTTTGCACTCCTCCTCGGTGCTGCCCGTGAGGAGCTGCGCCGGAACGCCCGTGGCGGCGGAGACCTTCTCCCTGGCGTTCCGCGTGTCGATCTCCTGCCGGAGGCTCTTCAGCTCGCTCTCCAGCTTCGCGGCCTTGTCCGTCGCCTTCTGGAGCTCGGTCTTCCCGGCCTCCTCCTGGGCGTCGTACTTGCCCGCCTTCTCCCGCAGGGTATCATAGTCTGCGAATTTTGCCCGCTCTCTGGCGAGCCTGTCCCCCAGGATGGCGTCCAGCTCAGCCTGGGTAAAGGTGCGCTCCGTCCGGGCTTCCTGTCCGGACGTATCTGCGGCGGCCTGGGCCGCCTTGGTTCCCTGATCCACAGTTTCAGCCATGTGTATATCCTCCGCTTTTGCGTATTTTCCGGCTTGACCCAGCCGTGGGGATGAAAAAGGCAGGCAACGCAAATGGTGTCCGAATCGGACACAATTTGCGCCTCCCGCCGTCGTCATTCAGTTTATCGCGCCTGCCTCATCCGCGTGCTGAGATCTTCCGTCCCAGCTCCTCCACAAGGTCCTCGTCCTCCCAGTACGCGGAGCGGTACTGCTGCTTCAGGCGGCCCTTGTTGATGACGCTGCCGCCGATCAGCCAGTCCACGTGCTCCACGATGTTGGGCGCCAGGTTCAGCACGGTCCCGTCGCCGTGCCGCTCCTGCATGAAGTCCCGCCAGAAGGTATCGTCGTACTTCCTTTCGGCGATGTACCTCTGGTACGCCCCGGGGCGGCGCTGGGCCTCCATGTAGAACCAGCGGGCGAATTCCTCCGCCGTCTCTGCGGGCACCCGGACGCACTGGAAGCCGTTCCACATGAAGGGCACCGGCGCCGTCCCCTTGACGGCGGCGTCCGGGCCGAAGTCCTCGTTGCAGAAGCCGCAGACCACGCCCTCGTCGTTGGCCCTGGCCAGCTCTGCGAAGCGCCGGGAGGGCAGCACGTCGTCCTGCAGGTGCCAGGCCCCCTCCGGCAGGAGACCACAGGCCCGGAAGCAGTCCACGCAGGAGAGCAGGTTTCCCGCTCCCGTCCAGTCCTGCCAGACCCGGATCTCCCCGTCTCCGATCCCCTGGGCCCGCAGGGCGGGCACCAGGAAGTCCCGCACATACCACATCCGGGCATGGCAGGCATGGATCACGATAAGCATGGGCCGTCCCTCCTTACCATTCCCCGCAGTGGAAAGGCTTTCCGATGTACAGACACCACTGCATTTCCAGAGACGCGCCACGGCTGTCCTGCCAGTCCGGAAGGAACAGCACTTCGTCAGCCGTCTCCAGCATGGCGGTGCAGATGCGCATATAGTCCGCCCGGCTCAGCCCTTCCGGGAGGTTTGCCGGATTGAGGGGGATATGCCCCGTATCCGTCAGCCGGTTTGCCGCAGCTTCAAACTTCTGTCTGTAATCGGGATCGCCCGTGATTCTCCCCGCGATATATACTTTTTTGCGCTCCAGCGGGACGCCGCAGCGGGTGCAGTAGATTTCCCGGCCATAATACTCCCGGCTGCAGCACGGACATCTCTTCTTCATGTCCATTTCCTCCTTCCGGGCATAGAAAAACCACGGTGCAGCTGCATCGTGGTTTTTCTTTTGCATTTTATTCATTCTCTCACAAGAGTATAGGAGACTATGAAAACCATCTCTGTGAGCTTTGCCAATGGTGTGCCGTCAATATTGAACGTGTCAACCATTTCTTCCGCGGTTGAATACTGGCGCTGAGATTCAGGTCTATCCCACTCTCCAATGATCGGGCCATCCTCGGGCCATGTGATGATCGTATACCCACGACTGCCGATGGTAAATACAATATCATCTCCACATTCGATTTTTTTGATAAACTCATTCCGAGTCATGATAGTTTATACCTCTTTGAATGATGTCCTTATTGTTTTCCAGATCCTCATCCGTCAGGAAAAGCGCGGGGCCATGCGGATTACGTTTGCTGTAATCAAAAATATGCTTGTGTGCCCCTGTGGGGTGAGCCGTTGGCATATGGTGATCTGTTGTATCAAAATCGGTCTCTGCCATCCCATCTTTCCCATAATAGCGCCGCTGCAGAACACCGCCAGCATCATCAACCTTATCTGCTATTGAATATGGCTCAGACTGAATCGGCAAGCCATTCGGGAGATCAGAGTTTCTGAAAACATGGTGATTCCCATTCCTGCTCCCGTTTCCACTACTGTTTCTTATCTTATCACCACCGCTGCCACTTGACAAGGTGTAATTCTTTTCGCTCCGCTCCACCCGCTCCGCATACGCCGCCCGCTTCTGGGCGTTGATTTCGTCCTTATGCTGGGCGTAGTCCGCCCGGCGCATGGCATTGATCTTCTCCGTGGGCGTGCCGCCCTCGGCGGCGTCGTACATGGCCCGGTATTTCTCCGGGTCGTAGCCCTCCACTGTGGTGTCATTGTCGAAGCGAACGGCGTAGGTGCAGTCGCAGTGATCGTGGATATGGTCCGCGTGGCCGTTTTTGAGGGCCTTTTTCGAGGCCTTCTGCCAGCCCCGGGAGGCCAGGGTGATGCAGAAGGCGCAGGTGTCCCCGTGTGGGATCCAGGCCCATTCCGCCCCGTCCCGGATGGCGTTCTGCATGGTGGTGTCCACCGCCCGGCGCTTCACCAGCCTGGCCGCCGCGTCCCCCACAGTTTTCGGATTCCCTGTCTCCAGGGTCTTGTACACCATGCGGGCCGTATCTTCATACGTTGGGCCCTCGGCCGGTTCCGCTTCCGGGATCTGCCGGAGCGTGGAGCTGAGACCGCCCAGGGCGTCGTACATCTGGCAGGACAGGGCCGCCGCCGCCTCGCTGTACTTCGTTACCAGGGCGTGGATATACCGCACGGCAGCCCGGCGGTCGAAATCATACTGGATGATGTTGTTCTCCAGGTACTGCTGCACCTGCTCAGATACCGCGGCATTGACGCCGCGCATCCGGGAGATATACTCCTCCCAGGCCTTTTCCGATACCGTCATTCGTTCTCCAGCTCGGCCAGCAGCTGCATCCCTCTGGCACGGGTCTCCTGGGCCTTGATCCGTCGGATATCCGCCTGACTGAAGCCGTTCATCTCCAGGAAGACGTCCGTGTCCCCGAAGGCGGGCCGGGCGGATGCGATCTTCACCGCCGCGTCTGCCGTCACGGCCACGCTGGGCATGGCGGGGTTCCGGAAGTGCGCCACGACGGACTTCTGTTCGTCCGTAAGATCCTCCGGCCGCACGTTGGAGGCCACGGCCTGGGCCATCTGGGCGATGGCATACAGGCTGTACCCGTTCCCGGCGTTCAGCTGCTCCGCCGTGAGGATCAGGGTCTGGGACTGGGCCAGGATGGCGTCGGAGCTGGTTGGGTTGGAGTCGTTCACCACCCCCGTGTCCGTGACGGTGAGGCCCGTGGCGGCGCTGAACTGGGTTGCCAGCATCCGCAGCATCTCCACATGGGGCCCGATGGTCCCCTGGGGGAGCTGCCCGAAAACGGGGTTCTCCCCGGTCTCCGGATTGGCGGTGGCCGCGATCATGCTGCCCACATAGGCCTTGAATTTGTCGTCCACCAGGGCGTCATACTGGGCGTCCGTCACGCCGAGGACGTACTTCTGAGGCGCCGTCGAGAATTCCAGGCCGATGGTGGCGTTGGCCACGGTGCGGACGTAGCCCTGGATCAGCCGCCGGATGGGCTCCTTCAGGCGGCTGCGCCCGAAGGGCTTTGCGCTGGTGGCGTTCCAGATCAGGGGTTCCATCATGGGCCGGCCCATGATGTGGGGATGCCGCCTTGCGCGCCATACGTCGGTCCCCCGGTCCCGGCTGACCGTCCACACGGCGTCCGGCATATGCAGATGCAGGCAGAGGGGCCGCTGCTCGCCGGTCATGACGTCCTGCTCCAGGGCGACGACGGCAAAGCCTGCGCCGATGCGCCCCTGCTCCCCGTCCCACTCCGCCGCCGCTGTCTCCGGACTGTGGAAGCGGATGCGGCAGCCCAGGACCGGGTCCGCCGACAGGGTGGCGAAGGTGCAGCCGTATTTCAGTTCGTCCCGGCAGGCCTTCATGTACTCCGCCAGGAGGCGGTTCGCCTCCACGATCCGGGTCATCCCCTCCGCCGCCTCGCCGTTCGCGCCCACATAGCCGTCGAACATGGACCTGCTGGCCAGCACGTCCACGGTCTTCTCCCCCCAGGCGCAGCCGATTTCCAGGCCCAGGATGCCACGTGGCAGCGCCAGGCCGAGATTGCATTCGCTGAGGGGGATGTGTCCCTCGTAATACTTCCGTTTCTGGGCGTTCTTGCTCCTGTGGCTGTCGTAGATCCGGATCAGCCTGGCCAGGGTCTCCCGCTCCGGGGCGGGCAGGCCGACAGCCTCTGCCGCGTGTGCCGTCAGTTCCATGTCTCTCTCCTATCCGATCCGCATTTTTCGCGCCGGGTCCCGCTTCGAGGTCTTTGCGCCCCAGAGAGCCAGGGCCGCAGCCTCGATGGGGGCGCTGTCCTCTCCGCCGAAGCCCCATCCGCCCCCAATGGGCCGTCTCACCGCCGTCACGGCGCTGTCCCGGAGGGCCGGCTGGTCCTTGTACCAGGTGACGGTCCGCTCGCTGACGCAGGAGCACAGCGTGCTCACCGCGGCGATCACATCCCTGGCCGTTGGGCGGATCACGCTGCCCTTGGCTTTCCAGGTCTCGCTGAGCCGGTCCGCCAGAACGCTCACGCCGTTGCGGCCGTCGATCACCACGCAGCAGGCGCTGGCATATCGGGCGTTCAGCCATTCCGCCAGCCAGCGGGTGCCTTTTCCCGTGGGCTGTCGGTCCACCAGGGTCACCCGGGCGGGGCCCTGGGCGGGGATCACCGCGCCGCAGAGGCAGACCTCGGACCCGTCCGCGCTGAATTTGACGCCGTAGGCTGTCCTGCCCTCCGGTCTTGGGTCAGTGCTCATGCAGGCGTCCCAGTCCTCAGCCCGGAAGACCAGGTCCTCCTGCTGGGCCAGGATCGGCGACCACCAGCCCAACCGTTCCCGGGCGAAGCCGTCCGGGCTCATGCTCCGCAGCTCCTCCGCCGTGAACTCCTCCGTCAGGTGGATGCCCATGGCGGGGTTCGTCATGTACCACAGGTCCCGCTCCTCGGTGCGGATCTCCTCGATGCTCTCGGCGGCCACGCTCCATTCGTGCCAGGCGTCATGCGCGCCGGGATCCGTCAGGCAGCCGCTGCGGCGCCGTCGGAACACGGTGCCGGGGCAGCCGGGATAGGGGGGCGTGCCGGTATAGATCAGCTGCCGCGTGCCGGTGCTGGAGGCGGCCAGCGTGGCCATGATGGCCTCCAGCTGGTCGTCCGTCAGCTCCTGGGCTTCGTCAAAGATCACCAGACTGATCCCGGCGAAGCCGCGGACAGCCTGGCGGGACCGTGCCGAGAATTCGATGCGTCCGCCGGTGCAGAGCTCAATGGCCTCCTCGCCGTTGGTGTACCGGATGTTCCGCACCAGATCTGTGACCTCCGGGTGCCGCTTGTCCGTGAACATGGCCGCCAGCCGGCGGAAGGCCTGCTTCCCCGTCCGGACCTGGTGGGCCGTGTGGAGGATCCGCTCTCCCTTGGCGATCATGCCGAAGAATTCCCGGCCCTCCAGGCAGACGTTCTTACCGTTCTGCCGCGGTACCGCCAGGCCGGCGGAGGTCACGGTATACTGACCGGCGGCGTCCTTCCCCAGCCAGCAGTCCAGCACGCTCCGCTGCCACTCGTCCAGAGCGCAGCCGTATGCGCCCATGAGAAGAGCCGCATCCTCTCCGTCCGTAGACGTGCGGTGCGGCTCTATTCTGATCCTTGGTTCCTGGGCGCCCTTCATGCGCCCAGCTCATGCCGTGCCCGGATGAGCTCCAGCACGGTCTGGGGCGGCGCCGCCGTCTCCGGCTCCTCCTCGGGGGCAGCCGGTGCCTGTCCGGCGGGGATGGCCTCCAGGATCCGGCCCATGCCGGTCATGTACGCCTTCCACAGGGCTTCATACGCCTTGTATGCCGGATGCTCCCGGACGCCGGTCTGGCCGCCTCCATTGTCGTACTCTGTGACAATGGGCTCGGTGCCGATGAGCTCCCGTGCCTTGTCCAGCTGGACCTTCATCCAGGCCGTGTTCTCGATCACGGGCTTCAGGAGGTCACGCCTCTGGATCGGCGTCTTAGCCAGGAGCTCTTCCAGGCGTCGGCGCTCCCTCCGTTGGGCCCGTTCAAGCGCCTTTTTCTCGTCCCATTCGCTCATTTCGTCCTCCCGTTTACCGGAAAAACCCGCAAAAACCGATGGATTTCGGGGGGCCGCTGCGCACGGGCGCGCACGCGGGAACTTCTTGATGCCCGGCTCTTTTGACCACCCGGTCCGCCCCCCTTTCCCCCTCGGGGGTATTTCGGCGCTGGGCGGCGGATGGACGCCTGAGGGGGCACCCCGGGGGTCTCCCCCCACCCCTACCAGGCGCCGTCCAGGACGAACGTCCGGCGCCGCTGCGCCGCTTGCGCAGACACGCCCACGCCCGCGCCCTTCCTGGCGTTGCAGACCCAGTGCGCGGCCTGGAGGTTATCCGGATCCTGCGCAGCCGCTGCCGCCGACGGGTACCCGAACTGTTTCCAGCGGGACACCGGTCTGATTTCGTCGATGACAAAGCTCAGAGGATGGGCTGCATCGCTGGGCTCGTCATAACGGATCGGCCCCAGACGTCCGCCGCAGATGCCGCAGGGCGCGCCTGCGGCGCGAAACCTGGCGCGGCACTTCCGCCGGAAGCTGCCGTTCTGATACCGTGGGTTCGCCATGCCGGTCACCTCCGCAATGGGGCAGGGTGCGGTTTGCCGCCCCCTGCCCGTTCTGTCGACGGTAGCATCATACACCCGTCAACGTGCAAAAAACGGTACCGCTTTGCAAAAATTCATGCCCGGACCTTGCGCAGCTGCCCGTACAACAGCAGCAGGAAGTCCGCATTCCAACGCCTGGCGGTTTCGGCGCTGACCTCCAGCACAGCGGCGGCGCCGTAGAGGGTGTGGGTCCTGCGGAAATATACCAGATCCGCCAGTCTCTTCCGACGCCCCGGCGAGCTCAGCCGGCTCATCAGCGCCAGGGCGGCGGTGACTGCGTCATACACTGCCTGATCCTCCGGAGGCAGCTCCCGCAGAGCGGCATCCTCCACGGCCCGGCTTTCACCGCCCCTGCCGGGAGCGCCGGACAGCCTGGCTGTGACACCGGTGGTCCGCAGGTCCCGCAGGGCGGCCTCCAGCCGCGGATACGCATACGCGGCGGCCTTTGCCTGCCGCCTCCAGCTGGCTTCGTCCATACAGTACCCCCCTCCGGTCATTCTTTCCGGGCCCACTGCGGCATACCCCCCAGAGGCCGTGTCACGCCCTACCATGGGCGTTTCTTTTCCCCCGGCGGCGCGAAGCTGCCGGTCAGGCCTTGCGCTTCCCGGCGTTTTTTTCTGCAGCTGCGGCAGCGGCTGAAGATCTCCAGATGCCGATCCAGCAGCCACTTCTGCTCCTGCGGCTCGATGCAGAAGATCTCCCCGCAGTCCCTGCACACCTGGTACAGCGTCCCCAGCAGCTCCGGGTCCTTGTTCCTCATGCGATCCCCTCCCAAGCGTCGGCCATGCCCCAGGTTCTCTCCGCCTCTCCGTAAGATATACCTGGCTCCAAGGCTGAAAAATATAAGACCTTATACAGTTAAGATGTTCGGCGCGGTCTGCTCCGACGGTCCGGCGGCCTGTCCGGCAGGAGACAGCTCAGGTATTCATAGCTCCCCCATTCGTTGGACTTGCTGTCACGGCCAAGCACCACGGCGCCGGGCGGCGGCGACAGGGTGACCCACTCTTCCACCATGGTGCTTTCCCGCACAGGTCGCGCCAGGTTGCGGCTGCAGCTCCAGCTCCGCGCCCCGACCGGAGCCCCCGGCTCTCGGGCCTCCTTCGTCAGGTATTGGGCCAGCGCCTCATACCCGAATGTGTCTATGGGATTGATCTCTATGTCGCTGCCATATGTCCACAGGCTTCGGATGACCTCATAGCTTGTCCGTGGGATCACCAGGTGGTGGTGCGGCCGACCGCCTGTATGGATACCCTCTATACAATACACATATTTCAGTTCCCTGCCCTCCCCGCGGAAGGCCTTCCTCAGGAGCACGAGGTACTTGGCGATCTTGGCGCCTGCCTCCTTTCGACTGCCTGGCAGATGCGCATCGTCATAGGTGAGGGTGACCACAAGGTCTCCGAGCTCGAAGTTCGCAGCCAGGGTGAGCATCAGCTTCTGCCAGGCTCGCCTCAGATTCACGCGATGGCGGGCGGCGGTGCTGCATTTCGTCTTTGCCGCCCGCACATGCTCCGGATCCGATGCCCTTGCCTGGGTGTATGCCACGCCGAAAAACAATCTGCCGGCGCGGATCGTGATCATGCGCTTGGTTTTGGCCATGAGAGAGTGGGTCCTTTTCGCTTGCTGGGAAAGGGCTTGTGCCCGTCATCGCAGGCAGAGCGGATCACGCCTGCTTTTTGGCCTCATGCGCCGCCTTTCTGCAGCGGGCGGAGCAGTATCTCTGATTTCTCCCTGCGGGCAGAAAGCGGGAATTGCAGTGCGGGCAGAGCTTCGCCCGGGGATCGTGCCGCAGGAGAAGATCCTGCGGCGCCTCCAGAAGGCCGCCCGTAGCCGCCACATACTGGCCGTAGCTCATGCCGCAGCGTCGGGCTGCAGCGTTGATTGCCGCAATAGCTGACTTCGGGGCTGCCATCAGTCTTCCTCCTCAGGCGACTGCCGGAATTCCGGCTCCGGGAACCAGTATTCCACACGCTCCGCCTCGATCTCTGCCACAGACTTATCCGTAGATGCCCAGTGCCAGATGCCGCCTTCCCAGCAGGCCAGTCTGGCCTCGGTGATCAGGCTCGTGGTCAGGGACCGCTGCAGGACGAAGGCTCGCTCGCCCTCCGGCGGTTTGATCCCGGGAAAAGGCCGCCACCAATCTCGCGGGGCCGGCGTCTGGACGGGAATAGGCTTGGCCGCCGACGTCTCCGCAGCGGCGGGTACCGCCGCCTCAGGCTGCCAGGCTGCATCCGTCAGCGCTTCGGCCGGAACGCCGAATCGCTTTGCCAGAGCATAGCAGCCCTTGAAGCCGAAGTAGTATTCCGGAGTCTTGCCCTTCATCCAGGTGTCAAGCTCTTTGCGTTCCTCATACCCGATGATACCCTTCTCGGTCACATAAGCGGTCCCGTCCATCAGCTGAACAGCATCCTTGACGCTCATGCCGGCCGCTTCCCGGAGCTCTCGGAATCTGCGCCAGAGCACTTCCGCGCTTCGCTCCACCTCAGCGGCCTTCTCCTCCCGAAGCCTGTCTTCCTTTTCTTTGGCTGCGCGGGCGGCGGCGTCCCGCTTCTCTGCACGGCTCTTTGCGCGCTCGCAGGCCTGTCCGCATTTCAGCACCCGGCTGCAGTCGTCGCAGCAGATTCCGCCGGAGCTGTACACGCCGTTGGGACACCTCAGGTACGGGCTGTCCTTCCGGCTGCCCACAGCCCAGTGCTGCTCCTGTCGGTCGCACATACGATTCTTCGAGACCCTGCACGCATGAGGTGCGAAACAGCGCTTCCAATACTCTGCCAGGGCGCGCACCGTCGCAGGGTCCAGGGCTTTTTTGAACAGCATCGCCTCCTGCACTTCCGGCTCGATCCCGGCCAGGGCCTCGGCCGTATACTCCGGGACCTTTCCCGCATTCCAGCGCGCCAGCCAGCCGGGGCTCAGCTTCTCCCGGATCTTCTTGATCCGGGCCAGCTTGGTCTCGCTGACGCCTACGGCGTCCGCCACAAGCTTTCGCATCCGCCCGGGGAAGGAATATCCCTCCGATTTCAGCCCGTACAGAATCTCCGTGAGCTTTTCCGCCTGTTTGCTGAGCTCCTGGTCGCTGAGCTTCCGCACTGCGGAGTTGGTCGTCACCAGGGCCAGCTCCTCCAGCAGCTCCTCCGCCCGATCCTTCGGCACCGGACGGATCACCGCCGGGATGCTCGCCCAGGGGTTCTCACCCTTGCCCGTCCATTCCTCTCGGAGGATCCGCACGGCCTTGGTGCGCCGGTGTCCGGCGATGATGAGATATCCGCCCTCCGGTGCCGGCCGCACCAGGATGGGCTGGAGCACACCGGAGACGGCGATGCTGTCGCAGAGCTCCCGCACATCGTCCACGGCGTAAAAATTCCCGGAGTTGTCCAGGAGCTCGTCCACGGGCAAATACCGGATTGTGTCCGAATCGGACACAATTTCCTGACGCTGCTGGGCCATAAGGGACGCCAGATCAAAGGTCTTCTTTGCCATGGAGCCCCGCCTCCTTCCGAAGGAATTCCTGGGCGAATGCCATGTAATCCCGCCCTGCCGAACTGGTCTTGCTCCATTGGAACAGCGGCTGCCGGGCGAAGGTGCTCTCGTCCACCTTGTCCGTCCTGCGGATCTTCGTCTCATACACCGGAAGCCTGCCGGCCCGAAGCAGCTTCTCTCCCTGAACTTGTACTTCCGCCTGGTGGAACATGGTGATCAGGATGCCCGCCAGTCGGATCTCCGGGCGGATGCTCCGGACGCCGGCCACCTGCCGGGAGATCTCATCCACACCGGCGATGCTCCAGGCGTCCACCTTGGTGGGCACGATGACCGCCGTGCTGCAGGAGATCGCCGCCACACTGGCAGCGGAAAAGGCCGGCGGACAGTCGAAGAACACCGCGTCAAAAGCGTTGTCCGCGGTCAGCGCGTCCAGCAGCTCCGCAAGTCTCCGGCTCTGGGCTCCGCCGCCGCTCCGGACGGAGGCGATATCCTGCTCCAGCAGGCCGATATCTGCGGGAATGATGCTGACCCCCTGGACGTCCGTCTCCAGGACGTACTCCGGCCAGTACGCGCAGTGTCCCTCCAGGATGCCGGACAGGGTATTGGCCTCCATTCCGCAGCCGAAGAAGCGGCTGGCATTGGCTTGAGCGTCCGCGTCCACCAGGAGCACCCGCAAATGGTGGAACGTGCCCAGGATGGCCGCCAGGTTGCAGGCGGTAACGGTCTTTCCTACCCCGCCTTTCAGATTGACAATGCTGTATACCTCCATTTTTGACTGTATCCTTTCCGGGCGTATGCCCTCAAAAATGCCTGAATACCGGCGGATGCTGCCGCACGGTCGGAGCGCTGCTGCGGCTCCGGGGACAGGGAAAGCTCTCGCAGAAACCTACGGGTCCGTAAGAAAACCGCACCACATAGTGCCGCCGCTCCGGGTGGACCCAGATCACCCTGCAGGGGATGGGTCCCGTGTGCTCCGAGCCCTCATATGTGGGCTGCAGCATCAGCTTGTCCCCGACCTTGATCATAAGAATTCCTCCGGGACGGGCTCACCGTCCGCCAGGGCCTTGAAGGGATCGAAACGGGGCTTCGGCTTCCAATCCGGCGTCGGCGCCTGCTGACGGATCCGCTGGGTAAAGCGCTGGGTCTCCCCCTCGAAGGCAAGGCGGATCATGCCCAGCTTTCCGTCCTTGTTTTTGTCGATGTACAGGAGCCTGTCCTCGCTCTCCTGATTTTCCTGGTCCCGGTTCAGGATCATGACCACGTCTGCGTCCTGCTCCAGCTGTCCGGATTCCCGCAGATCTGACATGCTGGCCCGCCTGGGCTTTTTCTGGGCCTTGTCCGGCCTGCTGAGCTGACTCAGACCGATCACCGCCACGTTGCGGTCCTGGGCGAAACGGTGCAGCTCCATGCTCACCCGAGTGGTCTGCTCATAGCGGGTCGCATCTCTGCGGAGCCCGGCGTCCAGCAGCTGCAGATAATCGATGAAAATCACCTCATACCGCTGGCTCAGGGCAGCAGCCTGCAGGCTCTGGACATCCAGGCGGCTCGCGTGCTCCACCTGCAGGCTCAGATTCCTGAACGATGGCACAACGCCCTGCAGATCCGCCAGTTCATCCTTTGTCAGCTCTCCGTCCTGGAGATGGGAGTAATTCACGCCGCCCAGGATCGCTCCCAGCCGGTTATAGATGGCGTCGAAATCCGTCTCCAGGCTGAAAAAGCCCACCCGCCGGGACCGGGCCATGCTCACCGCCATGTGCAGCGCAAGGCTTGTCTTGCCGGAGGACGGATACCCGCCAAGGATGACAAACTTGCCGGGATAGATCCGCACCCGCCCGTCCAGTGCGGTGAATCCAAAGCGCAGATATTGCTGCTTCCTTTCCGGCTGGGACAGGCGGCCCAGGAGTCCGTCCAGACCCTCTCCCATGGCCATGCGCTGGGGCCCCGTGCGACGGTCAAAGATCTCGCTGCCTTTCTGCAGCAGTTCCTGACCTTCCGCTGCGGTATTGCAGCCGGTAAGGCTGAGACCCAGAGCCTGCAGTCTGGCCACTGTACTGTCCTCCCGGAGCTGGGCCGCATAAGACTTCCACCGCCCGGAGCTGACCACCGTGGCCATGCACTCCAGGATCTGATCCTTGCTGCCTTCCCCCAGCTCAGATGCCAGGAGTACCGGGTCCACAGGCCGCCCTGCCAGATACAGCCGTTTGCATCCCTGGTACAGGCTCCGCAGGTGCGTGTCCGTAAAATCGTCCTCCGGCACCTTGCTGAACAGTTCCCCCGCGATCTTCCCGTCCACCAGCATGGCGCCAATGAGCGCCGCCTGACTGTCCAAAAGTGTACTCTGGTTCATGTCCACTCCTCCGGGTCCCGGGCGTCCCTGGGCACAGGCGCCTGGCGAGGCTCCGGGGGCCGGTATTCCCAGCGCCGGTTGTTCAGCCATGTGGCGGGATGGGGGATCAGACGTTCCTCCTGCCATTGCTCGCACTGCCGCCAGGCCCGCAGGCTGATGAGCATCTGCTTAGTCAGATCCCGGTCAGGCCGCAGCTTCCGCCAGGCCCGGCGGGCCCGGTCCTTGTCGATCTTCCGGGGATATGCCCCCCAGAAGGCGGCAAAGTAAGGCTCCTCCCGCCAGGTTTCACCGGTGAGCAGGTGCCAAAGCGGCACCCGCATACCGCTGTCCTTCCATGCCCGCAGGTGCGCCAACAGCTCCGCCAGCTCCGGAGATCCGAACCGCATGTCCCGCAGCATCGCCGCCGCCTTCTCCCGTTCCTCCGGGCTTTCCCAGGGGGCAGGATAGACCTCCCGCACCGCCAGGATCTGCGCATCGGCTGCGGCGTCCCCCGGCGGGGGACTATAGGGGGTACTTGTTGTGTCTATTTGTTTCCTTATAAGGCTGCACCGTTCGGTGCGGTACACTGCACCGTTTGGTGCAGTAGTTTTTGCAGCCTCGCCGGGTACCGCACCGTTCGGTGCGGTGCTTTCGTCCGCTCCGTCGGTCTCCGCCGTATCGCTGACGCAGTCCCCGGCCCCCAGCAGCTCCAGGACGTCATCGCTCAGGGAAAACCAGGTGACATTGTGCTGCGGTCCCTCCGAGAAGTACCCCAGCAGCACGGCTCCGGAGTCGCTGAGGCCCTTGATGATCCGCTGGATCTGTCGTCGGGTCCAGAAGGGGAAGAGCCTGGACAGAGCTTCCTGGCTGTTGTAGGTCCACCACCGGCCCTCATGCAGGTGCCGTTCATTCGCGCGGTTCTTGCTGATCCAGACTGCCAAACCCTGCAGGAGGATAGCGCCGTCCACTCCGTAGCGCCTGGCCGCCTCCAGATTGAAGCTGTATTCTCTCATCCGTCAGACTCCCCTCTCTGCTGATCGGCTTCCCGGATCATCGCCAGCACGCCCCGCACCTGCTCGGGGAAGCGCTGATACAGAACGTCGTCCCGTTCTGTGGAGGCCAGCAGTCTGGCAATGGTATCCACGGCCAGCCTGTATATGTCTGCCCCCCCCCGGAGCCGAGCCGTCCGGCAGCGCAGTCAACACTGAGGGCTCCGGGAGTTCCGGTGCCCGTGGCGCTGCGCGACGCCCATACTGCCCAGGCAAGGCTTCGCCCTGGGCTGTCAGGATCGCGGTGATCTCCTTTTTCGAGCACTGGTTCAGATCGGCCAGGATCCCGATCTGCTTCAGGGGGCTCTTCGCCTGGCGGTACTCCGCGCATATCTCCTCCGGCGTCATTTGCATCCGTCATCCCTCCCCGGCGCTTGACAGCCTGCCCCGTTAAGAGTAAACTGTAAGCGCTTGATGTAGCACCGCCTTTCGGCGGCCCTGGCGCTCAGACCTGTGGCAGAGGTCTGAGCGCTTTTTCTGTCTTCCCGTCTCATCGTGCCACCCTCCTGGCGATCTCCGCCTTCGTGTATGTATGCTCGCCCCGGGGTAAAGGGTAGCGGCGCCGCACCGTGGCTCGGCACACTCCCAGGAAGCCGGCCACATCCGTCACGGTAAGCAGGTACTTGTCCGGGAACGCACCGTTCAGCGCCTCCAGGATGGGCCTATAGTCCTTCTTCTCCTGCGGCATCAAAAGCCCTCCTCTCTGGCATACCGCAGCGCCGCGGCTGCCGCGGTGATCCCCTGCAGTTCAATCAGAATCCGCTGGAAATCCATCTTCTCCAGCTCGTCCACCCGGCCGTCCTCCGCGATCTCCAGCAATCTGTCCGATTGATGGGCGTCCACGAAACGCTTGATCGCCAGGATCGCGCGCAGCGCCGCGACGCTCAGCGGTACTACCCGCACGTCAGGCAGCAGCTCCCTGGCAAGGAAGCTCTTGTTCAGCAAATGCCAGTGGCTCAGCACCGGCAGCCCCGCGGCGTCCGCCATACGCAGAGCGAGATCGTCCGAGGGCATATACTCCCCCCGTTCATAGCCCCGTATGGCTTCCACGCTGCAGCCGATGGCCTCCGCCCAGCGTTCCTGTGTCATTCCGGCAGCTTGCCTGCCAATACGGCAGATATTCCTGCTGTGGTCCTCCATGGTCAGCTTGCCTCCTTTCCGGTATGCTCGAATAGATCTCCGATCTCACAGCTCAGAGCCTGAGCCAGAGCCGGAAGCCGCTCCGTGGCCGGGATCCGGGTACCGGCCTCCCAGCGGGTCACCAGGGACGCGCAGACCCCCGTTCGCTTGGCCAGCTCCGCCCGGGTCATACCCATGGCTTCACGCCTGGTGCGAATGTCGATCAGCAAGCAAAGCACCTCCTTTCCCTTGACGGTCCCTGCCGCCTGTGCTATCTTTACTCTGAGTAAATATCTTTTGAAGCTTCCGCTCCGCCTCTGTGGCGTATCTACGGAGCAGGCTCATTCGTCCGCCGCCTCGGCGAGCGCCGCCAGACACTCAGCTGCCTGCTTCCGACCGAGCCAATCCGACAGAAGGGACAGCAATTCAAGCCCCGCGCTCGCCGAAACAGCGGCTTTTGCTGCCTAGCTTTCCTCGCCCATTTTCCGCATTCCCTTGAACATGCTGTTCACCATGCAGGGCAAATCTTTTGCCTTGTATTCACCTGCCGCGGCGACCATGTAGGCTGCCGGCTCAACGCCGGGATCAGACACGCGGGCACTGACTATGAACATCTCCGTCAAAGCCTCTCCGGGCAGCCCGCAGTAATCCGCACGTTCGCCGGTTTCTGCGTCCTCGATGCGGATTCTGTACTTACTCATGTCCGCTCCTCCTTTCTCCGATTTCTTCCTCCCCGCCTCGGTCATCCCGAGCGGAGGCAGTCTGGGACGGCCCCTGGACGTTCTGCACGCCTCCCGCCGGCGGCGGATCGGACAGCGGGCGCCAGTGAGTGACCTTCCGGTCATAGGGATCTTCAATGCTGAATACGTCGTCGATGCGCAGCCGCATGGACGTTGTCACGTCTCCCAGCTCCGGTCCCCAGACCTGCACCTCCCGGAAGTAGTCCGGCATGCCCTTATCCACGGGAGTCCACCCATCGTCCGCCGCGCAGCCGCTGCCGCCGCCCTCAGCCAGGGACCGGGTCGCCGCCATGAGGGCCTTGGTGATCAGGTCCTCCCACTGGATCGGGGTCTCTCCCTGCTCAAAGCCGCAGCGCGCCGTACCGGCGGCATCGGGCACACTCAGCGGACAGTCCATGCACAGCTCATGTCCGTCACACTCTGCCGTGATCTCCA
>JAEEGL012168978.1_pt1 | contig 25220 bp, 12 predicted proteins | sample 9134231 | NCBI WGS metagenome assembly JAEEGL01 (sample SAMN16246548, study PRJNA631951) | gut metagenome | biome: gut microbiome; feature: rumen; material: fiber-attached | host: Bos | place: Iran: Karaj | collected 2018-10 | reverse complement strand
CAAAAATCCCTGAGTTTATGGGTATTTTCTTCTGAAGGCTTGTCCTTCGGATCTATGAAAATCGCAGTGGCTGCAAAGCCGTCAATTCCAATACATTCTCCGAGCTTAGCAAAAGCTCTCTCTGCTCCGGCTCCGCTCTGGCAGGCGAATGCGGCTATCTTTTTATTCTTTAGTCCCTCTTTGTTCTCCAAAATAAAGGTCCGAAGAGGCGGAGTGAAGGTTCCTGCCCATACAGGGAATCCGAAAACAACCTGATCATACGCCGACAAGTCCACATCATAGGGCTCAAGCTCAGGCTTCTCTGCCATAACAGCACTTTTTCCGCCCCAGAAGAACTTGGAAAATCCACTGGTGGAATATGCTTTCTTTGGCACAAGCTTTAATTTATCCGCTGAAAGTGCCTTCGTCAGTTCATCTGCTATATACTCTGTGTTACCTTCCAATGAGAAATAAACAATTATACTTTTCATGCCAACACCTTTCTTGCTTTATTGCACCACTTTAAATAAGCCTCATAAGTATCAATTCCAAACAGTATCGTAAGATAGAAATACACGTGGTCTTCTTCATCAAGGGCCTTCTCCAGGTTGGCCTTGTATACCTGCAATACCTTGAGGTCAGCCTTTATCTGCTCTTCGAACAATTCGATATATATCATTTTGATATATTATTCGTCTTTTAAATTTTTCTGTCAACAGTCTAGTTACCTATTGCTAACAAGATCATTTTACGCTATAATTCGGTTAGCGCTTGCTAACAAAATTGTATTTAGCGGAGGACTTATTCGTGCCTGACAATATAATAATTGAAAACTGTTCGCCCACCCTGGCCGGGTTAAAAACAGGAAATATATTTACCATAGACAGGAATCTTATATCTGACATAAAGCAGGAACTTTGTGATCTTAACCATTGCCTTACCTGCAAGGGGCTTAGAGCCATTCCCCTTCGTATATCCGAGAAAAATGTCCTGATCTATCTCTATCGTCCTGACAAGCTGAAGGCAGATCTCTCCTCTTCCGAGGCAAAAGAGATCCTTCTTAAGAAGGGATACAGCTGCAAGTCCATAGAAAGCGATATTGTGCGCCTTATCCATCATATTCATCATGATGGATCTTTCCCCCATGAGATAGGACTTTTCCTGGGATATCCTCCTATTGACGTCAGAGGATTTATGGAGGACACAAGGAAAGGCGTTAAATGCGTAGGATATTGGAAGGTTTACGGTGACAAGGAGAAGGCTGAAAAGACTTTTTCTAACTACAGAAAGTGTACCGAAGTATACAAAAAGTGCCTGTCTCGCGGCAGACACTTATCACAGATGATTGTAAAATCGAGGGTATCATGAGAAGTGCCTCCCACCAATCCTTCGAGCATCCCCCCGGGGGGCTTGTTGCCCCTTCGTTCAATATGGTAGTCTACCCATGGAAAAGAGGCTAAAACATATGAACAATCTGACAATTGCAGGTCACACCCTTGAATCGGGCAAGACCATTAAAGACCATATACATGTTGGAGGAACAGAAATACATATCCCCCACGTGATCATCTGCGGCGAGAGGCCCGGCAAGACCGTGCTCGTCACTGCAGGAATCCATAATGCCGAATATGTAGGAATACAGGCAGCTATTGAGCTGTCTAACGAGATTTCTCCGAAGGACCTTAGCGGCAATCTTGTTATCATCCCCCTGGCTAACAGATCTGGATTTGAGAACAGGACCATGTCACTGGTATCCGAAGACGGCAAGAACTTAAACAGAGTTTTCCCGGGAAATCTTGAAGGCTCTGAGGCGGATCGTCTGGCCTACATTCTGTTTGAATCCTTCATCAAACGCGCTGATGCATATATCGACCTCCACAGCGGAGACGGCTATGAGACACTTATTCCCTACGCATATTATGTAGGTGCATCTCCTGCCGCTGAAGTATCAAAAAAGATGATAGAATGTATCAACACAAAATACTATGTAAAATCGACCTGTACAATAGAGGGGGCCTACAATACAGCCTCCATGGCAGGCATTCCCAGTGTACTCATCGAGCGCGGGCAGCTGAGCCTGTGCCCCGACGAAGAAGTACAGGCTGACAAGGAAGATGTTTTCAACATCCTTAGATTCTTAGGCCTACTTGAGGGAGAATATAAGACCTATCCCAAGGCAGAACTTAGAGAATTCAGTGATATCGCCCCCTGCACAGGCTGCTGGTATCCTGACAAAAAAGTCGGTGACTTGTTCAAAAAAGGCGAAAAGCTGGGAGAGATAAGAGACTATTTCGGTAATACAATACATACCGCCATAGCTCAGAATGACGGTGTTCTCACCTATCAGACTTCCTCCCTCAGTATCATAAAAAACGGACCTATGATCACCTACGGTGTAATACAAAAGGATGCATGCTGAGTATGCATCCTCTTTATATAATTATCTCTTCACATATGTAAAAGTAGAGGCTACTCCCTTGCCGTCGTAGATACCTTCGATACCTTCGTCCAGATCTTTACGGGTAACAGCCATGTAGACGCCTTTTTTATCCACACTGAAGAATATCCTGCCCTCCTGATCTGTGTTCAGGAATCTCTCAAAATAGTTCTCACCGTCATAATGAATAACCGCAACAGAAGCTCCCTTAACCGGGAATTTGTCAAAAATAAGTGTCAGATGGAGCACATCAGTATCCGCTTCCCAGGGTTCAGGAATAAAGCTCACTCTGGACTCATGAATGAAGTCTATAGTTCCGCTCTTCTCACCCACAGTGATGCAGGTCTCATAGATCTGAGGATAATTCTTGGCCTCCAGAATATCCGGATATGTGCGTCTGTCTCCTTCGTAGTACACATCCTTCTCATCTCTTACATAGTTGTTGTCGTAGATGCACATGATAGTATAGATGCCTGTGGATGTTGGTGTAAAACGAAGCTCGTAGTAATCACCCATCTCATCTCCGGCGCCCTTAACAGGAGTAATTGCAATTCTGTTCCCCTTCTCATCTGTGGCAAAAGCTCTAATCTCATCAAGACGGAAAAAACCATCAGGTCTCATGTGGTGACCCCAGCGCATGATGCCGCATACTTCCTCACCGGGCTCATACACAGACTTATCGGTTACGATCCATGCCTCATGGCCATATACCATCATATTTGTTGTATCAATTCCTCTTCTCATTTACTCTCTTTAAAACTCCTTAATCATTTTTCTTGTTCGCCTTGATCAGAAACATCCGATCAGGCATATAAAAAGCATCCTTCTCTGCGTAGAGTCTGTCTCCCACGCCAGGTTCAGCCTTTATATTATCATATCCAATCTGTGCAAGAACCTGCGTATCCCACTCAGGTCTGTCCAATGAGCTGATGGTAAGCATATGATAAATATCATGACACTCCTCAACCATGGCATCAGTAACCTTTGCATGAGCAAGATTCTCATTCTGGTCATAGCGATGAAATCCCTTGGCATACTCTGCATCGTAGATAAGAAGCAGTCCGCCGGGTTTTAACACCCTCCTCCATTCCTTATAAGCCTCAATTGGATGAGGCAGCGTCCATGTCAGATTCCTGCTTATAACAACATCAAAAAAACTGTCCTCAAAATCCAGCTTTTCCGCATCCATAACCATAAGCTTTGCATCAGAGCCGTGACGTACAAGCAGTTCTTTTCCCCGCTCTATCATCTCCGGTGTCAGATCAATTCCTGTCACATCACAGGCAAAATTCGAAAGCACCATTTCAAAGAAACCTGCTCCGCAGCCAACATCCAGCACAGACAGCTTCTCATCCTTAGAAAAGTGTCTCGCGAATTCTTCCTGCCAAAGCTGCTTCTTGTAGCTGTGAAATTCCTCATGCTTGTGCTCGGAAAAGCTCTCAGAGCGCTTTGTCCAGTAGTTCACTACCTTATCCTTTATTTCCGATGATTCCTCAGTAAATGGAATCTGTTTAAGCCTAGTCATATTCCCTCCAAATCCCGATCTGTTAACACAGGATCAGGTTATCCAATAATTCTTTAGTATATTCGTGCTGCGGGTTTCCAAGAACCTCCTTGGTTTCTCCACACTCCACACATTCTCCGTCTTTCATGACCATGATGCGGTCACAGAACATGCTTACCAGCGCCAGATCGTGTGACACGAAGATTATCGATAGCCCCTTGTCTTCTCTTAACTGGGTCAAAAGAGCCACCACCTGAGCCTGTGTTGTCACATCCAGTGCACTGGTTATCTCGTCGCACAGAAGTATCCTGACATCAGAACAAAGAGCTCTTGCTATGGACATTCTCTGGCACTGTCCTCCGGATAAAGAGCCTGCTCTTTTCTCCAAAAGACTCCTATCAAGGCCCACTGCATCAAGGGTTTCCATAACTCTTACCTCACCGGATGCACCTGAAGCCTCCAGAATAGCCTTCTTCATCTTCATCCTTGGATCAAAGGACATAAGCGCATCCTGAAAAATCATCTGAAGAAATTTTCCTGCGTATGCAGGGCTCTTACCGGTGTACTCGGTGCCCTCATGAAGAAGGGTCCCCTGATCTACCCTTTCAAGGCAGCTGATATGCTTAAGGAGCGTACTCTTACCGCTTCCGCTCTCTCCTACAATTCCAAGGATCTCGCCTTCCTTAAGCTGAAAACTGACATCCTTAAGTGCCTGTATTTTCTTTTCTTTCTGGAAGTAGCATCTGCTCAGATGCCTACCCTCTAAAACGATCTTTGTATCGGACATTGTCTCTTTGTCTTTCTGTTAACTGCAGACTTTAAGTTTTGGAACATCGTGAAGCAGCTGCCTGGTGTAGTCACATTTAGGATTCTCCAGAATCTCCTTTGTCACGCCATATTCCAGCATTCTGCCACTCTTCATGATTCCTATATGGTCAGCCATTTTTGCTGCTATTCCAAGGTGATGTGTCACCATAAGTATCGATGTATTCTTTAGGTTGTTTATCTTCAGAAGCTGCTCCACCACTATCTTAGCGGTCTTTACATCAAGCGCACTGGTTACCTCATCGCACAAAAGAAGATTTGGTTCCAAAAGCATTGTGGTGGCTATTGCCATCCTCTGATTCATTCCTCCGGACAGCTCGTAGGGCCTTGAACTCAGTATTCTTTGGGCATCTGTAAGTCCCAGAAGCTGAAGCGTATCAGTCACTTCCTCCATGCACTTGTCTATCTTATTGCTCTTTAATGCTTCACAGATCTGGACCTTGTAGGTCCTTATGGGATTGAAGGAACCGCCGGGATTCTGGGGTACAAGCCCCAGTGAAATGTCTTTTCCCAGGGTAATCTGACCGCCTGTGACACGCACTCTGTCAAAGCCGTGGATAGCCTTCAGCAGCGTAGACTTGCCGCTTCCGCTCTCACCTACTATGCACACTATCTCGCCTGCCTTTACCTCAAAGGAAACCTCCTCGATGATATTTTCATCGCCATAGGAAGCTGACAGCTTATTTATCTTAAGAACTGTTTCCTGCATACTTTAATCCTCATTCCTGTATTCCATGACACAGTCTCCAAGATAATTGAATACTATGATCGTAACTATGGTCGCCAAGGCCGGATATAAAACTGCCCAGGGAGCTATCTGAATGTAGGCTCTGGATTCATTGATCATGGAACCCCACTCCGCTTTTGGCGGCACAACTCCAAGTCCCAGGAATGAAAGTCCGGAAATACCGATCATTGTTGTTCCGATCTGAGTAAGTGCATTAGTCAGGATCGGTGCGATTATGTTGGGAAGTATGTGGGAAATCATGATTACAGGACCACTTTTGCCCGCCAGTCTTGCTGCTTGCACATAGGGCAAATTTTTTATGGCAAAGGTATGACTTCGTGCAAGTCTCGCAAAACCAGTCCACATGGTTATTCCAAGGGCGATCATGGCACTTACCAGGCCGCCGCCCAGAATTCCCGCAACTGCAATCGCAACAACCATCTGGGGAAATGCCAGCATTACATCCGCAATTCTCATCATAATCTCATCAAATATTCCACCGTAATATCCGCAGAGAATACCTATAACACTTCCGGCAACAAAGGAAATCGCCACCAGGATAAATGTTGCTGCAATGGTTGTCCTGGCGCCATACAATACTCTGGAAAAAACGCATCTTCCAAGGTTGTCAGTTCCAAACAAAAACTGGGCAGAAGGTGCTTTTCTGATGGCAGCAGCGCTGGTCTGATAAGGATCATTGGGAGCTATCACCCCTGCAAAAAGAGCAATAAGTATCAGAATTACGGCCAGAATAGCCGTAACGATCACTTTTATTTTGTTAATCTTTTTCTTTTTACGATTCATCTTAAACCGACCTCGGGTCAAGGATCTGATAACTGATATCAACGATCAGATTTATTACAACATATATGGTGCCCATAATAAGAACAAATCCCATGATAACAGGATAATCTCTTGCAGTAATGGAATCCATTACCAGTTTGCCTATTCCGGGCCACCTGAAGATATTCTCGATTACAACGCTGCCGCCCATAAGGGTACCGATCTGAAGTCCAATGATGGTGAGGATATGTCCCAGGGAATTTCTCATGACGTTATTCATGAGGATATATCTGCCCTTGACCTTTCTGGATTTCATGCCGGTAACATACTCTTCATCAAGCTCTTCAATAAGTTCGCTTCGTATCTGCCTTGTAAATCTGCCTGCCATGGGAATGGCCAGGGAAATAGCAGGAAGCATCAGACCTTTGACGGTGCCGTCCGCAATGACAAGAAACAGCCTGAATTTGATGCACAAAAGATACATCAGCAAAACCGAAATAAGGAAATTGGGAAGTGAATTGCAGATAAATGACAGAAGTCTCACCACGTGGTCCACAAACTTACCCTTCTTAACCGCTGAGAGGATTCCCAGTGGAAAAGAGATGAGAATAGCCAGCAAGAGACTTGCCAAGGCCAGCTGTACCGTGTTCTTCATGCCCTTAACCAGCTTAGGCGCAACAGGAAGATCATCCTTAAAAGAAACACCGAAGTCTCCTCTTATGATATTCGAAAGCCAGTCACCATATCTGACAAGAAAAGGGCGCAAAAGTCCAAGCCTTTCACGCTCCGCCTCAAGTACCTCCTTTGTCACAACCACCCCCTGAGAAGTAAGTCTTTTTTCCGCAGGGTCGCCGGGAGCCAGATACATAATGAGGAAAACGAGGAAACTAAGGACAAACAATATCACTATCAGGCCAAGTATTCTTTTTACAATTTTTTTGACCATATATACCTCAATGGCTGCCGACACTTTGACATGCCGGCAGCCCATTAATCTCTAGAATATATTACTGAATATCAGTATTAGCATCAACTCCGTAGAAATCGAAAGGAACGTACTCTGCGAATCCGCTTACACCCTTGCGAAGAACAGTGGTGTTGTTGAAAAGACCTACATATCCGAATGCATTGTCATCAATTGCAAGCTGAACGATCTTGTTTGCGAGCTCTGCTCTCTTAGCTGCATCAGTCTCAACCTTGAGCTCGTTGATCATCTTCTGGCAATCATCATTCTTAAATCCTGTTAAGTAGTATGCGCCGTTTTCATCAAGTGTTGAGTTGATGAAGTAAAGAGGATCACCGGCCTTATCTGCGATCATGCAGTACAGAGCCAGGTCAAAATCTCTTGTAGTAAGGTATGTAGCATCGGGATCTTCCTCAACTGTAAGAGTTGAATCAATACCGATAGCCTTAAGCTGCTCCTGGATAAGAATAGCAAGTGTATCCAGAGATCTTGCTGCGTAGTAGCAGATATTGATTGAAAGCTTCTCTCCATCCTTCTCATAGATTCCGTCAGAACCAAGTGTGTATCCGTCTGCCTCAAGAAGCTCGGTTGCCTTAGCTGTATCAACAGCAGGTACTGTTACCTTGCCGTATGCAGCTGAAGGATTGAAAGGACCTACAGCAGCTGATACTGTTCCGGAAAGATATGCTGCAATGGCATCCTTATCTACTGTGAGGTTGATAGCCTCTCTTACACTGTCATCAAGACGGTCCTCGTTGAGGAAGTAAAACTGAAGACGAGCGCCGGGGATAGATACAACATCATAAAGATCAGGGCTCTGGTTGTAAACCTCAAGAGCTGCAGATGAAACGCTGTTGTAGCAGTCGATCTCACCGCTCTGCATAGCAAGGAGCTTGGGATCATCTTCCTGCATATAGTAGAATACTGCACCGTCAAGCTTAACCTCTCCGCCCCAGTAATTCTCATTCTTTACTACAGTAACATCTCCTTCAGGTACGAACTGGGAAAGAACGAAAGGCCCTGTGCAGATAGGATTGTTGTCAAAATCTGTTGTGCTGTCGAGATCGATCATACCGAACTCAGGGCTTGCAAGGTCGTTTCTGAGTGTGGGATAAACATCCTTGGTATCAATAACAACAGTCTTGTCATCGGGAGCGCTCATCTCAAATTCCCCAACATAGGCAAATCTGCTGTTCTCTGCAGCCAGACGCTCAAGGTTTCTTACAACCATCTCTGCTGTAAGTGGATTACCGTTAGAGAACTTTACGCCGTCCTTAAGTGTGATGGTCCATACGCTTCCGTCAGCGCTTGCATCCTCTGCCAGACAGGGAGCTGCATTCATATTCTCATCCATCTTGAAAAGAGCCTCTGAGATGCCATAAATAGATGTATACCATCCATAATATTCCTTGTGAACATCAAGACTTGGATAAGCAAAAGATGCTGCTGCGTGAAGGATCTTCTCCTCTGAAGACTCTGTAGATGCTTCTGCGTTATCAGTTGTGGTGGCTGTTTCGGTATTACCAGTCTCTGCAGGCTGTTCTGCAGGCTGCTCTGTAGTGCCTGTCTCTGTACCTGCTGTTCCGGTATCAGCTGCGCCACAAGCTGCCATAACAAAAGACATAGTTATAGCCATGATAGCTGTTAATACTTTCTTTTTCATAATAGTTTTTCCTCTCCTGAAAATTTGAATAGATGTAAAATAGACATTCTATGACTTAATGAGAGTACTCCACTAAAAAATCTTCCACAAGCCCCCCGGGGGGTTGGATGACAAAATGCCCCGGGACTTTTTTAATAATCCCGGGGCATATGATTGCTATAGCTAAGTCTTAGAGTCTAAGTCCCATATCTTTCTGGCGAAGGATCTTGAACCTATAGGTCTTTGAGCCTCCGATTCCATACTTCCTTGCAGCCTTCTGACTTAATGTTACCGTCATCTGGGCTGTTCCGAATCTGTCATTTCTAGTGTAGGAAATAATGTAATCACCCTCCTCATACTTAAGAGTATAGGTCTTTCCGTCATATCCAACAACGTTTAGCTCTTTTATTACAGGAAGTATGTAACATCCGCCTGCATAGGTGGTTGTGATATTTCCTTTGCTGTCTACTGTTACAACAGTAGTTCCTGAAGCATATCCTTCGATGTCCTCACTTGTAAATACCTTGTTGCTTCCTGTATTTCTGATAAGAGCCGCGGTTGCTGCTACATTTTCAGAATTCAGTTCCTTCTGAAGAGTATACTTCTTAGCCTTTACAGTGTATTCTGTGTAGACTTCGCTTACTGTTACGCTGTCGAATATAAGGTTCTTCTTTCCTGCGCTTGTAAGAACAAGATCATAGGTCTTTCCTGCATTCTCGCCTGCTTCTACAGTAGTATTTTCCTTAAACTCTCCTGTATATTCAGTGCTTCCAATGCTTATTATCTTGCTTCCATCAGCGCTTGCCTGATACAGCTTATAGGTAGGTGCTGCCTTTCCAGCCTGGATAGTTCCTGCGCATTTTATAAATACCTCTCCAGGAAGTGCCTTGCTGTACTGACTGTAAGGAAGGACATTTACTACTGTCTTTGCGTTTATCTTAAAGTCTACATAAGCGCTGCTTCCTACTCTATATCCGGTGGTAGATTTCTTTACCTTGATAAGAGCACGGCCTGAGCCAATCTGCTTATTACCCGTGTAGGATATAGCATAATCGCTGTTTCCTTTTCCGGAAATGGTTACTGTATCTCCATCAGGCTCAGTAACAGTAAATTCTGCCATGGCACCTGCTACATTGTAGGTAGCGTCACTTGCTGTGATAAACTTAGCATCCAGAGCCACAGGATTTCGCTTGTAGGTTACAGTGAGCTTACTGTCAGCATATGCTCCTTTACCATAGAAGAATATCTTGTAGGTTCCGGGAGCCTTGTTATCTACTACTCTTCCATCATCGAGTGCATAGCTTCCGCTGATTGTCATGGTAGAATCAGACGTAACTGTCACTGCCACTTTAAGCTCATTTTCTGTAAGAGGAACATAAGTAACTTTTCCGTTAACATTCTTTTGCTTAGCTATGGTCACATCGTCAGTAGTGATGCCATTTAGTGTAACCTTGATATCCTTGGAAGATCCGTTATAAACTTCTCCTGCCTGGTTCCAGTCTATTGTAAACATGGACTGGTTAAGGGCAGATGCTTTTACAGTAACCTTAGCTATGATAGGTTCATCATACTCGGTATACGGATACTTCTTAGCAAAGTCCTCACTATCCTTAACAGATACGAATGCAGTGTACTTACCGGCAGTAAGAGCCTTTGTTCCAGTTTCATCTACTTCAGCACTTTCTGACAAAGGTGCAAGTGTTACAACTACCTCATCCATAGGAATAGCAACCTTCTTACCTGCCTCATTCTTAACCTTGGTGTTAATTGCTGTTACAAGGTCAGTTGCTGCAACGCCATCCTTGGAGTAGACTGCGGTAGCCTTCTTAACCTTTAGCTTACTGAACATGGTCTTGTTGTTTGCATAAACCTCAAACCTGTCAACAGCTGTTCCGTAGTAGTTACCGGTTCCGGTAAGCTTGATACGGTAGGATCCTGTTTCGGTAATGGTCTTAACAAGAGCTTTACACTGCTTAGCTGTAGTCACATCACCTGTACCGAATGTCTCCCAGAGCTTTGTCTCAGGATTCTGCTTTTGAAGTGTCATGATTACTTCAGTTCCGACCTTATACTTAACTGTCTTTGCGTCGTTATTTACATAGGCTCCGGTAAGCTTGTCATACTTCCTCTGATAGTGTGTTGCCTTGGTTGTCAGTGCAATTCCACCCTTCTTCTTAAGAATGTAGCTGTCCTTTACAACATCAGCGTAGTTTCCAACCGCCTGATAGGTCTCTCCTATTGACAGAGGAAGGATATCAAAGTATACAACAGCCTTCATCTTAGCATAGTTGCCTTTACCCTTTACTATGATCTGAGGCCACTTGGCTGCCGCCTGGTCCTCACCATAGATCTGCTTATAATAGGTCTCACCTGCTACAGCGCTTACCTTAACTGAAGCATTCTTATTATTCTTGTAACTTACTGTATAGTCCTTACCGTAAACAAGCTCATAAGCTGTTCCGTCGCTGTTCTTTGTCTTGGTATCGGTAATTGTGATATTAAGGTCATAGCTTGCGCTCTTTCCTGCATCTGCCTTTAGCGACTTAGGATCTGCGCTAAGTTTATGTGCAAGACCTGAATACTTAACACCGGCAGTTGTACTTATTACTACACCGTTATCCTCACGGTCAGTAGCATAAGCACCTACATTTGCGTATACATACAGGTCATTGTACAATACAGGGATATCCTCACATGCAATTCCGCTTGAGTTATCGACAAATTCTTCTGCGGACATCGTAAAGAGTGTATCCTGTACAACATCAGTGCTGCTTCCTGTCCTGAATACAGGAGTTCCGTTACTGTAGATAGCCTTTCCGACTACAGTGTAGCTAAGGATAGAAAGGTTATCGTTTGCACCAAAGAGCTTACCTGCAGCGGTATCATAGAAGCTCTTATTAGCACTTATTCCGTAGGTCTTTCCACTGTTGTAAGCTGTGAGCTTGCTTAAATATACGGGTTCAGTGGACTCACTAAGCTGCTTTCCGCTGTATTCTAAGATGTAGTGGATGATATAGAACTGCTCTAAATAATCATCTTCGTCTATACCAAACTCAATCTCTTCACTTATGAGCTGCCACTTGGAAGCGATACTTTCTTCAGTTGCAGCAAAGCGGATCCTGATATCCACATCTCCTGCCAGCATTCCTTCTATAATGACTATTCCATCTCTTCCTATAGTCAGAGGTCCAGGTACGCTATGCCAGATGCCGTCTCGTCCCTTATACTGAACTTCGACATTCTTACCTTTCTCTTCGCTTCCAAAGTCTACCTTAATAGTACCACTCTTATTAGCTGAATCATCCTTGGTACTTGCTTTAGGTGCTTCGGGCCTACTTCCTATAGGATATGGAATCCACTCACTCGGGTCAGTATCATCAGTACCCTTGGTTCTTATATAAACCACGTCGTTGTCAGGATCATCATCATCCAAAATATCAGTTATGGAAACAGATGAATCTCCTTCCTTCGAAGTAGGATCAAGGGTTACTTCATAATCCTCACCGGGATAGAATACTTCTTTCGAGTTATCAACAGCTACTTCCTTACTTATTTCTTCTGTAGTAGGATTCTGCGGTGTCTTCTTGCGAACTACACCCGGCTGTTTTTCAGGAGTCTTCTTAATAACTTCCTCTGTTCCATCCTCCTTGGTGATACGCTGTATTATTTCTACAGTGATCTCCTTGCCGGCATCCTCAGTAGTAATTGTATAAGACGAGGAAGTTGCTCCTTCAATAGGCTCTCCATTTCTAAACCACTGATACTCTATAATGCCTTCAGGATTCTCAGGTGAAAGTTTTACTGTAAGGACATCACCTATAACAGGTTCTCCGCCAGGTCCGCTTGGTCCATCCATAGATGCGTTATCAATTTTTCCAGGCTCTGACTGGGTGCCACCGCCTCCGCCACCGGAGCCGCCACCGGATCCTCCGCCGCCGGAGCCGCCTTCATCCTTAATCTCATCATAATAGCCTTCGCCGTCTTCATCTCCGTTCTGATAACAGATTGCATAGGTTGAGAATAAATTACCGTATATAACTACAAAGTCTGCACCCTTAAAGAAGGTTCCGTCTTTAAATTCCTTACCTTCGCTATTATCAGGGCGTTCCTGCAAAGCAGTAAATTTCCTAAGATGTCCTTCATGATTACGGAGTATTCTGATATTGCAACGGCCACTTGTACTAAATGGAACAACGATCTCAAGAACCTGACCGGTTTCATGTACTTGACTCGTAGTAGTGGTAGTTACACTATTCTCTTTTACTTCTACCTTTCGCATGATGGACAGATCAAGGAATTCAACATTGGTGGTGTCAGCATCCTCCGAATCACCTGAATATTCGCTCTTAATTTCTTCCTGTTCAGCCTTGACTATCTGCTGAGATGGAGTAAGGTCCTCATCAGGTTTTGAAATCAGATCTGTCATTTCTTTTACAGTAAGGGTAACTGTTACTGTTGCTCCACTACTTTTTTCAGCGTCTGTCATAGAATCCAGAGCTGCATCATCAAGACCACCAACAACTACCGCAGGTGCTCCGCCTCTTACAACTACCTTACTGTTTACAGAGTAAGGAGGAAGACTGAGCTTCAGTCCTGTTATGTCGCCATCCTTTACTGTAACCTTCTGAGTCATTGTCACATCTTCGCTAGCGCCATCCGGCCGATATGTAACAACTATGTTGTAATCACCATCAGGAATATCAGTAAATTCAAACTTACCCGGCTCCCATTCAGGGTGCGTATCTGTTGGCTGTCCCTCTGTGGCAACCGTGCAAATAGCCATATTTCCGATTTGAATTTCAACCGTTGCTCCTTCAACAGGAGTTTCATCATCGTTTTCGCTTTGCGGCGTTGTAAATACGAATCCGGAAACCTCATGGACAGTAGGCTCTTCAGGTGTTTCTCCGCCGCCTCCACCGGAACCTCCACCTGATGTATCAGGTTTATCTGCAATGATCGGTGTAGAGGTTGAAATAGTTTCACCGCCTGCTGTTACTGTTACAGTGATAACATGGCCAACGTCAATATCCTTTATGATATATTCATTAGTAGTCTCGCCTTTTATTTCCTCTCCATCGCGATACCACTTATAGGTAACTGGTATGTTAGGATCATTATCCACATCAGTGGTTACAGTTATTTTTGTCTTCTTCCCTGGATCATTCTCAGATTCCGGATCATAGTAGTTCATGTTAGTACTGGAAATCTTTATCTCTGTCGGTACATTATTGGAGATAACTTTAAAGGTATCACTAAGTTCATTCGGGTAATTTGTCAGCTTAACACGAACATTGTAGTCTCCCTTGTCAGTGACAACTACTTCTCCTCTGGAAGCTGTGCTCTGATCAATAGGATTTTCAGTGTCACTATCCTTTGTTACAGACAAAACCTTATATTCGCTGGAACTTGCTTTTCTTCCGGCGATTATTACAGTTAATGGATTATGCAGGGCCTGTCCGTCTTTATACTTAAGCTCCTTATCGCCAACTGAAAGTGCTGCCTCTACTTCCGGAGGATCTGCATCTCCACTTGGAGATGAACCGGGAATGGACTGTACTCTTTTAATAGTAAAGCTATGTGTAGCTATGCCCTGATAGTTGCCCTTACCCTTAATAGTAATTGTATAAGTTCCTGCATTTGTTGCCTGATTGGTGTAGATTCCGTTTTCACGATCATCACCGGTTGTAGCAGCTTCCGGGTCTCCAACCTTCAGGATTTCATAATCTGTTCCTTCACTAAGTGTTACTCCGTTTACTAATACTGAAGTAAGCCTTGATGTCTGTAAAATGCCATTATAATCATGTGTTTCGGAGGTTATAACAGCTCCTGTAATGCTTCTTGGAGTAATCGTAAACTGAACATTAGTAGTTCCACTGTAGTTGTTTATACCACTTACAGAAACAGTATAAGGTTCAGAGCTTACATCCTTATATCCATCGCCGTTAACTGTGTAATCTGTGCCACTTCTTAAAGTTCTGGTGGTCTCACCGTCAGTAAATACAAGTGTACCCGGCTGCTGATAGCTGCCATTGTATACCTGTGAAACGCTTCCTGTTCCGACCATAGCATCTGTCAGAGGTCTTCTCAGAATCTGTGCATAAACATACTTCTGAGAGTCGTCAGTAGGTTCGTCATTTCCACCGGCGGCATCATAGTAGAATTTATTCGTATCATCATAGAGACTGATCTTATAAGTTCCGACATCTGAGCTTCCAAAGCTGAATGTTCGCTCTATTTCTGTCTCGCCACTTACAATTCTTCCGATAGTTACATAATCACCAAGAACTGTGCCATCGCTGCTCTCAGCATTGACTACACGGGTATCTGCAAGGATACTTGTAGGCTGTCCCTCTCCATCCTTTGTAGTCTTTAAGGTTGCAGTAGTGGTTCCGTCATAATACTTGTTATTGGCAGTAATTCCGGTAACCTTTACTTTTCGCTTATTGATAGTGAGTGTGGCTGTGGATGCTTCTTGTGAATCTCTTGTTATAGCATATGAGGAAGTCACATCCGTATCGCCATGTTTGATAGTAACTGACTTAACATACAATACATATGTTCCAGCACCAATTCTGCTATCTCCGATCGGAACAGTAGCTATATCACCATCTGCAAGTCCGCCTGAAAGCGTATAAGTAAAGTTATTTATCTCATTTCCGGTATAAGTATAAACAACGCTATTAGGCTTAACTGTAATCGGTCTCTTGGCTACTTTTACTTTTGCAACAGTCTTTGCAGTATCTCCCGTGCCGGATATAATGTCCGCAGGCGTATCGCTTGCAAAAGCTGTTGTAATAGCTCCGCCATCGCCAACAGTAACGCTACCGCCACTGCAGGATGTAGCTCCCGTTAAGGTAAAGCCTGTAATACCATAAGGAATAGTATAAACAGGTATCTCACTTACAAGAGACTTAGCACCTGTCGCTGGATCTGTCTTTTCCTTAACATCCAGATTGATGATAATATCTTCCTGGATCTGACCGCTTGTAGGATTCTCAGGAATCTTCTTTGTTATCTCTGTCTTTCCTGGCTTAAGCGGAGTAACAGTTCCTGTAGTAGAATCAATCTTGATCACGCCGCTAGGAACAAAGACCTTACTTGATATACTACTTGTTACAGTTCTACTAGCCTCATTGATTGTAAAGTCCTTATATGCAATAGCTTTGATACGGGTATACTGGTCAAGTGTTAATCCTGCGTTATACAAGGTTCCCTCAGAGGATGTGGGCACAGTACCATCAGTTGTAAACCTGATGGAAGCACCTTGTGTAGCACAAGTTATGGTAGCGGTTGCACTATTTCCATCTCCTGAAGGAGTAATAGTTATTACAGGTGCCTCAACCACGTATGTTGGCGTTGTTCTGTCATACGTAGGTACAGGCTGAACATCTGAGGTATATGTCGTAGTATCCTCCGTTCCTGTCTCACAAGCAGGTGTTGGATTACTAGGCACATACTGCTTCGTCACTTCTGTATTTGGGCTATCAGGGGCATCATAAGTTTCTGTAACAGTAGTTGTAATAACCTGAACAACCACCGCATTATATGGAGTTGTACTTGGTGAAGGAGCTCCTATTATAGTAACAGGATTGCTTGTAGCTTTTGTCCATCCTTCTCCAATACTTATTTCATGAGTCTGTTCATCTTCGGTAGGGATGATATCCGGGATTGAGGTATCATCTGTGTAGAACAGCTCATATGTAAACGACTTCTCTTCTTTTCTGGTACCACCTTCTATTTCTGTTATCACATCCTCAGGGGCATAATCTTCATTGTAATGAGTTATGGTAACATCCACAGTATTTGGTGTTTCACCAGGTGTATATACTATGGTAGGAGCTGAAATAGGATTTGGCCCAATACTATCCGGTAAAACGATATCCTGAGGTAAAGGATCAACGTTAACAGGAACTGGAACAGTTACTGTCGCAGTTTCTCCGGTAACAGGATCTCTTGATTCTATTACGCACTGGTAGATATGCTCTCCTGGCTTTAGATCCTGCGGAATATCACAGGTAGGATCATTTGATGGCGGATTGCTATCTACAGGTTCGTATACCGGCTGACCATCTTCGTATATTGGATCGCCGCTTTCATCTATTTTTCCCTTATACCACTTATAGGTAATAATGACGTCATTATTTGTGGGATCTTCATCAGTTTTAGGATCATCAACTTCCACAGATATCTCATTAACTGGTCCATAACCATTAGTAAGCTCCTGTCCTATGGTCTTCTTGATAATAGGCGGAGTTATGGTATATCCAGCTGAAGTAGTAGCAACACTAATAACAACATCATTCTCAGGCATTTCAAAGGACTTGGTTCCATTAGCGCCACTTGCAAGAGTTACGCCTCCTGACTCAACTGTCCAAGCGGAAGTATATCCCTCTGCTGTTACTGCACTGATTATTACAGTATCGCCCCTCGTTGCTGACGCAAACTCAGCTTCCTGAGCCTGAGAATCGCCGACCTTAATACTGATACCGGTTACTTTGCCACCGCTATTGTTATCAATAACTACTGTATGGCCCTTCTCTTGTACTTCACCAGCTGTTGGAACAGGTTGAATAACAGGATTTCCATCCTCATTGATCTCACCACTTGCAGGAACAGCTGCCGGTGCAGCCACAATGCTGAAGGTACCAATAGACATATTGGATACAGGTCTATATCCATCTGTATTTGTCAGATCAGTACATCCATCTGTAGTAATCTTAATGTCATAAAATCCTACATCCGTTGGCTTAGTATCATCACCAAGTGGAGTCTCTGAATTATCCTGCGGATTGATAGAATAATACCTGACAATATAACCACCTAATACGTCACTTGTTCCGGTAAGCGTTGATCCGCCAAAGGTAAGTGCAGCCGTGCCACCTGTGCTAGGAGTAAAGTTAATAACTACATCCTGGGCAGTGCCATCATAGGATACTGTACCGGTCTGCAAAGCAAATCTGTCAGCTGTAAGGGTAAGCCTGTTATCTTCAGGAGCCTGACTTACGCTTGTATCAATTACTGTTCCGGTATTACCTTTATTTTCCGGTTGCTCAACAATACCGCCGCCTGTTGGAGGATCGCCATTTTCCGGAATCTCATAAGGAGTATAAACATAACCTATTCCGGGTTCTCCAGGCAGTATAGTTACATCTAAAGGAATGTTATCCCAATCGATAGGATTTTGAGGTAAGCTTCCCTGATTGTTTAGTTTAACCTTGTTAGGATTGCTATCACTTGTTACATCACTTATAGCACTTCCGCCGTTACCACCATTACCTGTGGTTCCGGAATTGTTAACCATGGAATCGCCACCAGAGCCGCCCTGAATAAGTGAACCTTTCTCAAGAGTCAGGGTTCCACCAGTCGTTCCGGACAGTATTACACCAATTCCGCCATTACCGGCATCGCCGCCATTTTGTCCAATACCGCCTGTTCCTCCATAGATTCCACGAACAGAAGAATCTATAGTAACATCTCCGGCATTGACTTCCAGTCCAGCATTTCCTGGCAGTCCAATTTCATGCGTAGTAATTTCATGTGTCTCAGGGTCTTCAACAGATATACTCTTTGTAGTTCCATTTCCGCCCTGAACAGATCCGCCGCCCTTAGAATCCATTACAGTAAGATTCGTTCCGGTGCCTGTCACCTTCAAAGCTGGCTGATTTTCAGTTTCATCGTCAGTATGACCAGGTCCTGTCAGCGTAAATCCATTCAGATCAAGTACAATTCTCTTGTCATAGAAAGAGGTTGAATTGATTATCAATGGAGTATTTAATGTAACATCACCTTCAAGTCTGATTACTACAGGATCTGAACTATCATCTATGGAGCCCATTCCATTAAGAGGATCTTTTCCTCCGGATGTAGGAAGTGTTCCTCCAATCGCTTCACTCTCTGCCTGACCTACAGGCTCCTGTGAATTCTCAAATCCGCCGCTTGGAATATCATTTTCTCCGGTACTTCTAAATATTCCTTCGTTTTCAATACGGCTATCTGATCCGTCTACCTTAAGCTTTCCTGAGTTATTTATAACGCCACCTGACTGCTTTTTCTCAGGATCGCCGAAGTTATTTTTCGGAATCACATACTTATTGTGGATCACGCCGCCTTCCTTAACGGTCATGCCTGTGGTTCCGGGGGTAGTATTATCATTATTTATGGTTCCATAGTTAATAATGGTACCACCACCCTCAATTGTGATGGTGCCTCCCTGTGTATTACCGATTGGCTTAGTTGTATCGTCTACTTCTAATCCAATATCATCATTATTGAGCGTAGGATTATCACTAGACTGATTTTGTATAACATCTTCAGCTGTTATTTCTTTCTTCTCATAAAGAGGTGTTTTAGGGTTCTCAATAGTTATGGTTGTATTAACAGGAACCCTAACCGGATGTTTGATTATTACTGGTCCCTGAATATAGATGTCTATCGTGGGACCTGTAGGAGCATAATTTCCGTCACCGTCTTTATATTTCTCAGACTCGTCATCTACTTTATCATTGGCTGTATCAATTGCTTCTTCAAAGGTTCCGTAATAGGTCTTTCCACCGATTACCCAACGGGCTTCTGCTGTGGAGAAAAGCTTCCAGGCAGATACCAAAGTCTTGGTACCATTAACAGTAACCGTATCACCCGGCTTTTTAATACTGCCATCAACCTTCCATCCTGCAAAATAGGAGTTTTCAGGTGATGCCTCCTTCTCTGAATCCTCAACTATTCCATGGTGCTCAGCTCCGATGCCATCTCCTACAGTCAGAGTACTTCCCTTGAAGTAAACCTTATTGTCCTTATCCAGTACAGATGGAGCATCTTCTGATGTTCCATTCTTGTAGGAAGCTGTATAGAAATCTGCTACCAGGGTTGATCCGCCAAGTGTATTTGTAGTATCAACCTTACCAACTTCTGTAGGCCCAACTGTGACAGTACGTTTTAAGCTGGAGGTGGTCATAAGAGTATAAACACCCACACTGTCACGCATTGCCTTTTCAACTACTTCGCCGCTCTCTGTAACTCTTCCTGCACTGTCAAAGGTCACCTGATCAACGTCCGCAAGGCTTCCGTCAATCCTTGTATTAACGGTAAGTATATACAGATGTCCTGTAAGAGTCCTGTCGCTTGCAAAGTTTGTAGTAAGGCCCGCGTCAAGGCCGTTTATGTAAATGTCATAATTAGTGGAAGAATCCTGAATTCTTGTCACAAACCAGTTAGTATTGCTTCTTCCTGCCAGTGCTATAGTTTCAGAGCTGCTTCTTAGCTCAACCTGGTTAACTATGGTATTGGTATGCACGTTAAGGGTATTTGTGCAGAAGGTTGATGTTACTTCCTTACCCTTGCCGTAGCTTGCAGTTTTTCTGGTGCTTCCTATAAATGTAGGTACCTTAACACCATCAACATATACGTCATAAGAGCCTTTTTCCTTGACTGTCTTTCTTACATGCTGCCATGTAGATACACCGTCTTCATTAAGTATCAGTGAAAGAGTAGGACCTTCTTTTACCTGATCTTCTGATACATCCTCCGGTCCTTTTCCGGCTTCATACAGTTTTACATCAGTGCTGGAATTTCCTACAATCTTAACCCTTATGGTCTCAAAGGACAGATAGATGCTCTCTCCCTTTTTAACTGATCCAAGATCTGTGATCTCAGGGTAACTACCACTGGTAATATCAAAGGTCTTATCCTGGGAAATCGTGGTTGTGTACTTTCCTTCAGGTCCTGCTGAAAGCGAAATTGTATCAGTCGTATCATCAGTGTTTGTAAGTACAAGTGCACCCATTTCTGTGCTGGGATCTGAATCAAGTGTAGTGAAAATAGTATATGTATAATACTGTGTTTCCGGCATCTGCTCTTCTTTGAACAGCATCTGATAAGTACCTGTTGCATCGATACCGGTCTTTTCTCTTAAAATAGGAGTAAATATGATATCTCCTGCTGTTCCATCCACAATTGTCAGCTTATCACCAGGCTGATAAAGAGTCTTATCTGCGGTTGTAAGGGGATGATCCTCACCATCATCACTACCTACGTATTTTGCATAGTTTGTAACCTGCCAGCCAAGAAGGTAATACTTGTCGTCAGGGTTATAATCAGGAAAAATGATGGTCTTTTCTTTGGCCATCTGGTAATTAATTGTTGAAACATTGCCGTATTTTATAGTGAAGTCATCTGAAACGAAACTGTCCGGAGTTGTTGTTCCGTCGCTGCCGATTACTCCGTAGCTGCCACCATAGCTGCCGCCACTACCTGAACCATTTTTTCCGCAAGGTGAATTTCCACCACCGCCATGGGCGCCATCAGACCACCCGCTACTTGAACAATTGCCTCCTTGGCCGCCTCCGCCGCCTCCGCCTCCGGGGCCACCTCCGCCAACATCATGAGCTGTTCCGCCTGCTCCGCCGCCACCACCGGCGCCGCCTGCTCCGGCATAATAACTATTACTCCAGCCTGAACCAGAATCATTACAACGATAATTAGTTCCATTTATTCCTGACTCAGATGTATAACGAGGACCTATAGGTCCGCCACTATTTCCATTTGCTCCGGCAGTTGCATTAATGGTTAGACTTGTCTGAACAAACAGATCTCCCATGTCATTTCCCGAAGTTCCAGCCCCACCGGTATAACCACCATAACCGGGATATGCACTATCACCAGCATCAGACTCATGTCCAGAACCACCGCTTCCGCCGTAGCCTCCGGTTCCACCATCTCCTCCTATTCCAGCGCCGGCGCCGCCTCCGCCGCCTCCACCAGTTCCACCGGTTCCGCCACGGAACATGTCATTATCTTTCACATATGCATCAGCATGATTTGCATTACCTTGTAAACCATTTGCAGCATTACCGCCGGTTGCATTAATTGTCCCTTTACCAAGAAGATACAACTTAGCTCCATTGGTCAGTGTAATTCCAGCTTTTCCACCGGTACGTCCATCAGCATTCGTACCTATAGTTGTAAGCGTGCAGTCTTCCTTTACATAGATTCTTACTGTTGCATTGTTTGCAACAGCCAGTCCTCCATTATAGGTAACATCAGAATCCACATAGTAAAAGCCTGTCTGTAGCGTAGTTCTGCTTCCACCAGTCAATTGGGTAATCGTTGTGGATGTGTCTGACAAGGTATTACTTGTTGTAAATCCTGAAGTCATTACGCCGTCAGATACGGTTACTTCCACCTTGCATTCATCGTTAACACCCTCATCATCAGCAGGAACAGTTCCCTTTACAGGCGTAAACACAAGATTGGTACGAAGCCATTCCTGGGCCTCAGCCATGGTAAGTCCCGGATTAAAGGTCAGGTTAAGCACATTACCTGAAATAGATTCGCCAGCTTTAAGCTTTTTCTTTGGCGTAACTTCTTCATCCCAGGCTTCTACACCGTTTACCTTTAATACTTTTACCGATGAGACATTCTTCATCTTAACCTGAGCACTCTTTATGGCCTCCTTCTTAACACCAAATCCATAAATAGCCAGGTTACCCAAACGGAAATATTCACCGTTAGCTAAAGGTGTGCCACCGTTTGCTCCTGTACGGATGTATTCATTTACAAGAACCTCCGGGATTCCGAACTGGGCATACAAAGTCGTCTGTCCTGTGATCACGTTTGCTGTTGCACCATAATCAAAGGCAGGTTTAATTGAATACTTAACCTCAGCGGTATCGTCTTCTTCGACGTAATCTGTCCACCTAGACGGACTGTACCATCTAAAGCTAAGGCCTTCCATATATGCGTCTGAAGGAGCTTCTGCGGTACTGTTTTTCCTTACAAACTGCTTTCTGTAGTCATCAGGCTTTTCTTTATATTTTCTACCGCTCTTTACGTAAGACCTGTAATGAACCGTGTAGAATTCCTGAGAGACTTTTTTACTTTCCTCATTATTACCTGTTATCTTATTATCTGTATTAGTGTGATCTATTACTCCCTCTATGCTTACTGTATAGGGAATCTCCTGATCGTTACTGTTTAAATACTTCATGACCTGGGCGGAATAAACACCGCCGCCTTTATTGGTCATGGTGTAATTATCTCTTCCGTTATCAACTACAACCGTAGCTTCATCCCAGTTTGCATCATCAAGCTTTAGATCGACCTCTGCCATATAAAATTCAGCTTCAGTCTCATAAGGGTAGGGCTGCTTTGCTTTATTCCATCCCTGAATGCTTCCTATTGTTTTAGGCGCACGCCATACTTTTTTATTTATGTATTTGCCGTTCACGTAGACATAGTAAGTAGAAGGATTAGGCGATAAGTGATCCTGATATGCCTCATCCTCCTGCATCAGACCTTCAAAAACAACTGAATATCCGTCAGCTTCATTACCACTGTCAGATACGCGTTTAAGGGTCTTTTTAACTGTTCCAGCAGCATCTCTAAGGCTTACATCCGTTGTGTCAGGCCATGGCTGGTCACTGTTAAGAGTTACTTTCATGTTGTAGAAGTTAACCGTGGTGGATTCTTCCGGTTCACCTACTTCTTCTGCATGCTCTCTTCCTACTCCATTTCCCAATATGTGACCTGTATCAGTACCACCGATGACAACGTTATATTCTTTGTTATTTGTTCCATATATAGTGGTTGTAACAGTGGCATTACCACTGGTCATAGGAATACTGTCATATGACAAGTCAATTCTTCCTGGAACTTCTGAATACCCGGGATTTTGATCCTGATTATATGTGGAATGAGCAGTAAGGGTATGGAACTGAACATCTCCAATAAATGAAAGGTCTGTGATATATCTGAAGTTATCGTATTCTTCCTTTGCAGTACCCGGTCCTGCATCTATGTTGTTATCAGCCAGAGCACTGACTGTAATATAGTCTGTATGTTTTCCGTTAACATATATTGAATAAGTGCCATTTTCGAAGTAGCCAAAGTCATAGATTGCGTATTCAAGAGTATTGCCATCTGTTATCTCCTCTGAACCGGTAGCAAGGCTCTCGGTACCTTCTATTTCTTTTAGCTTCTGATTTCCTCTGTAGATTGCTACAGTAGCATCCTTCCAAGGAACGCTGTTCTTGGACAGATGAATTATTAATTTGCTTCCATACTTGTATTCATTAAATTTGTATGCAGCACCCATTACGTGCTGTGCACCACCAGCCCAGCAGTTATACTCTGTGGGACCATAGTTCAGAGTTCCGTGCATACACCAGTCAAAGCCATCTGTAGCTCTGATTACATCTACCCAGCAGTTAATAGCATTTGATTGAAACTCTTCCCAACCTCGCGCATCATGGTCATATGGCGCAACCTTAAGAATACCTGAACCATCAGGCAGGATTGTCATGTAAGGCTTAGGGTTTTCAGTAGGGACAAACATATAGTAGTTGCCCTCAATAAATACCGATGCTCCCGTACCCATGACACGGGTTATGTAGTATACAACACCGTCAGAATCATCAACTACCGAGTTCTCCAACAGTGTTGGTCCGTCTACTGCCGGTGGATCGCCATCGGCTTTTGCAGAGAAACTCATTCCCTGGAAGCAGCCAATAATCATGGCAAATGTGATCACTACCGCCAATAATCTGCGTAATAATCCATATGTCTTTACTTTGCGCTTTTTCATGCAATGTCCCTCCTACTTTGGTTTATGGTCTATTAAAACGAAAAAACGCCGAATGGCAGGATTTTTAATCCCGTCATTCGACGTTACCTAGTTTCTCCAATATGTATTTAAAAATGGGCCCACTAATGCTCTACTCTGCTCTGCTCTGCTCTGCTCTGCTCTGCTCTGCTCTGCTCTGCTCTGCTCTGCTCTGCTCTGCTCTGCTCTGCTCTGCTCTGCTCTGCTCTGCTCTGCTCTGCTCTGCTCTGCTCTGCTCTGCTCAAGGATTGTAATTGCGTAGCCCATACGTGTCAAGCTTCCTTTCTTAGAAGTTCATAACGAATGTTCCTACTTTCTTCATACAATCCTCTCTCCCAAATAACTCACTTAATTTTAACATTTTATGAAATCATTTTTCTAAAGGTGGGATTAAAAAAGGAATAAACTTTTAAAAAGGAAGTATAAAAAAGGAACCATGCAGTGTTTGGCATGATTCCTCTTGCTAAGTTAATCACTTCCTGTCAGTTCTTAGTGTGTCAACCAAAGACACAGTAAAATGCTTCTTGAACACACCAGTTATGAATAATTAGCGAAAAAACCCCTTCCGACGATGTCGGTCGGGGATGAATCGCCCATCTTCAACGCTTTGCTTTAACATATTTTCCAGATTTCTCATATTTTCTTCGATGGTCATCAGTGCGCTGTTCTTCTATGTATTTTTTGACGATTTCCATGGATACGGAACCGGTAGTAGCGCAGAAATAACTGGAGATCCAGAATGGTGAATCACCCCAGAGGTACTT
>JAEEGL016252501.1_pt1 | contig 25221 bp, 24 predicted proteins | sample 9134231 | NCBI WGS metagenome assembly JAEEGL01 (sample SAMN16246548, study PRJNA631951) | gut metagenome | biome: gut microbiome; feature: rumen; material: fiber-attached | host: Bos | place: Iran: Karaj | collected 2018-10 | reverse complement strand
GAACGTCTCCAGAAGATGAACAACGAACTCGCCTCACGTACCGACTACGAGAGCGAGGAATATATGGAACTCGTGGAACGCTTCACGCACGAGAACGACCGTTTCATGATGATGGGCGGTGACAACTATCACGCAGAATTGGAGCGCACACTCATAGGACTCGGATTCCAGCGTAGCGACTTTGACCGTCCTACAAAGGAGTTCTCTGGAGGATGGCGTATGCGAGTTGAACTTGCTAAGCTCCTCATGCAGAAGCCTGACGTACTCCTTCTTGACGAGCCTACCAACCACCTCGACATCGGTTCAATACAGTGGTTGGAGCAGTTCCTTGCACAGCGTTGCAACGCCGTGGTACTCGTGAGCCACGACCGTGCATTCATCAACAACGTCACCAACCGCACTATCGAGATAACCTGTCATCACATCAACGACTACAAGGCTAAGTACGATGAATATATCAAGCTCCGTGACGAACGTCGCGAACAGCAGCTTCGTGCCTACGAGAACCAGCAAAAGGAGATTGCCGAGATAAAGCAATTTATTGAGACATTCAGATATAAGCCAACAAAGTCAAATCAGGTGCAGTCACGCATCAAGCAGCTTGAGAAGATAGTACCTATCGAAGTGGACGAGATAGACACTTCAAGCCTCCACCTCAAGTTTCCTCCTTGTCTCCGCTCCGGCGACTACCCTGTCATCTGCGAGGACGTGGCAAAGACATACAGCCACAACATCTTCAAGGATGTAAACCTCACCATCAAGCGTGGTGAAAAGGTGGCATTCGTGGGTAACAATGGTGAAGGTAAGTCAACACTCGTAAAGTGTATCATGGGTGAGATTCCTTTTGAGGGTAACCTGAAGATTGGACACAACGTACAGATTGGTTACTTTGCCCAGAACCAGGCCCAGATGCTTGACGGCGACATCACCGTGTTCGACACTATCGACCGTGTGGCAAAGGGCGACATACGTCTGAAGATACGTGACATCCTCGGTGCCTTCATGTTTGGTGGCGAAGCATCCGACAAACTTGTCAAGGTGCTCTCAGGTGGTGAGCGTTCACGACTTGCGATGATACGACTACTTCTCGAACCTGTCAACCTTCTTATCCTCGATGAGCCTACCAACCACCTTGACATGCAGTCAAAGGATGTGTTGAAACAAGCCATCAAGGACTTTGACGGCACCGCCATCATCGTAAGTCACGACCGTGACTTCCTTGACGGCCTCGTTGATAAGGTCTATGAGTTCGGAGGTGGTAAGGTACGTGAGCACCTCGGTGGCATCTACGACTTCCTCCAGAAGAAGCAGATTGAAAGTCTCAACGAGCTTGGAAGAAACATGAACAGCAGCGGTAGTCCTACTGGCAATGTGGAAGCAAGCACAGCCACACCTGTAACCAAAGCAAGCGAACAGAACGAGACTTCAACAACTGGCTCACTCTCATACGCAGAGATGAAGGAGCGTAACAAGGCAATCAAGAAGGCAGAGACAGCAGTAAAGAATGCTGAGGCAAAGATTGAGAAACTGGAAGCTGAACTTGCCGACATCGAAGCCAAGCTTGCCACACCAGAGGGAGCATCCGATACGAGTCTCTTCACCAAGCATGGAGACCTCAAGAAACAGATAGATGCTGCCGTTGAAGAATGGGAAAACGCAAGCATGGAACTTGAAGAAATGAAACAATAGGTTGCAGGGGCATAAATCCAGACATCTATGTCATAATTTCTGAGTCCAAAGGTTGCTCATAGTTCAGAACTCTTATTCCTAACAATTATGAGTTGTGAATTACGAATTATGAATTAAAAATAGTAAAAGCACAGAAAAGGAGTCCTTTTCTGTGCTTTGTTTGTAAAAAGTATGTTTTTTAGCATAATTTTTCAACAAAAAGATTTGCAGGTTCAAAAAAAGTCCTTACCTTTGCATCGCTTTTGAAAAGGAGCACTACTAATAACATCGCGGGGTGGAGCAGTTGGTAGCTCGCCAGGCTCATAACCTGGAGGTCGCCCGTTCGAGTCGGACCCCCGCAACTAAGCTAAGAGAAGAACTTTAGTTCTTCTCTTTTTTTTTGTGTTTACACCTTATATAATAATACGAAGAGGACACAGACGCATGGTCCGTGTCCTCTGTATCGTAAAAGTCTAACCATTCATAAAAGCTTTCTTGCATTTTACAATAACTTTTCTTCCCTTAATGCAACATGCAAAGAGATAGATAGAGCCACCATCCTTAATTCCTGTACGTTTCCGCAATTCGTCTGCAGTAAGTACAAAGCCACGTGACGTGATGTTTGCTTGTGGTATGTTTCTCTTGAGAGTTTTAAGTGTCTTTGACGAGAAGTCGAGCACTTCCTCCACAACAAATCGGCGACCAGGAAATCTCTCAACAAGTGTGTCGGATGTGTATAGATGTACATCACCATCCAACTTCTTTACCTCGTACACACCACATAGATGTCGAAAGGCGTGTGCCTTCATGAGTGTAACGTCTGGCTCATAAATGTATGTACCAATGCTATCTTCACAATATACGGCATTGGCTATGGCTTCTTCGCTCATGTTGTAATGGTGCTCAAGTGTTCCTTCTGTTACGAAGTCCACGCAATGGATATTTACGTTGCTTGTGGGGGTGTCGTTACTCTGTACAACGAGCAGTTCCTTGCATTCGCCCTTGACAGCCACCACATGAATGTCGGTCACGTTTATGAGTCTGTCTATTGTACGTTGAATGTCTGCCATAGGAGATAACTTGCACACAAGTCGCCTGCAATGCTTCAATAGTTCATCCTGCCATTCTATGACATTCGGCTCACAATCTGAGACATCATACACACGACTACCATCGCCAGCCCTTCTGGCGGGATCAAGATATATCGTATCTACATCTGGTAATGGTAGTTCACGTCCGTCGCCTTCTCGTACGATGATATTGTCAGCTCCAAGTATTTCAAAGTTATGACGTGCAGCCTCACACAAGTGTGTCTGTCGTTCTGTATATATGGCAGACTTGAGCCCTCGACTCATGTAATAAAGGTCAACGCCCATTCCGCCCGTAAGATCGCACAATGTGTCTCCAAGTACAAGCGCACGTTTGTATCGGGCTGTGGCTTCTGATGAACATTGTTCGGCAGGAATACGTCCGCCCATGATGAGCTCTTTGCGTGCAGCATACCACTCTGGCAGCTTGTTCTTTAATCGTCTGCGTGCCTCGATCTGTTCTACGGCAAATGGGATATCTATACCAGTGAAACGCTTTGCTGAGAGTAGAAGACCGTCCACGTCATCATCCTCATGCGTGTTTATGAAATCGCGAAGTTCGTTTGTTATGTTCATTATATCTTTATAATTATAGAGATGGAGTGGTGACTTTGTGTTTCTTATTTATTGTACTCCTTGTGTGATAGGTGTTCAAGCCTTACGAGGTTGTCCTTGTGACGAAGGAATATGCCTTTACAGGTTATGGAGTCGCATCCCTTGAGTATTCCACCGTGCTTGCCATCCTTGTATTCTCCGTACTTGTCGGTTACCTTATAAGGAAAGAGGCCGTGGGTCACTTCCTTTAGGTTTGTGTTGCTAATCACCACACTTTTCAGACGGAAACAATCTGCAAAGGCACCTGTCTCTACCTCTGTAATCGAATGTTGAAGTTCCACGTTCTCAAGATTATTACACATATCAAATGCGCGACATAGAATCTTGTTTACATTTTTCGGGAGAATAATGGTGCGAAGGTTCTGACAACTGCTGAACATGAATGGTGATATGGTCTTTGCCTCTGTGAAGAAATCTACATAATACTCGCCATCCTTCTCAATGAACTTGTAGCCAGTACCCTTTGCCATATTGGTACGTGAGAACTTGTGGAAGAGTTCTGGATTCATTCGCTTGAAGTCGTACAACTGTCTTGGTGACCATAGTCCCCACAGGTTGTACTTGCATCCTATTGCCGATACACGTGCTACTGGGGTGTTCTTATCAGTAACAAATTCAGCCTTCGACAAGTCAAGGCAACTCAATACGCCTGATTTCATGCCTCTTGCGAGAAGGTCGCCTGCACCCAACATCCTGCGAAGGTAAAGTATGTCCTCTCCATTCAGCTTACCTGATATTTTCAGTTTAGTCACCTTCATGGCTTCGGCTTCAGGCAACATTGTCTGAAGCATTCCCGCCGTATGAAGAAGTAAGGAACGACTCACCTCACGTTTATCATGTAGTGGCTTTATGTCATGCACAATTTCTGTGGCAATGTCGAGCGAATAGTCCTTGCTTGATAATGATGGTGATAGGAGGAAACGGTAATAGCCGTTGCCAGCTCCGAACCATCCGAGGTTGTAGTGTAGAAAAGCTCCATTGCATCCGTCGCACACAAAGGCGTGTTTGCCTCCTGAAAGTATTACTGGTTGTCCCTTTTCAAGTTGTTCACGTATGAGAGCCTCAGTTGCTGTTGATGATGTGCATACCGCCCAATGACATTCTGGTGAATACCCCCAGTTGTTGACCAATGCAGCACGTGCCACAAGTGCATCGGATGATGTGCTCTTTGTTCCGAATTGGCTTCGGACGGAAATTGCGCATGCTCCTACGAGTGATGCTACTTGTGATATGTCCTCCTTTGCTGTCCTTGTCTGGCTATAAGATGGTGCTATGTTGTTCCAATCAATCATGATTGATGAGAAGTCGCATTCCCTTGCAGTCTTACCATCGGTATAGGCAAAGATTCCTGCCCCTTGTCTCGGGTGTTTGTAGTAGCGCATAATCTGTGACATCGCTACTGCTACACATCCTGCTGGTTTATGACTATTTGCTATTGCAAGTGCAGGACACGTCTCGTTGTAAGGAAATGTCTGTCCCCAACTTATTTTGTTCAATAGGGGTGTGACGGAACTGTTCTCTTGTTTGTTGCCGAATGAGAAGCCTTTGTTTGTCGAGGGATGAATGTCATGTTCCTTGAGTGAGTCAAGTTGAAGTTTGTAGGTTTGAAGAAGACGTGCACTCCAGTTGGATTCAGGGTTGGAGAATACGTTGTCAATGGAATATGCAAGGATGCGGTTGTCCACATATTGTGCATACTTGTCGGTTACGACAATCACGAATGCTTCATTTTTGTCATCCTCAAAGATGGCAAATTCCCGTAGTGCAAGCTTTGACTTGATGTTCAGCTTTGATGCATCAGCACCATTGGCAATAAGCCATTGACGACCTATCGATTCAAGCGATTGGGCGTACGACATAATTGTTATGCACGACAATAACATTATTGACAATATCTTGTTCATGGCAACTTCTTTTTGAAAATTTCAAGCAAAGATAAACAAACTCTTTGATATTTTCCATATCTTTGTATCAAAACATAATCATTCAGTAGAAAATGGTATTTCAACTAAACGATGACTTGGTTTTCCCAAACCCCAAAAACGGGGAGGAAGATGGTCTTCTTGCTATTGGAGGCGACCTCTCTGTTGACCGTCTGCTTCTTGCTTATAGCTATGGCATATTTCCTTGGTATGCCTTCAAAGAAGGAGTGATAGAGTGGTGGTGCCCGATGGACAGATTCGTCATATTTCCCGACAAGATTCATGTTTCACATTCCATGCGTACGCTTTTGCGTAAACAGAAATATATGGTTAGCATCAATCAAGCTTTTAAAGATGTGATTCATAACTGTGGACATCTCCGTATCGAAAGCCCCGGAGCATGGCTCGGACCTGATATGGAGGATGCTTACACCCGCCTTTATGATAATGGTTTTGCCAATAGCGTAGAGGTATGGGAAGTGAAAGATGATCAGGGTAATTCCGTCGAACCAAAGCTCGTTGGCGGTCTCTATGGTGTGTGCATCGGTAAGTGCTTCTTTGGAGAAAGTATGTTTTCGCTCGTTCCGAGTGCATCTAAGATTGCTCTTATTCATCTTGCCAACGTGATGAAGGATTGTGGGGGCGTAATGATAGACTGCCAGTTTGAGACCTCGCATCTCAAGAGTATGGGAGGAGAACATATCGCCTATGACGAGTATATGAAGTATCTCAGGATGCAGTAAGGTCTGTTTTTTATTGTCCGACCAGAAAAAACGGAGGCGAAAGGAAAATAAATCCATCTTCACGCTTGTATATTCAAAAAAAGGTCTTACCTTTGCATCCGCAATTTGCACCAAGGATGCCGAAATGGTGGAATGGTAGACACGAGGGACTTAAAATCCCTTGGGCATTGCGCCCGTGCGGGTTCGAGCCCCGCTTTCGGTACACACATTAAACGTCTAAGTTTTTGTTGTTTATGCAAAAACTTGGACGTTTTTTATTCCAATGTAATATGTGCATAAAAACTAAAACTACGCTCTAATGATAATTGACAACGCCGAGCTAAAGGTTCGTGGCAAATTTATGGAAATTCGTGCTCTCAAAAAATGTACTCTGAGTGCTCAGCTTCCCTCTGTGTCCTCTGCGTTGGACATTTCTTCCACGAGAACTAAAAAACTTAAAAAATCAATACAAATTGTCAGTTCTTGTTCCTCCGTTAATCCTTCGTTAATGCTTCGTTAACCCTTCGTAATTTTCTCTTGGGATTGCAAGTGACAAAAAGAAAGTGGATGCTCCTTAGTAAATAGCATTATGACAAAACTAATATGCGAAGAAGAAATATCCATCTCACGAAGGAAATTGATTTTCTACGCCTACAAAAAAATCCCCATTTCCCTATGACCTAAAACTAAGAGTAGAGCCTTATTGAACTTATTTCTTCCCCTTGATTTGCTTTACTATCGTTATTGTACGTATTTCTCACGTTTATGTGCTTGTTTGAAAGGAAAAATATGACGTTATTGCTGGTAAATGTGCCAATAATGTCGGCTTTTTTTTATAAATGTTTAATTTTTATCAAAATCTTTGCTTGAAAATTTTTTTTTTCCTCATTGTTTTAATAAATTTGTGTAAAAATTGGTGAATCTATTGGGCAATATTTTCCCAAGTATATGGGGTGCGTAAGTGTAATGTGTAGAACTTCAATATTTTGTAAATATTTGAGGGAAATGAAGTTTTGTTTATACTTATTGAAATTTTCGTATTCACCATTTCTGCAAGTCATAGTCGTTTCTCATGAAGCAATACAGAGATCCAAGTTCATATCCTAATGGCATTTTTAGCTTTGAAAAGCTAAGAGAGTTGGATTGTGTGTATGTTGATAAGACAGCATACATCTATGAACTTGCGAAGGATAGATGTGTTTTCCTGTCTCGTCCGCGTAGATTCGGAAAGTCTTTGCTTTGCTCTACACTCAAGGCATATTTTGAGGGTAGAAAGGATTTGTTTCGAGGATTGAACATATGTAGTCTTGAGCATGATTGGAACGTCTATCCAGTCATTCATCTTAGTATCAGTTCTCTGAAGGATAAACCTATAGAACTGATGTCTTCTGCTCTGGAGCTCTTATTGGATCCGTATGAGGAGATGTATGGTAGTAATGAGAATGAGATAACTCCTGGTTCACGTTTTGCTGGTATAATACATCGTGCTTATAATAAGACGGGTAAACGTGTGGTCGTAATCATAGACGAATATGATGCTCCTATGTTGTCTTATCTTGATGATGATGTCCGACTTGCAAAAGTTAGGCAGATAATGCAGGAGTTTTATCAGACAATAAAGGATTGTGATGCAGAGGAGCATTTTGTGTTTATTACTGGTATTACAAAGTTCTCGCAGTTGTCAATTTTCTCAACAATAAACAATCTTACAAATATTACCATGGATGATAGATATGCATCCCTTTGTGGTATTACTGAGAAAGAGTTGCATAGTGTGCTTGATGGTGACGTTGAGATGCTTGCTGACAAGATGAATGTCACGAAGCAAGAGATGTATGCAGAATTGAAACACATGTATGATGGTTATCATTTCTGTGAAGATTCAGAGGATATTTACAATCCTTATAGTCTCATGAGGTGTTTCTACCATAGGAGGTTACAGTCGTATTGGTATGCAAGTGGAACGCCAACATTCTTGCTTAATGAAATAAAGAAACGCGATGCAGACATCTTGAAGTATGATGGTGCAAAAGCACGAGAGACGGAGTTTGACTTGCCTACAGAATGTATGAACAGCTTACTTCCGTTGATGTATCAGGCAGGATATTTGACAATAAAAGACTATAATCCATCGTCAGGAATATATGTACTTGGTATTCCTAATGCCGAGGTCAAGGCAGGTTTGATGGAAAACATCCTTCCGATGCTAAATGGAACGAATAGTGCGGATAACGCAAGTTATGCTACTCAGATTATTGATAGTCTTTCGGATGGAAATATTGATAAGATGATGGAATGGCTTCAAGCATTCCTCAGTAGTATCCCATATATGCAGCAAGGAAAGGATGTTCTTGCTGATGTTGCAAAGTTAGAGGCTCTTTATCAACGTGATTTGTACGTGTTCTTTAGTGGAATGTCTGCTCAGGTTCAGGTAGAAACGATGATGGCAGATGGTCGAGTAGATATGGTAATGCATATTAGTGACTATATCTTCATATTTGAATTCAAGGTACGGTCATCAGCCAAATCAGCATTGGAGCAAATCAATAAGAAACGTTATTTCGAGCCATGGCGTCCTGTCCAGCGTAAGATTGTCAAGTGTGGTGTCTTGTTTGACGTGCACGACCGTACACTTAAAGACTGGAAATATGAGGTTGTGGGTTGAAACATTATAGTAATAGTTTTTATGAAGTATAATGAAATCTCACAAGAAGCAAGAAATCATTGTGAAGAGTTATCTGAAACTTCATTCATAAAGAGAGACTCCCAAACGCAAGATGCATACAAAGATGGTTTCTGTGATGGTGCTCAAAACAAAAAATGAGGCAGAAAGCTATTTTTTCTTTTGATATTATATCCAAGTTAAGTGGTTGTAATTACAAGCATATCTTTGAAATATTAAGGGAAAATATAGAAAAGTAGCGATTTTTTGTTCTTTTCATGATAATCTTTGTTTATAGGTTGTAGAAATTCAATTCCGAATTTATGTTTGTATTTTTTCATCGTGTTCTTAATAGCTTAAAAAATTTATTTTTTAGACATAACAATTTATTTACCACGCTTGTATGTGCTAAGTTAAAAAAAATGAGGTCGTTATAGGGCGTGGCGTTATTTTGAAGGATTGTGAATTTGTGATACAAGGCTCACGAAATATGGTTGTTATAGAAGACAAGTGTATAATTATGGGGCTAAAAGTATATATAAATTCAGAGAATAATAAATTGATAATAGGAAAAGATACAATCATAAATGCAAGTAAAAAGCAGAGAACACTGTTTAATCCTTGTAATGGATGTGAAATAATCATTGGAGAAAAATGTCTTTTTTCTAATAGTGTTGAAATTCATACGACTGATTATCATAAGATTCTCGATGACGGAATATGTACTAATTCTCCACAGAGTATCTATATAGGTTCGCATTGTTGGATTGGTTTGCAAAGTCTTATTCTCAAAGGTGCTACTATCGCTGATAATGTTGTAGTTGGTGCAAGAAGTTTGGTTAATAGTGATGTTGCAGAATCTAATGTTGTCGTGGCTGGAAGTCCTGCTAAGATAGTTAAAAGAGACGTTACGTGGGATTATTGATAAGCTTGTTTTGATGGATGATAATAATATAAAGCATAAGACTGTAAATGGTTTCTTTTGGCAATTATTTCAACGAATAGTTGGCCAATTAATCAATTTCTCTGTTACAGTTGTTCTTGCACGCATTTTGATGCCAGAGGACTATGGAGTTGTAGCTCTTGCTGGAATGTTTATTTTGTTGGTAAGTTCATTTACAGATACTGGTCTTGGCGTAGCATTAATTCAGAAGAAGAATCCTGATGACTTGGATTACAATACCGTCTTTTATTCTGGTTTCGTAATTTCTTTCTTTACATATGCCGTAGTATATTTTTTGTCACCTTTGTTTGCGGAATGGTATCAAAAACCGGAAATGGTATCTATTATTCGCGTTGTAGCGTTGAGTATACCATTGGGTGCTATTTCAAGTGTTCATAATATCTATGTGAAGAAACAAATGATTTTTCAGAAATTGTTTGTCGTCTCGTTATTAAGTTCTATCCTTTCTGCAATTGTCGGTTTGACCATGGCATTTAAGGATTATGGAGTATGGGCTCTTGTTGGTCAAAATATATCTGCAAGTGTCATCAATACAATTATTCTACTATTTGTTGTTAAATGGACTCCTAAATTATTGTTTTCATATAGTCGTTTTAAGACGCTTTTCTCATTTGGGTGGCGTATGACTTTGATAAACATAGTCAATACATTTTCTTATCAACTTAAGGGGTATGTTATTGGATTGAAATACTCTTCCGCAGATTTGGCATATTATAATAGAGGAGAGGGAATACCAGGTATTCTTGTAAATAATGTAAATGGTTCTATAATAACTGTTTTGTTCCCGGCTTTGTCTGCACTTCAAGATGATAAGGATGCTGTTAAGAATGCGTTGAGACGGGCTATTCGTATTAGTAGTTTTTTTCTTGCTCCTTTATTGCTTGGGCTTGTCGCAGTTTCTGGCAATGTTGTTATTTTTCTATATACGCAAAAGTGGAGCCCTGTAATCCCATTTATGCAGATTATATGTATTATATCGTATTCTGACATAATTGGCACGGCAAATTATCAAGCACTTGTAGCTATGGGAAAGGCAAATGTGTTGATGAAACTTGAATTCATCAAGCGCCCGCTTATGATTGGGCTTGTGCTTGTTTCAATGTTGATTAGTCCTTTTGCTATAGTTGTAAGTATGTTAATATATTCTGTTAGTGCAACTATGATTAATGCGTTCCCGAACAAGAAATTTATTGACTATTCATTTGGTGAGCAAATAAAAGATATTTCGAATAGTTTGCTTTCTGCGGTATTGATGGCTATTATTGTCTATCTTTTCGGGACATTAAATATCAGTATATATTATTGTTTAGCAGGTCAAATTGTTATAGGATTGTTGAGTTACGTTATAATATCTTTTTTTGTCAACAAAAAGGATGTTAGTTATGTAATTGGATTCATTAAACAAAAGTTTGGTGGATATAAATGGTAGTTAATCCGATATTGTTAAGGAAGCAATACATAGGTCATGCAAGTCATGTGGGGCCATATGTTGCAAATTCATTAAGATTATATACCTATTTGGTTGAAGAATTAAAGTATCATATAGTAGAAGCTGATGTGGTTTTTACTAATGATGGTGTTCCTGTTCTTAATCATTCAATATTTCTTACGGCGTATATAGATGGGGAAAAGGAGATTCTTAATATTAATCAAACAAATTATACTGAGTTACTTCGGTATAGTATTGAAAGTGAGGATAATATTCAAATTACGACTGTTGCCGATTTTGTTAAGTTTGGCAGAGAATCCAAGATTTGTATAATGTTAGATTTGACGTTTCAAACATATTCTATAAATCATTATAGGAAATTGTATGAAATAGTTAAAGAAAATAATATGTTAGATAGTACGATATGGGGTGATCCTGACATTATAAAACTTGCAATTATTGATAGAAATTTAATATGCCAGTTTGGAGGTTCGTGGGGGCGTAAATTATTGCTATTGTCATTTTTGAAATCCTTTTTTTGTCATACGACAATTATGTCATTTTCGTACTATGGTGGAGATATAGAATCATTTGCAAGAATACCAAAATTAGGGCATCGGTTAGGTTTTATTATGAAGGTAGCTACTATAAATGACATTCAAAAGGCAAATGAGTTTTGGAAAATAGATACGGATTTAATTAATACGGATATTTTATTAAATCAAAATGATTAAGGTTTTAACTGTCGGGGTTTATGATCTTATACATATAGGTCATGTGAATCTTTTTAAGAATGCAAAGTCGTTAGGCGACAAATTAATTGTTGCAGTACAGTCTTCTGATGTTGTGCTAAAGTATAAGCCTGAAGCAAAGTTGGTATATTCTACGGAAGAGAGAATGTATATGGTGAGGGCAATCCGTTTTGTTGATGAAGTTGTTGTATATTATGATGTGTTTGACTTCATTAAGGAGGCTGATTTTGATGTGTTTGTTACTGGCCCAGATCAAAAACATAGTGGCTTTGAGAAAGCGAAAGAATGGTGTAAGGAGCATGGAAAAAAAGTTGTCGTTTTGCCAAGAACAGAAGGAATATCCTCGTCTTGGTTAAAGGAACAGATAAAAAATATGTAAAATAATTTTATGCTTCAATGTTAAAATATATTTTGTAGAAAGCATATATAAATGATTATGGAAGAAAAGCCTATGACTATGCAAGAGATACAGTTTGTGTCTCTTGGTATCCTGAAAAAAATATCAGAAGTTTGTGAATCTAATGGCTTTCGTTACACATTGGCGTATGGCACGCTTATTGGAGCAATAAGACATAAAGGATTTATTCCTTGGGATGACGATATCGATATTCAAATGCCACGTCCTGATTATAACCGTTTTTTGAGATATATGGTTGAACACCCAATTGATAATATAAAAGTTTTTAATCATAAATATGTGAAAGGTTATCCATTGGGCATATCTCGTATATGTGATATGCGTTATAAACTTGTTGAAAAGGTTACCAAGTCTTGTGACTTGGGTATTTTTGTTGACGTGTATCCTATTGATGGCTTAGCCTCTTCCTATTCTGAAGCTAAGGAAGTATATGGTGAGACAGATATTTTGCGTGCTAACCTTCTTCGGTTTATAAACAAAGAGTTAGGCTTTGCTTATCTTTTGAGTAAGTTTATGAGTCCACGTTATATGTTGAGTGGCTTAATTTTACGTTTACGTGGATTGTCGAGTGTGCAGAGTGAATTGGAAAAGACTGCGAGTCGACATCCTTTTTCGGAATGTGAATATGTTGGGATCCCAAACTGGAATTGGATTCGCTTGGTTTATAAGCGTGAATGGTATGAAAAATATGTAAAGGTTCAATTTGAGGATTCTTACTTTTGGGCAAGTGCTTATTATGACGACATTCTAAAAGCTGAGTATGGAGATTATATGCAATTGCCTCCTGTTGAAAAACGTATATACCATCACGGTTATATGGTTTATAAAAGATAGATATTAGAGATGAGTATAATAAAAGAACCAAAAGTTAGAGCGATTGCATTTTATCTGCCACAATTTTATCCAACACCAGAAAATGATGAATGGTGGCAGCCAGGTTTTACAGAGTGGACAAATGTGGGAAAGGCAAAACCGCTTTTTCATGGACATTATCAGCCACGTGTACCTGCGGATTTGGGATATTATGATTTGCGTGTTCCTGAGACTCGAGAGAAGCAAGCGCAATTGGCAAGAGAGGCTGGTATAGAAGGTTTTTGCTATTGGCATTATTGGTTTAATGGACGTAGACTTTTGGATCGAGTTTTCCAAGAAGTTGTTGAATCTGGTAAGCCAGATTTTCCGTTTTGTCTTTGTTGGGCTAATCATTCGTGGTATGCGAAAACATGGAATACGAATTCTCCAGATAAGTTGTTAATTGAACAGACTTATAATGGAATAGAGGATTATAAAAATCACTTTTATGCAATGTTGCCTGCATTTATGGACAAGCGTTATATAAGAGTTGACAATAAACTTGTATTTGGTTTTTTTGACCCAAATTTCCGTGATTTTAACACGTTTGAGCGTGTATGGAATGATCTGGCTAAGGAAAATGGCTTGGAAGGCTTTTTCTTTTTTGGATTGTGTCAGCAACATCATATGATAGAAAAGGCAAAGAATGCTGGATTCCAAAACTTTGTAGTGGGTACTTTAGTAGATACTCATTATTATGCGGATTCAAAATTTGTTAGAAAATTTTGTATGTGGAAAAGGGATTTGTTAAAGACTCCATATGTTGTAAAATATGATAAATATATAGATTATACGAAACGTTATTTTGAATCTGTTTATGAGTCATCACCGAATATTATTCCGTGTATAGAGCCATGTTTTGATCATTCTCCACGTAGTTCATATCGTGGAACTGTTTTTCATAATGCTACTCCTGAAAAGTGGGGGCAGGTATGTAGATTTGTAATTGATATGATTACAAAAAGTAAAACTCATTCAGACCGTTTGTTATTTATAAAGGCATGGAATGAATGGGCTGAAGGTAACTATATGGAGCCTGATTTGAGGTATGGAAAGCGTTTTATACAAGCATTAGCTAAGGAAATATTTTGATATGATTAGTGTTATTATTCCTCTATATAATAAAGAGGCAATTATTGAAAGTAGTTTACATAGTGTTCTTTCGCAGGATTATGACGATTTTGAAGTTGTAGTTGTGAATGACGGCTCGACAGACAGAAGTGCAGAAATCGTCAAGTCTATACATGATTCTCGTATTGTTTATGTTGAGCAAGAAAATGGTGGCCCTTCCAAGGCAAGGAATACTGGGATATACAAGGCGAAGGGAAAATGGCTTTATTTTATAGATGCTGATGATTGTATGGAAGTTGGTGCGTTGGCACATTTTGCAAATCTAACAATAAAATATCCTAATGTCGATATTTTTATTGGTGAAACATATTTTAATAATAATGGAGAAAAGAAAATATTCAGAAGGTATTTAGATGGGTATGTTTCCAATAATTTCAAATACTTTTATTATGACTATTTTTTTTCTGGCTCTGGAAGTTCTTTATATAGCCGAAGATTGTGTCAGAAAACTCCGTATAATGAGTCAATATGGCGTTATGAGGATTGGGAGTGTTTATTTAGAAGATACAAAAACTGTTGCTTGTTCCTTACTGGTTATCCTGTAGCAACTGTTAATGTGGATTTTGCATCAGCGAGCCATAGTCGTAAAGATCTTTCAGAAGATTTTGTTGGACATATTGTATTTAAGGGAAAGACTTTTTGGGAAAAAATGTGTTTGTATAAATTGTATTTGTGGGAACGTCCATATTATCCTAATCAAATCAATTGTTTATACCCATTTTTGAAGTATAGATTTGACTTGCTTTTGTTTACAAAATTCTTGAATCTTCCATTAGTAAAAAATGTTTTTTTATAAATTGGAGACTAAAGAGTTTAATGATGTAGCTACACTTTTTTTGATAAAGTATTTATATATACAATATAAAATGATTTGATATGAATAAACTTTCTAAACGTGTTACATATAGAACTATACGTTGTTCTGATTTAACAGAGCAGGAGTGTGTGGAATGTGCCTATTTGTTTTCTACATGTTATGGAAAGTATAGCGGTAAAGATAAACCTGAGAAAAAGGGAGAACGAATAAAATTATCTCCTAAAAGGTATTATGCTTTACGGCAAAAAGACGATATGTATGTATCTTTGTGTCAGGATCAAGGCATAATTATTGGCTCTTGCTTCTTCCTAAAAAAGAAGCTTGCCAATGGGCAAGTTTGTGTTTGGATTACTCAACTTGTAGTGCATAGTTTTTATCGTAAATTAGGAATTGCAACCCGTTTGCTTCAATCTGCTTGGGGATTCTCAGATTATTTTGCGTGGGGGCTTGCTACGGCAAATACACTTACAATAAAAACTCTTGAATCGGTAACGTGGCGTAAAGTTGAACCTTCTTTTATTTTGGACAATTTGGATACCATAAGCAAAATTGCAGAATGTTTACCTTATCCTACAAAGAATAAAATTGTTGATGATTCACATGCTCTGATTAATACAGAATTTTTTATAGAAAGGGAAAAGCATGAAGGTACTGATGATGTCTATATTCAGCGTCTGGGGGCACTTCCTGATGGATATGAGTGGCTTGCATTTACGTTCCAAACTCAAGAAATGTTTTTTGACGAACGTCGTTTCAATGATTTTATAGATTTTTCTGCCGAACAGTTAAACGATGCATATTCACGAATGAATATGAATGTGCAGCCATGGGCAAAGGGAACGATCAAAGAAGTAGATTTTATAGAGTCTGTTTTAAGAGTTTCTTCTGGAAACACAATTCTTGATGTTGGTTGTGGACAAGGAAGGCATAGCATAGAATTTGCAAAAAGAGGGTATTGCGTTACAGGTATTGATGCATCAGCGATACATATTTCAAAGGCCAAGGAGAATTCGGTGAATCTTCCTTTAGAATTTAAGGTATGGGATGCAAGGAAACGTATAAATGGAAAAACATTTGATGCTGTCATTTGTTTGTATGATGTTATAGGTTCGTATCGTACACTTTACGAAAATGTTTTGATTGTTCGTAATATTTCTTCAAAACTACGTAAGGGGGGGCGAGCTGTTATTTCTGTTATGAATATGATGCATACGCTTATAAGGGCTCGTTACAGAGGAAATGTAATGGCAAATCCTAAAATGTTACTTTCTCTTCCTGCTTCAAATAATATGCAGTCGAGAGGGGATATGTTTGATGTTGATTTGTTATTGCTTGATGAAGATAGGCATCTTGTATTCCATAAAGAACAATTTGAAAGGGATGGATTGTTGTCTGCAGAGTATGTGGTTGCTGATTATCGATTTACAAAAGCGGAATTACAACAGATACTTGAAGATAATGGACTTTCTGTTGTTGAGTCGCGTTTTGTAAGAGCTGGTCATTTTGATGTTCCACTTGCAGAAGATGATGATAATGCAAAGGAAATACTTTTCGTTGTAGAAAAAAAATAGATTGTACATTATCTTCAAAGATGGGGACGATATCGGATTTGAAAGAAATGTTATTTTTCTTGTTTTATTGTTCCAATATATATTTGTTCCGTGAAATTTGTTAAGGCTGTTCCTCCATATATTCATCCTGAGTATTTGAATTTTAAGACGGCTCCATATATCGCATGGAAAAGTCTTGGTGGAAAGAGTGCGAAATCTCATTATCCCAGGAAAATTTTTCATGGATTTTTCTTTCGCTATGAGTTGCCAAGCGTAAAAAGGCTTTGTCGTATTGTTCAAAGGTTCAAAGGTTCAAAGGTTCAAGATGTGCATTTGTGCTTTGTTGAACCTGTATCTATCTATTTTGATAGTTTCCCAAGTTATTTGACGACAGAAGTTATTCCTTTTGTTTGGGATTGTTGGCCATGTTTTTTTGAAAAGATGTGTACTTGGATTGAGAGGCATCATGTTAGTACTGCTATTTTTACTTCTTCCCAAACAGCTGAGCGAATGCAAAAGCGTTTTCCACATCTTAATGTGATGTTTTGTCCAGAGGGAGTTGATACAAGTAAATATACTGAAGGTAAATCTCTTAAATACCGTTCTATTGATTTATTAGAGTTTGGACGTTCAAATGAAAAGGTTATCCCTACTGGTTCATTTAATGGCTTCAATCATGTGACAACTAAGGTTGGGGATAATTATATATATGATAATGAACAATTGTATGAGGCAATGGGGGATGCAAAAGTCACAATATGTTTGCCCCGTTCTATAACTCAACCTGAGGTAGCAGGAGATATTGAGACTCTTACTCAACGATATTGGGAATGTATGCTTTCAAGAATAGTTATGGTTGGACATGCTCCAAGGGAACTCATAGATTTGATTGGTTATAATCCATGTGTTGAGATTGATGGTGATTCTTCAGATGTAAAAAGAAAGATTACAAATATTATAGGACATATAGAAGGTTATCAAGCTCTTGTGGATAAGAATCGTGTTGTCGCATTACAGTATGGTGGTTGGAAAAACAGGATGTGTCAAGTAATGGGGTTCTTAGAATCAAAAGGGTATAAATGCTCTTGGTATAAAAATGACTCAGTTAGAAAAAAAATCTCATGATGCGCATATTGCTTATATGAGTACCTTTGATGCGCAGATGCCTTCTATTGGCATCTTTTGGTATGATATGGAAGATAAATCTTTTTTGGGTGTGGAAAAATCGGAATTAAATTCCAAAGGTGGTTGAGGAAGCTGCAGAAAAAGGTTAACCTTTTATTCATTATTCGAAGTTACATCGACAGATATGGGTTAAGGAGTTTTTCCGTGCTCAAGCAAAGCATGAGGAGACAAAATTTAAAGGTGATTATACTCAAGTTCCATGTGGTAGAATTGCGTGGAATATAGACAAGATTATAGTTCTTGTTTGGTATTGGGCGGAGCCTATTATTGATGAATTAACAGAGTTAATAGAAAATGAGTTTTCTTTGCTTTATTTTGAGTTTGTATATGATGAACATTGGGACTCAGGTCAGGGGCGTCTGGTGACTTCAAGTAATATAAAAGCAAAAAAATGATGTGAAAGATATAACTTTGGTATATGATTATTGTTTCAAATAAATATAGTTTTCTGTATTTCAAATTGGATGTAAAAAATTATATCAAAAATTGGAAATATAGAAAGAGAATGCGTTTGTGTAGATGCAAAAGAAAAAATGTTTTATTTTTTTATTTTGAACCTTCAATTAAACATTCAGGGCTTGCTGATAGGATAAAAGCTATAATTTCCCTTTATAATATTGCAAAATTAAATAATTATGAATTTCGTTTTTCGTGGACAACTCCATTTAACATTGAATCTTATCTTTCTGTTAAAAAAGATGTTTTGTTTGAAAAAGAAGAATTGGAATACTCTATTTTTGATACAGAAATAATAAGTGAAGTTAATTGGCGAGATAACACTTATTTGAAACCAAACAAGCAATATCATTGTTATATTTATTCAGGTAATTCTATGCCTTATATATTTGAAAATACAGGGCTAAAATGGAATGATTTGTACAGAGAGTTGTTTTCTCTACAAAAAAATGTTTTGGATTATATTGAATCTCTGAAAATTATACGTAGTACATTTGTTTCTGTGCATTTCCGTTTTGTTAATGCTTTGGAACATTTTGAGAATACTTTTTTTGACAATCATATTGATTCGGAATCAGAGAAGCAAGATTTAATAAAAAGATGTCATAGAGCAATTTTTGACATTATTGCAGACAATCCAAACAAACAAGTTTTTGTTTTTTCTGATAGTTCTGTTTTTCTGAATTCTTTGACGTCGCTTCCTGTAAAAGTCTTGGAACATGATAATTTGGCTCATGTATCAGAACAGAGTAATAAGGATGCCACACTAAAGTCTTTTGTTGATTTGTATGTAATGTCCATGTCTAATGCAATTTATCGTGTACGTGCAAAAGAACTTTATAATTTTTCAGAATACTCATTATTGGCAGCACGCATAGGCAATGTGCCATTTTTTAATAAAGATATATGATCCCCAAAATAATTCATTATTGTTGGTTTGGACGTAATCCTTTACCTCCGTTAGCATTAGAGTGTATTGCTTCTTGGAAGAAATACTTACCAGATTATGAGATAAAGGAATGGAATGAGGATAACTTTGATGTATATATTATTCCTTATACAGCCGAAGCTTACAAGCAAAAGAAATATGCCTTTGTTAGTGATTATGCTCGATTCTGGATAATGTATAATTATGGAGGAATATATTTTGACACGGATGTTGAGGTAATTCGTCCTATGGATGACATGATAGCAAATGGTAATTTTATGGGATTTGAGTTGGATCCAGATGGAGATAATACACCAGGCAAATATGCTCCAAGATTTTGTTTGGCTGTGAATCCTGGTGTTGGATTTGGAATGGAAAAGGATCATCCTTTTATGAAGAAAATAATGGATTATTATTGTACTTTGAAGTTTGAATTACCACCTACAGATATCTCTTGGTATAAGACAATAGTTGCATATACTACGGAATTGCTTTTCTCAGAGGGATTGAAAAACATAGGAGGAATTCAGCATGTAGGTAATATTACAATTTATCCATCAGAGTATTTTGCCCCAATTAATGTTATTTCTGGACGTTTGCATATTACAGGTAGTACAAGGACAATTCATCGATATATGGGTAGTTGGGGAGAAAATTATACAACACTAAAAGATAGAATAAGAAATATCATTCCTGAATGGTTGTTTATCATTAATAATAAAATAAAAAGGAGACGATATAGGATATCTAATTAGTCATACTATAATAGTGATATTCTATATAACATTGTATGAATCAAATCTCTCAATTCTTTACATTATATTGGATTATTTATTTCCCGACATGTATTGCGTATAACGACTTGGAAGGCTTGTCCAGTGTGGATGAGGTAATGACAGTTGTTCTTATTGCTTATACTTGGTTAAAGAAAGGAAAGAGATGTGTTAATAATGAGCCGTGGAAAGAGTTTTCTCAATTTCTAATAATTCTTGGCTTTTATGTCTTGTATTCTGTTTTGATGCATGTTAACGTGTGGGGTGCGGTTGAACTGGAAATTGTTCAGCAGATTCGTCCTTATTCTGTGATTTACTGTACATGGATACTTAATCCTAAATTTACTCCTTTCCAGAAAAAACTCATGGTATTATCCATGATTATTACCTTGTTTTCGTGGATAATATATCATCCTGAGAGCCATTTAGATGAAGATGCAGAGTTTCCTGTGTTGGGACAATTGGCTATTTGTACTGGAATGTCTTATTATTTGTTTATGGGTGAGAATACAAGTAATAAGCGTTTGGCATTATTTTTCGTTTTAGTAGGCTTAATTGCGCCTAAGTTCAAGTTTATGGGTGAGGTTGTTTGTTTTGTTGCTATAATGTTTTATATGCGTAAGCAATTAAATATTAAATCTCCAAAAACGATAGTGTTCTTATCTATATTGCTCGTTGTTGTTCTTGTCGTAACTTGGACACGTTTTGATGGATATTATGTTACAGGTTGGAATGATGAAAATTTGGCAAGACCTAAAACATATAGAACATCATTTTTGATACTTAGAGATTATTTTCCGTTTGGTCCTGGTATGGGTACTTTTGCAACGCTTGGTGCATGGAGATACTATTCTCCATTGTATTACAAATATAACCTTAATACGGTTTGGGGACTTGATGAAGGTGGTGGATTTATTTGTGACGCATTTTATCCAACTCTTGCTCAGTATGGGATTGTCGGTGTTTTGCTTTTCTGTATCTTCTGGAAAAGACGTTTGGCTACAATTGTTAATATTGAGGACATGAAATATTATCGTGTGGCTTTAATGGCTTTCTTTTGTCTTGCTATAGAACAAACTGCGGATAGTTCATATCTATCTGGAAAGGGTATGGGGTATTTCATGCTTTTGGGTCTTTGTATGAATGCAAACAGAAATAGGCAAATACAAGAAACTCAAAGCATCCAAATAGAGCCTTCTTTGGAAAATGGAGATGAAGAAAATCGGATATTGCAAGAAAATCAAGAAGTTTATGCTAAATCTTTTGATTAAGTTAAGTCTTATTCCTTCATATATATGGGATGTTCTTTGGGCACCTGTGTATAAGCGTTCAATGAAATATTGTGGTAAAGGTGTGTATCTTCGTCCAATGTCTTCTGATATTAAAGGTTTGTGGAATCTTTCAATTGGAGATGGAACATCAATACCAAAGGAAAGTACATTTTATTGTACAGATGCACCTTTGACAATAGGAAAGAAAGTTATCTTTGGCCCACGTCCTACAATTATAACAGGTGACCATAGAATTGACATAACTGGAAAGCATATTATAGATGTTACGATTGACGAGAAACTTCCGGAAAATGATTTACCAGTTACTATTGAGGATGGTGTGTGGATTGGTGCAAATGTTACAATACTAAAGGGAGTTACTATTAGTCGTGGAAGTGTTGTTGCAGCAGGTTCTGTCGTGACAAAGTCTTGTGCCCCATATTCTATTATAGGGGGTGTTCCTGCAAAACTAATTAGGATGCGTTTTACAGAACAGCAGATAGAGGAGCATGAAAGGATCTTGTATGGTTCAAATGTTCAATAGTTCAAATGTTCAAGTGTTTAAGTGTTTAACGGATTGATTCCGTTTTAAATTCTTATATGGATAAAGTGACTTCTTTTGAAGATTTAGTTGTGTTTCAAGATGCAAGGAACTTGTGTAGGACAATTTATCTTTTAACTAATAATGAGCCTTTTAAGTATGACGCAAGGTTTGTTCAGCAGATTAGGGATGCTGTTGGTTCAGTTATGGATAATATTGCAGAAGGTTATGAGAGGCAAGGAAATAAGGAACTTGTAAACTTTCTTTATATAGCAAAAGGTTCTTGTGGAGAAGTTCGGAGTCAATTGATACGTGCTCATGATGTTGGATTTATAGATGATTTTTGTTTCTCTAAATTGTTTTCAGATTGCAAGAAACTAAGTGCTTCGTTAATGAATTTTATTAAAGAAATTAAGAGAAGTGAATTTAAAGGTACAAAATACATTTAGTTCAAATTTTATCTTTTGTTTTGTCATTGAACCCTTGAACTTTTTAACTCTGGAACCCTTGAACTTTTGAACTTTTTAACTTTTGAACTTTTTAACTCTGGAACCCTTGAACTTTTGAACTTTTTAACTTTTGAACTTTTTAACTCTGGAACCCTTGAACTTTTGAACCAATATAGAAATGTCTTTTCATCATTTTATTCTGACACGTTTTAATCTTCCTTTGTGGACGGAGGATAAGTGTGGTCATAGTATTGATCGTATTTCGTGGCTTGAGGAAAGAATGTTTCTTTTTGAGAAATATTGTTTACCTTCTGTTGTGGGACAAACAAATTATAATTTCACGTGGATATTGTTATGTGACGAAAATACACCGGTAGAATATAGAGAACATATCAAGAGTTATAGAGATCAATTGTCTATGATTGAGTTGATACAAGTAGAGGAAGAATATGCTTGGGATTTCCCTAATGTTTTCTCTGAGGTTGTATCGAGTATGCTTGAAGCAAGGGGGGCGAATGATGGTGATGCCTGTATCACTACGCAGCTTGATAATGATGATGCGATAAATAAAGATTATATTGATTTTATACAACGATATATATTAGAAAATAAAGATGTAAAGGATTCTTGGAAAAAATCAACACCATTATTTTTGTCTTTTGATTATGGGCTTCAGTATTTCACATGTCTTAATATGGGTACAAGGGTGAAATACCCAAATAACCATTTTATTACATGTGTTGAAACTGTTAAACGTATAAATACAGAACAAAACGGAGATGGTTCAATATTTTTGATTGGGACTTGTTTTGGATATGGTAGTCATTTCTTGCTTGAAAAGGAATTTGGAATGTGTGTTGAGCACATTGTTGACAAAACAAAGCCAATGTGGTGTGAGGTTATCCATAAGGATAATGTCGATAATGATGTGAAAATGACGCTTGACACAAAGGCTGTAAGGGATAAGAAGTTTTTGCAGAAAGAATTTTGTATAGATACAATTTTGCAAGTATGCCTTTTCCCGTTTTTTATTAAAGCGACAGAACAAGTATTCCGTAGAACTAAAGGTAAGTTCATAAAAAGAAAGTGGAGGTGATTCCTCTTTTTGAAAATATAAAAGTTGTTTTTGTGGATAATAATAAAAAAATAAGAGTACTCGTTGTTGGCTCCGCTGAGAAGAGTGCAGGTGGTATGTCTTCTGTTATAAAGTTGATAAAGAAGATGCCTGTATGGAAAGACTATGAATGTTATTGGCTTGGCACACAGATTCAGCGAAACTATTTGTGGAAATTATTGTATGCCGTTAAGGCAAATATCATAGCTTTCTTTATAATTTGGCGGTATAATATTGTGCATTTTCATACAGTTCCTGATAAGATTTGTCTGGTTATTCAAATGCCAATATTCTTACTTGCTTTATTGGGCAAAAAGAAGATTATCATGCACATTCACATGGGTAATCAGTTGAAGGACCATACTGATAATAAATTTTTTAAGTGGTGCTTGAATAAATCAGATTTGATAATTCTCCTTGCAAAAAAGTGGCAAAAACTTTTTGCAGAGAGTTATTCAGATATTGTAACGCCAACAACAGTTGTCTATAATGCTTGTGAATATGTGTCAATGGTACCTTCTGATGAAAAGGAAAATGTCATACTTATGGCAGCATATTTTAACGACAATAAGGCTCCAGATTTATTATTGAGGGCATGGCAATCGATAAAGGATAATTATCAAGATTGGAGAGTATGTATGTTGGGAAATGGCGAGGTTGAGCGTTTCCGTAAGATGTCTGAGGATATGGGACTTCGAGATTCTGTAACTTTTACTGGATATATTACAGGAAATAAACGAGAAGATTATTATAGGAAGGCATCTATATATTGTATGTGTTCTTATGAGGAGGGTTTCCCGATGGTTGTGCTTGAAGCATGGGCGTATGGTATAAGTGTTGTTACTACTCCTGTAGGTGGTCTTCCTGATGTGTTGGAGGAAGGACGTAATGCGCTTGTGTTTAACTTTGGAGATTGGCAAGGATTGGCTGATAGGTTGTCAAAGTTGATAGAGAATAAGCAAATGCGTGATGATATGGCAAATTATTCTCGTCAGTTTGTTGTTTCTCGTTTTTCTTCTGAAAAGATAAATGAGGATATAGAGCAGATTTATTCGTCACTTGTGGTTTAATATGCTTCGGATAATAATAAATTCATATACATGTTGTCCTAACATGGGTTCTGAACCTGGGATGGGGTGGAACTGGATAATAAACCTTGCTAAGTATTGTGAGGTTTATGTCATATCCGAAGGAGAATATCGAAAGCAATGTGAGGATGGGGCTAAGGGGCTACCGATTCATTGGTATTGGAATCCTATTGGAGGTAATGATAGGGCTGAGTGCGAACGTATTCGGAAGATGTGCTGGAATCAGGGTGATTGGCGCTTTTATCGTTATTATGAACGTTGGCAACGAAAGACTGCAGATATTGCAAGAGATATTTGTGGAAAGAATAAAATTGATATCCTACACCAACTCAATATGATCGGGTTTCGTGAACCTGGATACCTTTGGCAAGTAAGTAAGGAAACTGGAATACCATTTGTATGGGGACCTGTTGATGCGAAGGGAGCCTTCCCTATGAAATATGTTGAGGGAGCACCATTAAAGAATAGAATTTTTTTAAGTGTAAAGAATATAATTACCGAATTGCAATTGCGTTATGGTTGTCGTGTCCGTAAATCTGTTAAACAAGCAAGCCTAATCTTGGCTGCAAATTCCAATTCAGTTCGTTCAATTAAGAGATATTTTGATGTCAATTGTGTTTTGATGAATGAGACAGGATGTGATTCAATTGTATCTAATAAACAATTCACAAAATCAAAAATAGAAAGTAATGAACTTTCTTTACTATGGGTTGGAAAGTTAGATTTCCGTAAACAGCTTTCTATTGCTATTAGAACTATAGCAGAATTGAAAGAGAAAAAAATCACATTGCATGTTTTAGGTTCTGGTGACTCGGATGTGTATAAG
>JAEEGL016166824.1_pt1 | contig 25221 bp, 22 predicted proteins | sample 9134231 | NCBI WGS metagenome assembly JAEEGL01 (sample SAMN16246548, study PRJNA631951) | gut metagenome | biome: gut microbiome; feature: rumen; material: fiber-attached | host: Bos | place: Iran: Karaj | collected 2018-10 | reverse complement strand
CTCTTGTTGTCGCGCAGGGTGATGAACTCCTTGTCGGGGTTTTCCTTCTTCATCTCGTAGAGGATGCCCGTCTCGGTGGCCACGATGAACTTCTTGGCATCGCTGGCCTTGATGTAGTTGAGCATCGCCTTGGTGCTGCCAACGAAGTCGGCCACCTTGAGGAGCGCCGGGTTGCACTCGGGATGTGCTATGACGGGGGCGTCGGGATACTCGGCCTTGAGCTGCAGCACAGCCTCTGCCTGCATGGCGTCGTGCACGGTGCATACACCGTTCCACAGCACCATCTGACGTCCGGTCACCTGGTTGATGTATCCACCAAGGTTCTTGTCGGGAGCGAAGATGATTTTCTGGTCTTCGGGCAGCGAGCGCACCAACTTCTCAGCGTTGCCGCTGGTGCAAATCAGATCCGAAAGGGCCTTGATTTCGGCCGAGCAATTGACGTAGGAGATGACCATGTGGTCGGGATGTTCGGCCTTGAAGCGGGCGAAATCCTCGGCCTTGCAACTCTCCGCCAGCGAGCAGCTGGCCTCCATATCGGGCAGCAGCACCTTGCGGGTGGGATTCAGTATCTTCGCCGTTTCGGCCATGAAGTGCACACCGCAGAAGACGATGATGTCCGCTGTGGCCTCCTGTGCACGTTGCGCCAACGCAAGACTGTCGCCGATGTAGTCGGACAGTTCCTGTATCTCGTGCCGCTGGTAGTAGTGGCCCAATATGACGGCGTTCTTTTCTTTTTTCAGTCGCAGTATTTCCTGCTTCAATTCTTCGTTGGTCATCGTTGTCGAATGGTTGGTTTTTAGAGTGCAAAGATACATAAAAAAAACAATACGCCGACAAATATTTTTTTTTCATGCTCTTCCCCTAACAGGGCAAACGCACCTTCTTCCCCATAACCTTCCCAAAAAAAAATATTATTATTCTTTTTTTTAATTTTTTTAATTTTTAATGGCTGTTAATTCTGTTGATAACTTCGTAACTGTTTTTTGTCAAAATAGTTTTCATTATTCCTTCAACATGTTTTCCACATCCTTTTCCTTTGACAGACAGCACCTAGGCCACTTTATCAACCACCTGTTGAAACCCTCTACCAACACCTTTTTGTTAAAAACGCCGATGCAAGTTAGCATCCTTTTCCATTGTTGAAAAATGGCTAAAAAAAACACCCTTTTTCAACATCTACCCTACCCTTTTGTTTTATCAACAACGTTGCTGACACCATCCAACAACGCTTTCAACCGTCATGTGTTGAAAAATTCTTCCCTGCTGATTTCCATCTGTTTAGTGCCTTCGGTGGGAAACGTGTTGAAAAGTTGTGTTGGCTCATTATGAAAGAGTTCCATTTTTATTGTAATTTTGCAATCGGAAAAAGTTTTAAACATCGATACAAATGAAAGAAATAATTCCTATAGCATGCGACCATGCAGGGTATGAACTCAAACTGAAAGTCATCGACCACCTCCGCCAGCGTGGTTTCGATGTAAAAGATTGTGGAACAGATAGTACCGAGAGCTGCGACTATCCCGACTTTGCCCATCAGGTGGGCGCCGCCCTCAATCGTGGCGACTACCGTCGCGGCATCGTCATCTGCGGCTCCGGCAACGGCGTTCAGATGACTGTCAACAAGTATCCCAACGTGCGCTGCGCCCTCTGTTGGACTCCCGAGATCGCCCATCTCGGCCGTCAGCACAACGACTGCAACTGCGTCTCCATCCCCGCACGCTTCATCGACGAGGCAACGGCCCTGAAGGTCGTCGACGAGTTCCTGGACACCGAGTTCGAAGGTGGCCGCCATCAGCGCCGCGTGGAGAAAATCAACAAGCTGTTGGCGTAAAGGTTAATGATCAATGGTTAACGACATTGACTTGAGCAGGCGGGTGTTCTCCTGCATCGACAACACCACGCTCCACGCCACCGACAGCGACGCTTCGGTGGAGGCTTTCTGCCGCCACACCCTCGAGCTGCGTCCCGAGGGACACCTTGTGGCCGCCGTCTGTGTCTATCCCCGCTTTGTCTCTGTGGCCAGGCGGGTGCTTGCCGGCAGCGGCATCCGTGTGGCCTCTGTGGCCGGTGCCTTCCCCCACGGACAGCTGCCGCTGGAGCTGAAGGTGGCCGAGGTGCAGTATGCCGTTGCCCAGGGAGCCGACGAGGTGGACATCGTCCTCAGTCGCGGCCTCCTGCTGGAAGGCGACAGCGACGGCGTGCTCCGCGAGGTGCAAGCCATGAAGCAGGCCTGTCAGGGTCGTACCCTGAAGGTCATCCTCGAAACCTGCGAGCTCCCCTCCCCCACCCTCGTGGCACAGGCGTCGCAGCTCGCCATCGACGGCGGAGCCGACTTCATCAAGACCTCCACCGGCAAGGGTGCCGCCGGCGCCACCCTCGAGGCCGCCGAAACCATGCTCCGTGTGGTGGCGGAAAATGTTAAAAAATCATCAAAAAAAGTCGGATTCAAAGCCGCCGGAGGCATCTCCGAGCCTGCCGAAGCCCTCGAATACGCCCTTTTGGCGAAAAAAATTATGGGCGATGATTATGTTAATAGTCAGACATTTAGAATCGGAGCCAGCCGATTGACCGACCGCCTGGTTGCATTTTTAACATAAAATTTCTTTAACAATTAAGAATTTTTTTGTTATTTTGCATCTTAAAATATATTTAAAGTAACTATATGAAGCCCTTACAGCAAAAGTTAGCGCAATACACCGTCCCCCAGGAGACCAAGGCCGCGGGTATCTATCCCTATTTCACTCCCATCACCTCCGAACAGAACACCGAGGTCTACGTGCAAGGCCACGAGGGCAAGGTCCTCATGTTCGGCAGCAACAGCTACCTCGGCCTCACCAACGACCCGCGCCTCAAAGAGGCCGCGAAGCGCGCCATCGACAAGTACGGCACCGGCTGCGCCGGCTCCCCCTTCCTCAACGGCACCCTCGATATCCATGTGCAGCTGCAGGACGAGCTGGCCGAATTCCTCGGCAAGGACGGCGTCATGCTCTTCTCCGCGGGCTTCCTGGCCAACAGCGGCGTCATCCCCGACGTCGTGGGTCGCGGCGACTACCTCTTCTACGACGAGCGTGTCCACGCCTCCATCATGGAAGGCAAACTCATCACCTTCGCCAATACCCAGAAATACAAACACAACGATATGGCCGACCTCGAGCGTGTCCTCGCCAAAGTCCCCCTCGAGGCCTCCAAGCTCGTGGTCACCGACGGCGTCTTCTCCATGGAAGGCGATGTGGCTCATGTGGACAAGATGGTGGACATCTGCAACAAATACAACGCCACCCTGATGGTCGACGAGGCCCACGGCCTCGGTGTCTTCGGCCGCGAGGGTCGCGGTACCTGCGACCACTTCGGCAAGCTCCCCGAGGTGGAACTCGTCATGGGCACCTTCTCCAAGAGTCTCGCCTCCGTGGGCGGATTCATCGCCTCCGACAAGGATACCATCAACTGGATGAAACACTCCGTGCGCCCCTACATCTTCACCGCCTCCATCACCCCCGCCAGCACCGCCTCCGTCCTCGAGGCTCTCCACATCATGCGCAGCGAACCCGAGCGCAACGCCGCCCTCTGGGACAACCAGCGCTACGCCTACAAGGCCTTCAAGGACCTCGGCTTCGAAATCGGCAACACCGAGACCCCCATCATCCCCCTCTTCATCCGCGACAACACCAAGACCTTCACCATCACCCACGACCTGCTCGAAAACGGCGTCTTCGTCACCCCCGTCATCGCCCCCGCGGTGCCCAACGACGAAACCCTCATCCGCGTGGCCCTCATGGCTACCCACACCCACCAGCAGATCGACATCGCCGTGGACAAAATCTACAACGCTTTCAAGAAACTGCAGGTGCTGTAGCAGTAGTTAAAGAAGACAAGTAGTTAAAAAAAAGTAGATAAGACAACAGCTATGGCCGAGATTGTTGTAAAAAAAGTACAGAACAGCCGCGACCTGCGCAAGTTTATTGCATTCCCCAACCGCCTCTTCAAGGATGTGCCTTCCTACATCCCCGCGCTGAACTTCGACGAGCGCAACCTCCTCACCGACAAGAACCCCTCGCTCGAACATTGCTCCCGCGAGCTCTTCCTCGCTCTGCGCGACGGCAAGGTGGTGGGCCGCGTGGCCGCCATCATCAACCGCTCCGTCAACGAGCATTGGAACAAGAAAGCCGTGCGCTTCGGATGGTTCGACTTCGTGGAGGACTACGACGTCTTCTCCGCCCTCCTCGACAAGGTGGCCGAATACGGCCGCTCCCACGGCATGACGGAAATCGAGGGCCCCTTCGGCTTCACCGACATGGACAAGGAGTGCTGGGTCATCGACAACTTCGACGCCCGCCAGAATATCTCCACCCTCTACAATCCCGAGTACTACATCCGCTTCATCGAGCGTGCCGGCTACGAGATCAAGTGCAAGTGGCAGCAGTACAAGATGCCGGCCAACCAGCCGGTGCCCGACAAGGTGGGCCGCCTCAACAAGCTCATCATGGAGAAATACCACCTCCACCTCGTCCGCGTCCGCCGCCGCAAGGACATCTACCCCTACGCCTACCAGTTCTTCCACGCCATCAACGAGAGTTTCAAGGACCTCTACGACTTCGTCCCCATGACCGAGAAAGAAATAGAGGTCTACATCAAGGAATACATCCCCTTCGTCAACCTCGACTTCGTGCAGTTCGTGGTCGACGAGAACGACCACCTCGTGGGCTTTGGCCTCTCCATCCCCGACCTCAACGGCGCCTACAAGAAAGCCAACGGTCGCCTCTTCCCCTTCGGCTGGTACCACATCCTCCGCGCCTTCAAGAAGTTCGACACCATCGACCTCCTCCTCAACGGCGTCCTCCCCGAGTGGCAGAAGCGCGGCGTCCACAGCATCTACTACTGCGACATGAACGAGGCCGCCATCCGCTACGACGTCCACACCGCCTACACCAACCCCCAGATCATCGGCAACGAAGCCGTCAAAATCTGGGAGACGCAATACAACACCACTCCCCTCATGCAGCGCGCCATCTTCGGCAAGGCCCTCTGAACAGCACATCCGCTTCCTCACCGAAGCGGATTTTTTTGTCAACAAACCCGTACCAGAACCCGCCAAAGGACCCTCCAGCAGGCCCCAAACTCGCCCCATGTCATATAGTATATGAGAACTATATGTATACTATATGAGAAATGTCGAATTTGGTACGACTTTGGGACCAGTTTTTATCCTGTTCTCCGCCCCGTCCGCGGCAGCCGCTCTCCCCCTAGTTTAGGGGGAGTACCCCGAAGGGGGGAGGGGGTATGAGAGGGGAGCAGCAGGGAGGTTCCACTCAGACCTCATACCTCCTACTTCAGACCTCACCGTACCAGCAGCTTCTTGGTGGTCACGCCCATGGGGGTGGTGACGCGGAGGAGGTAGGTGCCGGAGGGCCTAGCGCACTTCTAACGACGATCCGAGTTCGACGCACACCCTATTATCCAGCGTAACATCTCCTTCGGCATCTATGATTACATGGGCTCCGTTGGTAACATTAACATCACCGAAAGGATGTTCAGGACAGACATCGTAGCCAGCCTTGATGGCATCGCCAGTCTCGTAGGCATCGTTGGTGTAGATGATATTCTGAATACATCGATTCCCGTTATAATCATCGTGAATGATTCCGTTGCTAGCGATGTTGACGTTAGGGGTGGTGATGCAATTGCAGTTTAAGCTGCCATTTACGGGGATGTTAAGCGTAGTATGACATCCAGGACGAAGGTTCAGGGCACTCAGAGTATCCTCCAAGATGACATTGGCTCCATTCTCCACGCAGATGTATGCACCGTTTTTAACCTCTACATGTCCGGCCCCTTTGACATGCAACGTCGCACCGGAACGGACAACCAACGTGCCCGACTGCTCGATGTTGAGAGCGGCATGGTCATTCACTTCATACACGGAACCGGAATCAAGCACCAAGGTCGACTTATTGATAACATTGACCGTTGAGTATGCTTCCTGCTTGAAATAGGAATTCTCGAGGCATCTGAACGTTGTTGGTGTGATAAAGTCTTCTATCGTGGATGACGTTTGTCCCGGATTGTCGGGGTTTCGGTGTCGGTTGGGTGTACCACTGCGATCAATATTCACGGTGACAGAAGGTTGAACGTCTACGTCGGGACGACTGTCGGTGGTAATGTCTTTCAAAACGATGGAAGCGGCTGCCCAGCGAACATCTTGGTCTATGTCGACGTCATCCATCCGTATTTTTACCATCAGGCTTCCGTCGGCATGTTGGTCCAAGATTTCGAAGGAGATACCGTTGAGGTAATAATCCCCCAAAAGCAGGTTTGTGGTATCATAGGTCGGGTTGTTCTTCACACAGGGATTCCGGGCAATGCCCACTTTGTCGCCCTTCTGGAACTGCATGCCTGTGCCCGTGTAGTATCTGGCTGTCGGCGGTTCAGAATCCACCTGAATCAATGCAACACTTTCATTTTTTGTACCATTGTTGATTACATAGGGAGAGTTTCCACTACCATCATTATACTCAATATGGCCATTGTTGTTGAAGTCGTGACGAATTAGCTCGTTGACATTTTGACCACCTATTGGATTGGCCAGCTGTTTATAGAAAGCAAATGTCTCATTCAAACAGTATTCGTTCGGATGAATAGGTGTTGGATAGTACCCGAAATCGAAATCCCCATTCCGGGAAAGCCAGCGGATGGCATTGCCGTTATAGAATAGGTTATAGTAATTATCCTTTGCACGAGAATAATCCTCCACGTATGCCACCAATCCGCACTTGTATTCTTCAATGCTATCTCCACAGAATGTTCCCCGATTTGTGCTACCGTCGAACGTTGATATGCATTGGTGATTCTCCAGCCAAAGGTATTGGTATGTTGTGTCGTCTGCGGGAACACGGATTCTGATAGCGTCACCGGTGGTGATGAAATCCCGAATGGTGAAAATACCGTTTGTGGCCGCCAAGTCGTCTGCACTGGCAATATCGGAAGCTATGCCACCAGCGGATATTTGTGGCGACCAGTCCAATATATATCGTTCCCAGCCCATAGCACAGGAACGATTGGGCGACGAATGCATCATCCCCCATCCTGCAACGGATTGATAAAAGTATTTGCCCGTAACCTTGTTTCCTCCTTCGTAGTGAGGAGCCTCATATACACTATGACCAGTCTCATGGACAAAAGTGCCCAGAGGAGAGGTATTCCCTGTTATTTGGGTGTAACCACAGTTGTCTACAATGTAATTGTCCCCGACGTGGATATAATGTACGGGATGAATAAAATCGGTGCTGGCAAATCCAGTAGCATCTTTATAAAGAAGGTGCGCATGGGGTATAGTATCCCATCCCCATGAAAATCTATGGCAAAAAACAATATAGTCTATTTTATGGTCAGAACCTGTTTCGGAGTTGTCACATTGAAAGTTAGGGTTGTTTAAACGATTGTCGTAGGATTCCCAATTAACACTGTCGGAGATTTTATACAGTACTTTTTTATGGATGTCTCTCCATTGGTCATTACTTGAAACATTAACAACGATTCTGGATGGATAATAGTCAGCAATCAGTTTGAATGAGCCATTTGACATTTGATAATAATAGTTTGATACTGAGTTTCGGTTTGTGTCCGAATAAATATCATTTGAAAACTCAGAGAAATCATGGTAGAATACCTTCGAATTAGAATCTGATGCCCAATCTGGAAGATCTGAATCTACTGGCCAACCATCTAATTCTTGCGAATCATATGGTTCTCCAAAACTGACAAATACAATTAAAACACGAATGTTGCCCTTGGGAGTGAAGACCTTTCCATACGCGATATTCTCCAGTCCGGTTAACTCGTGATTTGACAGCGGATTGTTATAAATGCAAGCATCTTGGCCATAAAAGGTGTGGGCTAATCCTATTATGCATAATAGCAGTATTACTCTTTTCATAGCTTTATGATTAATCTGCTGGTTGTTATTGAATTGTTGATAGATATGCGTGCAATGTACATCCCTCTGGGAAGACTCGAAATATCTATTTCCCCTGCTCCTAGATGTTTCCATGCAAGTTTGCCTTTTATATCCTCAAAAAACACTTCTGCAATTTCTTCTCCTTGACAATATAGCCATTCACTGCAAGGATTTGGATAGAGAGAAATTCTATTATTTGCTATTTCGTCGAGATTTTCCCAGGTTATGTAACATTCATTATAACCCTGTTTGTGATAAACCATTGTCTCGTCATGATAACAGCACAAAATAGAAGAATAAGCCGAGGTTCTGGTATAATGGAAAAGATTGTCGCACCCAATACCTTCAATGAAATGTATGGTTTCTCCGTTAATTGCATTTTTTAATTCCAGAATGAGGTCAGAGCCTGAAGTAATGACGTCCTGTACATAATAGTAGGAATAAGAATATCCAGAATATTCGATGTTTTTGATTTTGAAAGTGTCTCCCACATTAAGAGACATGTCGGCAATGAGAAATTCTTCGCTCTCCTCGGGATACCGACACCATAGTTTTCCGACAGTTGAATCTTCTCTCATGAAAAGATTCAAATATGGGTCGAGAAATTCATCGTAGCCATTATATGTGACAATGGTGTAAAAGTCAAATATTTTGTATCTTAGACCATCTATTATGGTGTCATTTCGGCTTCGTAGTACATAGCTGTTTGTAAAGTCGTAATCACCGATTATTCCATACCATTCTGTGCTCTCCTGTCCAAAGAAGGACTTGAAGCCTTGGGCAGCCGTGGTGTCCTGCCCGTGGCCGAGAACTGCGAGTGTCAGCATTACAATTGTGAATAATGTCTTTTTCATATCATTATGCTTTTAGTTGGTCAATATCATTCGTTTGCTGTCCACAATCTGGCCGTCAACAACCAGCGAATAGACGTACATGCCGGGTTGCAGTGTCGATCCGTCAATGGTTATTGTGCCATATCCCATGTATTCAATCGGATATGTCTCCAGCAGAAGGCCGTTGAGTGTGAACAGGTAGACAGATGCAGAGGAGGCATCGACAGGAATATAGAATTCTATTGTTGTGTTGTCGGTGAAAGGATTCGGCGTGTTCTGGTAAAGCACTGCACTCTCATCCATTGCACCCCTTGTGCCGGCATTGCATCTGTCTGTCTCGCTGCTGTCTGTTTGCGTACGCATTCCCCTCAAAAGGCCATGTTCCTGCAGTTGGCTTGTCAGCTCGTTGATGGCATTTATCAGAACAGGAATCAGCTCGATATAGTTGATGTATTCGTTGTTTTTGTCGTCCACTTCTACCAATTCGGGGAAGACATTGGCCACCTCGCCGGCATATAAGCCATAACGGATACGTCCCTTTTGCTGCATGTGGACGACATTGTCCATTTGAACATAATCCGCCAGCCCTTTATCGTCCAGGTTCGTCAAGTCCACATTCGGCATCTCCATCACATTAACGGGGGTGTATCTGAATTTGATTCCCTTCAGATGGGAAAGGGCGGAGAGGGGATTTTCGATAGGCGAAACCTCATATTTGTGGGCGTCAGCGGAACTGATGGCAATGCGGTCGATACGGGAATTAGTGTTGAATGTGAAATTGGTGATGAATTGCGAATCCCAGCCCCATCCTGCAATGACATAGTCACCGTTCCAATTGGTGATTTTGAAACCGTTCTTCCCGTGCAGCCAAAGCTGGTCTGAATCGGTGTTGCCATATTCCCCGACGAAGACATTCCAGCCAATCCTTTCCTTGACGCCGAAATCGCCGAAACCCAGTTTCGCCCCATGATTGTACACACCTAAAGGCCCCTGAATGGACATGCTCGTCACATTGAGGCTGTCGTCGCTGGGTCTCGTGTTAGGACCAACAATCACCTTGCCATTTTCTTTGATAACCATCTGTGCATTGGCGACCGTCGATCCTACGAGCATAAACATCATCATCAGAGAGGCCAATATGTGCCGTAAAGTAAAGGACATCATACTTTTCATGCTGCAAATGTACGAAATATTATTCATTTTAATCGTTTTTTAATTGTTAATTTTTGTTGTTTTTGTTTCCCACGTGTCATGGTTGATGTGCAAAAAACAGAGTTTTTCCACACAATAGGACAGCCGTTTCTGCGTTATCATTGTTGATGGACGCATGGAACTGTCCGGTCCTGTGCCATCGGCGAGCCCCCCGTGGGAGGTGGGAGAGAGTGATTGGTGGTTATTGTTTTCAAACACTCTCCCCGCCCAAAGGGCTTGCCTTTTTTTATACGCCCTTGTGCGACCGGCACATCTGTCGCCAAGGGCAGGGTCGGATGAGTTTCATAGGCTTTTAGGGGTTAGGTGGCACCAAGTAGAGGTGCTGGTTTTTACTTTTCTGCTATACAGGTGTAAACGCCTGATTTAAACGTAATAGTTACAGTGTACCCTAGGGTTACCATTTCATTTGCCCATTCTTTGGCTTCCGATTCGCTGGTAGTTGTGAATGTAATGGTTTCTTTATCTTTTATAGGTATATTATTTGTATTTGTATGGATTACAATGGTGTATCCTTGCCGCGCTAATGCAAATAGATTATTCATTATCATATCCCACCCATTGTTGTCGTAAAAAGATGTTTCGTGCGATACCCCATCAACAGCGTAGTACAAGGTTGTACCACATAGGGATTCGTTTGTGTTCTGCTGGTACATTCCGTCTTTTTGGCAACTGACGGTTGTCATGGTCAGAAGAGCCACACAGGCAGTTGTTCTAATAATTCGTTTCATTGTCTTTGATCTTTTTTGTTAGTAGTTCAATATAATGATCTATGATGATTTTTTGATGGTCTTTGTTTTCAACTTTGAATATTCCAATGGTAAGGTCGTAAAAGTAGGATATTACTATGTATTCGTTTTTAAATGCACTATCGGGTAATTGGTCAGCGTTTGCCTTTTTGATGGGATATAGTTTTATTTCGCCTGGCGTGTAGTCATTGTGGTTGTTGTTGCAGCACAAGGAGATGACGGTTTCCGCCCAAGTGGCGGAGTCTTGAGCCTGGAGCAAGGTGACGGCGATGGTGGTGGAGTCGTCGAGGGGGTAGTCTTCGAGGTAGGAGGCGCTGATGCCGGAGGTGTCGCAATACCTACGATAGACCTCGCTGCACTCGCTGGCGGGCAGCGGGCGCGGCCGTGTGAGCAGCACCATGCTGATGGCGGTGCCCACGAAGGCAAGGGCGAGGGCTATGTAGTGGCGTGGCTTCATGCGCAGAGCATATTGTCGGTAAGTTGTACAACCTGGGCATAGGTCATGCCGTCGGCGATGTGGTTGTTGGCCGTCGGCGCCAGGAGGTACGCCGTCGGTATGAGCAGCGCGAAGAGGGCCATCGTCGTGGTGCACAGCCGCAGCGTCAGCAGGCGCTCGTGCTGGCGGTGGTGCCATTGCGGCAGGCCGTCGGTCATCTGTCTCAGCAGTTCTCCGGGGTCGAACCCCAGTTCGGCATCGGAGGGAAGGGGTGTGTTGTCTGTTGTCTGTTCCATAGGTTATCCTTTCTTTGTTTGTTTGGTTTCGTTTTTCTTCAGGCGTGCCAGTATGCGGAAGGCGCGCTGGTAGACGGCGTTGGGTTCGATTCCCAGAGCCTGTCCTATTTCCCGTGCGTTGTAGCCCTCGTTGCGCATCTGCATGAGGCGCCGGTCCTCCTCGGGGAGGGAGGAGAGGAGTTCCTGGACGCGCTCGCGGGCTTCGGCGGCATCGTCGTGGGCGGCAAGGTGCTCCAGGCCTTCGGGCGGGTTCACCAGTTGCGGTTGGCGTCGGTGGCGGCGTCGCTGGGAGCGCAGGGTGTCGCGTGTGCGCTGCTCCACCCACCGGGTCTCCTCCCAGGAACTGGCGTCGGCAGGCAGCGTGTCGAAATGCTCCCAGAGGGTGATACAGGTCTCCTGCACCAAGTCCTCGCAGCGCATGCTGTTGGTCGGGGATTGGTTGAAGCATAGCCACCAGATGAGTTTCTGATGGCGCTGCAGCAGGGTCTTGTATCTTTCGACGTCCGTTTTCATCGAGCCTGGTTTGGGCTTTTTTTCTACATATAGAATTCGACACTTTTGGCCTCAAATCTTACACCCCCTGTGTTTTTTTTCAACACAATTCCGTAAGTGTCTCATTGTGAGTGATAAAAAATTATAAATTTTTTTTCGAAAAAACAATCCAGGCTCAAGAGGCGGGGTCTTTTTTCCCGGTCTTTTGAGCCTGGGGGGGGCGTTGCGGTATGGGGAGGGGGGGTCAGCACTTGTAGTAGCTGCGGAGGATGGCCACCATCTGGTTGCCGGAGAGCACGCGCTTGATGACGACGGAGAGTTTCTGCTCGAGGTTGGCCACGACCTTGCGCAGCGAGGGGTTCTTCTGCTCGACCATCTTGGCAATGCGGCGTGCGAGGACGTCGGGTTTGAGACCTCCGTTCTCCTCCTGCTCGATGATGGCCAGCGAGCGGCGGAACAGGGGGCCGTAGTCGGGGTCGTCGAGGGTGGCCTGGCTGTTGCGGCGGCTGGCGGTGAAGCCGGTGGCGAAGTCGCCGGGCTCGACCATGGAGACTTTGATGCCGAAACCCCGCACCTCGGCGCTGAGGGCCTCGCTGAAGCCCTCGATGGCGAATTTGGAGGCCGAGTAGAATCCCTGCCAGGGGAGGCCCATGACGCCGCCGATGGAGCTGAGGTTGATGATTTTGCCGCTGCGCTGCTTGCGCATGTAGGGAAGTACGGCTTGGCAGAGGTTGACGCACCCCATGAAGTTGGTGCCCATCTGGAGGTCTATCTCCTCGGGGGTGGCCAGTTCGAGGGCGCCGCCGATGCCCATGCCGGCATTGTTGACGAGGACGTCGATGCGCCCCGCCTCGCTGGCGATGAGGCCTACGACCTCGGCTACCTGCTCGCGGTTGCGCACGTCGCATGTCATATAGTGTATTCTCTCGTGGTTCATGGGACGGCGGCAGAGGCCGTAGACGCGGTGGCCTTTGGAGGCCAGGAGTTCGGCGGTGGCCAGGCCAAAGCCCGACGAGGCACCGGTGATGATGATGGTCTGTTGCATGGTTGGGAGTTGTTACTATTTTTTTGCAAAGGTACGCTTTTTTTTCGATTTCGAGCCATTTTATTGATTAAAAAAAGCAGTATGTCGCAAAGTTTTTGTATTTTTGCATTTTCAAATTCCGATAGAATAATGAAAAAGATACTGATGTCCATACTTTTGTGCGGTGCCGTTCTTGCCACTGCCTGTGGCGGCAGCGCCAAGGAGGAGAGCAATGCCCAGCGGCTGGCGCGCAAAACCGTCAACTGCCTCACCATCGCTGAGGCCGAGCCTTGTCCCGAGGTGGCCAACGAGTACCTGGAATGTATGCAGGAGCTGTTCCGTTTCGACGACAGTCTCAATTCCGTCTATCCCGCTGAAGCAGAAACCGAGGAATTCATCGAAGAGTACGAGGCCGCGCTGAAGAGCTACAACCCCGACTACGACCAGGCAACCGTCAACGCCAAGGTGATGGAGGCCAACGAACGGCTGACGCCATACCTCATGATGTGAAACCAATACCGGGGATTGATTGAGCCATAGAGACGACATACTGCAGGCGCTCGACGCATTCATCAGGAAGTACTACAAGAACCTCCTGGTGAAGGGGTTGTTGTATGCTGTGGCCATCGTGGGGGTGCTGTTCCTTGCAGCGGTGCTGCTGGAGCATTTCGGATGGCTGTCCAGCGTGGCCCGCGGCCTCATCTTCTGGGGTGGCCTGGCGGCGGTGGCATGCGTGGTGGCTTGGTACATCGTGCGCCCGCTGCTGAAGATGGCAGGTATGGGCAAGCGCCTCTCGCATGCCGAAGCTGCCCGCATTGTGGGCAAGCACTTCCCCGAGGTGAGCGACAAGCTGCTCAACCTGCTGCAGCTCATGGAGGAAGAGGAAAACGGAAAGCGGAAAGCGGAAAGCGATCAAAGTTCTCCCCTCCCCTCGCTCCTCCTCGCCGCCATCGAGCAGAAGACCGAGCAGCTGCGTCCCGTGCCTTTCGTAGATGCCGTCAACCTCAAGGCCAACCGCAAGTACCTCAAGTATGCCCTTCCGCCGCTGGCAGTCATCGCCGCCCTGCTCATCGCCGCCCCGCAGGTGGTGACGGAGCCGTCGAAGCGCATCGTCAACTACAGCACCGTCTACGAGCGCCCTGCGCCGTTCCGTTTCACCATCGAGAACGGCAGCCTCACCGTGTGGCCAGGACACGACTACACGCTCTCTGTCAGCGTCGACGGCGAGGCCTTGCCCACCGAAGCGTTCATCAACATCGAGGGCCGTCGCTACAAGATGACGCGCCTCTCCCCCACCCTCTTCGAATACACTTTCCGCCAGGTGAGCCGCTCGCAGGAGTTCGCCCTCGAGGCCGCCGGAGTGACCGACGGGGGGCACCTGCTGCGCATGCTGCCCGACCCGCAGGTGGTGGAGTTCCGCATGCTCCTGGCCTATCCCGCCTACACGGGCCGCGAGGCCGAGACGGTGGTGAACCTCGGCGATGCCGCTGTGCCCGAAGGTACGCGTGTGAAATGGATTTTCCAAACCAAGGACGCCGACAGCGTGCACTTCTCGCTGGGCGAGACGGCACACCCCTTGGCCACCGATGCCAACGGCCGCGCCGAACTCAGCGTCCGTGTGATGCAGACGATGGATTACGGCTTCGCCGTGAGCAACCACGATGCCGTCACTTCCGACACCCTGCGCTACAGCCTTTCGGCTATCGCCGATGCCCTGCCGATGATTGTCGTCGAGGAGATGACCGACTCGCTGCATCCCGACCGTCGCCTCTTCCGAGGCCGCGTGAAGGACGATTATGGCTTCTCCAAGCTTGTTTTTGTCCACCAGACGGCCAATGCTGCCGACACGTCCCGAAAGGTCCGCAGCGAGGCCGAAATGGCCCTTCGTGCGGGTGAGGCGTCGCAGGAGTTCTTCTTCTCCTTCAACACCGCCGAACTGACCCTTGCGCCGGGCGACGAGTTGAGCTATTGGTTCGAGGTCTCCGACAACGATGCCATCCATGGACCCAAGACCGTCAAGTCGCAGGTGTTCGAAATCAAGATTCCTACCGCCGACGAGCTTGACCAGATACTGGAGCGGAGCAGTAGCGAAGTGCGCCAAAGTGCTGAAAATCAGGTAAGCGAATTGCAGAAATTGCAGGATGAAATCAACGAGATGATGCGTCGGCTGGTGGATAAAAAGGAGCTCAACTGGCAGGATAAAAAGGACCTTCAGGAGATACAGAAGAAGCAGTCGCAGGTGCGCCAGATGATGCAGCAGATGCAGCAGCAGATTCAGGAAAACAACCGCTTGGAGCAGAAATACCGCGAGCAGAGTGAACAGCTGATGGAGAAACAGCGCGAGCTGGACCGCCTGATGAACGAGGTGATGGACGAGAAGATGAAGGAAACCTTGGCGGAGATAGACCGCATGATGAAAGAGCTGGACAAGAACAAGGTGCAGCAAGAGCTGGAGCAGCTCAAGATGGACAACTCCGAGTTGGAGAAGCAGCTGGATCAGAACATCGAACTGATGAAGCGTCTTGAGCTGGAAAAGAAGGTGGAACAAACCATCCAGAAGATGGACCGCCTGGCGGAGGAACAACACAATGTTTCGCGTGAAACGGAACAGGCTAAAAGCAAGGATAACCAGCAGTTGCAAGAGAAACAGCAACAGATTAACGACCAGTTCCAGGAGCTGAAACGGGACATTGATCAAATCAAGCAGGACTATAAGGAACTAGACCCCAGTACGGATTTCAAGGTGCCTGAGAAACTGGAAAATCAGGTTGAACAGCATCAGCGGGAGGCCCAGCAGAGCCTTCAGAAGGGCAAAAACAAGGATGCTTCGGGCAAGCAGAAGCAGGCTGCCGAGGAGATGGAGCAGCTCAGCGAGGCCCTCGCCGAGGCTCAGGTAGAGGCCGAACAGCAGGACCTGGCGGAGGACGCCGAGGAGGTACGCCGCCTGCTGAAGAACCTCGTAAGGCTCTCTTTCAACCAGGAGGAACTAATTTCTGACGTCAATCGTACATATATTCAAGACCCCAAATATCAGTCTATTATATTCCGCCAGAATCGTATCCGCGACGATTTCCGCAACGTGGAGGATTCGCTGCGCTCTATGGCCAAACGCCAGTTGCAGGTGGCTTCGGCCATCACCAAACAGCTGGGTGAGGTGAACAGCAACATCAGCCGTTCGCTTAGCGGGTTGTTGGATATGAACCAGAGTTTCTACGGCAACTACAAGAATTCGCAGGCCTCGGGTTCGATGCAGTACAGCATGACGGCCCTCAACAATCTGGCCCTGGTGCTGGCGGAGAGCCTCGACCAGATGCAGAACCAGATGCGCCAGAACAGCCAGAAACAGAAGTCGGGCCAATGTAAAAACCCAGGAAAGAACAGCAATCCCAGCGCTAAACCCGGCAAGGGCAAGCCTTCGGCAAAATCCATGCGACAGATGCAGCAGGAGCTCAACAAACAGATGGATGCCCTCAAGAAACAACTCGACAAACAGGGCAACAAACCCAACTGGCGCCACCAGCTGGGACAGGGACAGCAGATGAGCGAGGAGTTTGCCAAGATGGCCGCGCAGCAGGAACTCATCCGTAGGATGATGCAGGAGTATGGTCAGGAGATGAAGCAGCAAAATGCAGGCAACAGCAAGCTGGCCAAGGAGATAGACCAGATGATGAAGCAGATGGAACAAACCGAGACGGACCTCGTCAACCGTACCATTACCCAGCAGACCATCAAGCGCCAGCAACAGATTATGACGCGTCTGCTCGAGCACGAGAAGGCCGAGATGCAGCGAGAAAAAGAGGAGCGCCGCGAGAGTCACGAGGCCAACGACCTCTACAGACAGCCTTCGCCTGCCGAACTGGAGAAGTATCAGCGTCAGCAGCTGCCCGCTGCCGACCAGCTCCGCACAGTACCCCCTACCCTTTCGCCCTACTATCGCAACAAGGTCAACGACTACTTCTACCGCTAGCCCCTACCCTCCTTCCTGCCAGATATTTTGTGCGTCGTTTCTTATGGTTAGGGCCGTGGGAAGTGCCTGACAGATGGCACTTTGGGTGGTGAGAGAATGGGTAAGCGAAAAGGGAGAAATGTGGAAAAAGAGAGATTGTTGTCTGCGATTGACAAAAATTTTGTATATTTGCAGTTGGAATAAAAATTGTCTAGGATGAACGAATCGTTTGTAATACAGTCTGATATTGCCAATCTGCCCTACGTAGAGGAGCGGGTGTTCCATTTTTGCCACGAGTGTCATGTGGGCAACTACTATTCTACGGTGTCGGTGGCGGCGTTGCAGGCGGTGACGAACGCTATCGTTCATGGCAATGGTTCCGATGCGGCGAAGACTGTCGCTATCAATCTTGGCACCTGTCGCGGAGGTGTGTTCGTCGAGGTGACTGATCAGGGTTCGGGATTCGATTATGAGGGGTTCGGCAGCGTGGAGTCGTTGGAGAAGGGGAGTGGCATCTTTGTCATGAAGACCCTCGCCAACAGGATGAGTTACTCCGATGGCGGTCGGAAGGTCCGGATGGAATTCGACATCGCGGGTATCGACCCCGCCGATGCATTGGAGCGCGCCTCCGTCCTCCAAGCACATTTTGCTCTGGTGGCGGCCTAACGATTCGTCAATTTCCTTGGCTTGGGTAGTACAACTGCCCTCCAATAGCCAAAATACGGCACGGATTTTGATGAAAAAACATTCCGAAATAGCGGTAAATATCAGTAAAACAACAATATAAATAGAAATAATGTCGATTCGTTTTTCTTCCCAGATTGAGAATTTTGAGCTTCTTGAGGCCGAAAATATCAAAAAATGGATCTCTGAGGTCGTTTTGCGTCGTGGGAAGAAGGTCGGCAATATCTCGTATCTCTTCTGCGACGACGAATACATGATTGGTGTCAATCGTCAGTACCTCGACCACGATACCTATACCGATATTATCACTTTCGACTATGTGGCTGCCGACCTGGTGTCGGGCGACATTTTTGTCTGTGTCGATAGGGTAGGGGAGAATGCCGGGAAATTTGGCGTCGGTTTCGATGAGGAGTTGCACAGGGTGATTATACACGGTGTCTTGCATCTCTTGGGTCAAGGCGACAAGTCCGACTCCGAGGCTGCCGAGATGCGTCGGCAAGAGGAGGAGTGTTTGACCCTGTGGAACGAAATGTTTCACGAGGAACGGATTGTCTAAATACCATATTCTATGACTTTTGAGCATTACGATATAGTGGTTGTGGGAGCCGGTCATGCGGGTGCTGAAGCGGCAGCGGCAGCGGCTCGGATGGGGTCTAAGGTACTGCTCATAACACAGATGCTCGACACCATTTGCCAGATGTCGTGCAACCCCGCTATGGGTGGTGTGGCCAAGGGACAGATTGTCCGCGAGGTCGATGCCCTGGGCGGATGGTCGGGTATTGTGACCGACCGCTCGGCCATACAGTTCCGTATGCTCAATCTTTCCAAGGGTCCCGCTATGTGGAGTCCGCGAGCACAATGTGACCGCATGCTCTTTTCACAGAACTGGCGTCGTGTGCTCGAGTCCATCCCCAACCTCTCGCTCTGGCAGGATGAGGTGGTGGGTCTGAAGGTGGAAGGAGGTGCGGTGGCCGGTGTCGTCACCCGCATGGGGCATGAGGTGCCTGCTAAGGCTGTGGTGCTCACTAGCGGCACATTCCTCAATGGAAGAATTTTTATTGGCGAAGAGTCGTGGCAAGGGGGTAGGGTAGGGGAGTCTCCGGCTGTGGGATTGAGCGACCAACTCCGCGAGCTGGGTTTCGAAGTGATGCGTCTCAAAACAGGTACTCCCGTGCGTGTGGATGGTCGTACCATCGACTTCGACCGCCTTTCCATCCAGCCGGGCGACGAGCATCCGTCCAAGTTTTCGTTCTCGGACACCAAGCCTCTTGTCGAACAGCGTCCCTGTTATATCGCCAATACCAACCTGCGCACCCACGACATCCTACGCACGGGGTTCTCCCGTTCGCCGATGTTCACCGGTCGCATCCAAGGGCGTGGCCCTCGCTATTGCCCTTCCATCGAGGACAAGATCGACCGCTTTGCCGACAAGGACCATCATCAACTTTTTGTCGAGCCCGAAGGGTGGCATTCGCAGTCCTACTATCTCAATGGCTTCTCCTCTTCGCTGCCGTTGGAGGTGCAGCTCGAGGCGTTGCATAGCATCGAGGGCTTCGAGCATGCGCGCATCTTCAAACCCGGCTATGCCATCGAATACGACTATTTTCCACCCACGCAGTTGGTCTATACGCTTGAGACCAAGCTTGTTGAAAATCTCTTTTTCGCTGGCCAGGTCAATGGTACCACGGGCTACGAGGAGGCTGCATGTCAGGGTTTGATGGCCGGTATCAATGCCTCGTTGAAGCTGCAGGGGCGCCCGGCCTTTGTGCTGGGGCGTTCGCAGGCTTACATCGGTGTGCTTATCGACGACCTGGTGACCAAGGGTGTCGACGAGCCTTATCGCATGTTCACCTCGCGAGCGGAATATCGCATTCTTCTTCGTCAGGACAATGCCGACCAGCGCCTGACGCCATTGGCCTATGCTATTGGGTTGGCGTCGGAAGAGCGCATGCACCGTGTGGAAGACAAGCAACGCTATGCTTCGGAGGTGAAGTCGGCTATAGAGCATGCACCTGTGCTGCCTTCTGGTGCCAACGAGTGGCTTGCCGCCCACCAGTCGGCCCCCTTGTCGCAGCGCATATCTCTTTCGTCGTTGTTGTTGCGTCCTGAATTGACATTGGAAGAGCTCTTGGAGTTGTCTCCCGAGGTGGCCGGTTCGGTGCTGTCGGTTCCTGAGAACATCCGCGAAGAGGTGAAGCATGAGGTGGAGACGGTGATCAAGTATCAGCGCTATATTGAAAAGGAGCAGGAGGTGGCCAACCGTATTTTGAAGTTTGAGGACATCGCCCTTCCTTCCGATTTCGACTATTTTGCCCTCACCGCACTTAGCTATGAGTGCCGCGAGAAACTCAATCGCTATCGTCCGTCGACCATAGGTCAGGCCTCCCGCATCAGCGGTGTGTCGCCTGCCGATGTGTCGGTTTTGTTGCTCACATTTGCACGCTAGCTAAAAGAGAAAGCCCTGCTGTTTCGTGTGAAACAACAGGGCTATTTGTTTTGTTCTATGTGTTTTACGTGATGCTTTTCAAGTAATCTTTGCTCTCGGGCCCGAGGTTCATCAGCAGGTCCAGGAAGCTGAGGTTGGGGGTGAACGGCAGACGGTCGGCAAAGACTTGGTAGTAGGGTTTGTGGCTGTCGGTAGGGTAGGGGTGCTTGGGCGAAAAGGTATCGCGGTAGTCGTCGGGGTACTCTTTGGCGAATTCTTGTGTATGGTGGACTTGGCAGTCGCTCTTCAGCGTACGGAGTATCCATTGCAGCAGGGCGTCGTTGAGGTCGACCAGCCGTTCATAGCGTTGCGTCAGGATTTCCTCTAGCTCATCTTTGTAGTATAAGTAGTAAGGAGAGGCGCTGTAAGCGGCGGCGATGGTGCGTAGGTGGATGATGTTCCATCGTTCCTTGTAGTCGATGCCCACCTCCTCGGTGCGCGAATGGTTGTTGCGGACCACAGGGACCGACAGCGTCCTCACACCTCCAGCGGTCATGATTTCCGTCCGGTTGCGGTAGGTCTGCTTGGGAAAGGTCTCCATGACCTCGATAAGGACCTCCCTGTGTGTGGAGAGTGCAGCCACGTAGGCTATGGGTGGCAGGTAGGCTGTGGAGAAAAGGGGTGTCATGCGCCGAGAATGATGGATACCAACTCGCCGTTGTCGTAGTAGAAATCGATGTTGCCTTCGTTGAAGGTCACGCGGCGTTCGCCCCAGTCTTCCTCGTCGACATCCTGTTCTGTATAGTTGTTCTTTACCATCAATGTCACCAGCTGGCGCTCGTCGAGATCGAAGATGTTCTCTCCGAAGAGGGTGCAATCCTCGTTGGCAATGTCGATGCAGGAAACGGTGGGGTTGTCGCCTTCGCAGAAAATGGTGATACCGTCATCGTTGTAGCGCAGCACCGTGGTGCTTTCGTCGGCAGCATTGTCTATGTTCTCCACTTCGTCGGCGTTGCCCAGTATTTTTACCACGTCTTCCACGGGCATTCCGAATTCTATGTCACCGACACCTTTCTTGAGTTTGATTGTTAATTCCATGATATTTATTGTGTTATGTTGTTCTTTGGTGGACTTGTCGTTGGTTGTTGACTTTTACAAATATACAAAATAAAATTAAACCGACCAAATTTTCTTTTTTTTGCTTTCCCTCGCAGGTGGAAAAAAGGTTGTTTTGTAGATGTTTTGGTAGTTTTTAGACGGATGAATCCATAAAAAGAAGAGAATTTAATAATTTTTTATATTGCTGAAAATCATTGATATTTGTCTTTCTTTGAGGGTGTGGGAGATAAAATATTTTGTCCTTTTACAAAAAAGTTGTACTTTTGCAAACTCAATTTGTGGGCATAGGCCTGCTTTTTGATGACTCAGTAGCTCAGTAGGTAGAGCACAACACTTTTAATGTTGGGGTCCTGGGTTCGAGCCCCAGCTGGGTCACAGACAACCATCAGCAAGTCAGAAATGACTGACTCAGTAGCTCAGCAGGTAGAGCACAACACTTTTAATGTTGGGGTCCTGGGTTCGAGCCCCAGCTGGGTCACTAACCAACAAAGAAGGACCGGAACTTTAGATTCCGGTTTTTTTGTATGAAGTGCATGGGTAACATACTGGCAATGTGTGTCTTGGTAATAGCGATGCTGTTGCCCTCCGTTTCCGTTGCCCAACAGTCGCAGGAGCAGATGGCCGCCTATTATTTCGATAACGGTGACTTCCAGCAGGCTGCCCAGCTCTACGAATCGCTCTACAAGCGCACCACCAACCGTTTTTATTACCAGCGCCTCTATGCCACCTACCTGCAGATGGGTGAGTACAAGGATGCCGCCAAATTGGCCGAGAAACGCCTTAAAAGCAACCCCAGGGAGCTCCAGCTGTACGTTGACCAGGGTAATGCCTACCAAGCCCAGAAACAGGCCAAGAAGGCCGAAAAATACTTCGACAAGGCCGTCGAGTCGGTGACGTCCAATCTGGCACCGGTGCCGGACCTCGCTATGGCGTTCATCAACATTGGCCGCCACGATTATGCTATCCGCACCTATCAGGCGGCACGCGAGAAGACGCGTAACAAGCAGCTCTATTTCACCGAAGTGGTGGGTGTCTATCAGGCCATGGGCGACTACAACGCTATGACGCAGGAGTACTTCAATCTGCTCGACAATCAGCCGAGGATGATTTCGTCGGTGCAGATCAATATGCAGAAGGCGATGGCGGAGGCTCCGGACGACCGGCTGGCCGAAGGGGTGAAGCAAGCCTTGGTGCAGCGTGTTCGCGAACATCCTGAGAACCAGACCTATCTGGAGATGATGATATGGTTTTCCATCCAGCAAAAGGACTTCGCTTTTGCCCTCACGCAGGCCGAGGCTGTGGATGCCCGTTTCCCCGACAAGGGGGACGAGCAGCTGTTCCGCGTGGCGCAGATAGCGCAGCAGAACGAGGCCTACGATGTGGCCGCAGAGGCCTATCAATTGCTACAGAGAAAGGGGCCGGAGAGCCCGCACTATTTCGCCAGCAGGGTAGGGGAGCTGGAGGTGGACTTCGCACGTATCAATCATAACTATCGCATTGATAGCAAGGACTTCCAGAACCTGCGCAAGCGCTATGAGGATGCCATCGCTGAACTCGGCAAGAACGAGCGCACCATTCCCATCATGCGCCACTACGCCACCCTCATGGCTTATCATGGGGGCGATGCTCAGGCGGCGGTGAGTATGCTCGACGATGTGCTGGAGATCCCTCGTCTCAAGCCCAATGTACGTGACGAGGTGAAGCTGGAACTGGGTGACCTCCTGCTGTTTGCAGGCGCTATCTGGGACGCCTCCCTGCTGTATATGCAGGTGGAGAAGGCCAATAAGAATGACCTCCTTGGGGCTCAGGCCAAGTTCAAGAACGCCAAGCTGTCCTATTACAATCACGATTTCGAATGGGCCAATTCGCAGCTCAAGGTCCTGCGCTCTTCCACCTCCAAACTGGTGGCCAACGATGCGATGGAACTGTCGCTCTTAATCTCTGATAACATGGAAGATGACAGTACCTATGGCATGCTGGAACTCTTCGCGGATGCCGACCTCCTGCTCTACCGCAACCGGCTCGACTCCGCCTGGCAGGCCTACGATGCCATTACCCGTTCCACGCTCTCCCATCCCCTCTTCGACGAAGTGCTGATGCGTAAAGCGCAAATACGCATGAAACAGGCACGTTACGCCGATGCCGACTCCCTACTGCAGCACCTGGTGGATTTCTACCCTTACGATATCACGGCCGACGACGCCCTGATACTTATGGCTGAACTCAACGAAGACCAGCTGGATAACAAGCAAAAGGCCCTCGAGTGCTATGAGAAACTCCTCATCGACTACCCCACATCGCTCTATTCCGACCGGGCCCGTAAACGCTATAACGCATTGAAAGCAAGATGAATGAAGTAAAAGCAAAGAAGTTCCTGGGACAGCATTTCCTCACCGACGAGAGTATCGCCCAGCGCATTGTAGACAGCCTCTCCGGACGTTCGAACAATGTCATCGAGATAGGACCCGGCATGGGTGTATTGACGAAGTATCTCATTGGGAAACAGGAGCTCAACTTCCATGTCGTCGAGATTGACCGCGAGTCGGTAGCCTGGCTCCACGAGCACTACCCCTCGCTGGACGTTATCGAGGGTGACTTCCTTAAACTAGACCTAAATGCCTTGTTCCATGACACTTTCGCCGTCATAGGCAACTTCCCCTACAATATCTCTTCGCAGATACTCTTCCGCGTCTTCGAGTGTAGGAATCAAGCTGTTGAGGTGGTGGGCATGTTCCAGAAGGAGGTTGCCGAGCGTGTGGCCGCAGGTCCGGGAAGCAAGACCTATGGCATCCTATCGGTCTTGCTATCAGCATTCTATGACATCGAGTACCTCTTCACCGTCCATGAGCATGTCTTCAATCCCCCGCCCAAGGTCAAGTCGGCCGTCATCCGTCTCACCCGCAACGCGGTAACATCCTTGGAATGTGACGAGAAGCTGTTCGTCCAGGTGGTGAAGACGGGCTTCAACCAACGCCGCAAGACCCTCCGCAACGCCCTCCGTTCGGCGGGCCTGCCCATCGACGTCGTCGACGAGGCCATGCTTTCTAAACGTGCCGAGCAACTCTCTGTGGAACAATTCATTTCCCTCACCAAAACCATACAGTCATGTCTATAGTATCCTTCATAGTTATTGCTATTGCCTTTGGAATCAGCTTCATGCTGCTGATGCAGCGTTGTGCCGACGCCGCCCCCGTGCCGTTGTCGTCGGGACTTCTCATCTCCCTCACGATGGCTGTTGTCCAGGCGGCCCTGTTCTGTGTGGGCATCATGCTGGGCAATATGATGCGTTTTGAGCTTCCCGACGATCCCGATGCTTTCGCCCGCCCCAATGCCTTTATCTTCCTGGGGATGTCCCTCTTCGTGGCCGCCAAGATGCTGTGGCCTTATATGGGACGCAAGACCAAGCCCGCCTCTTTTGACCTCAATGCCGGCACGCTGCGGGTGCTGCTCTTCACCGTGGCCGCGGGCATCAACGGCTTTTTATTGGGCCTGGGAGCCGGTTTCGTGGCTTCGCTGGCCGCTCATCTGCACGGCGCCCTATGGCCCATGCTGGTGGCGGTATTCCTGCTCTCCTATCTCGGCATCATGTATGGTCGTCAGCATGTCAAACTGCGCCCCCGCCGCTGGATGGTGGCTTCGGCTCTGATCCTCATCGTCACCGCCATCGCCGCAGTAGTGAATGCAGGCTGACCGGCTTCTGCCTGTAATGCAGCCCCTGTTTTTCTAATAAACGTTAAATCGGCGTTTTTATCCCGACGAACGCCCTGCCCTCTCCCACCGTGGTAGGAGTGGGTAGGGAGATGGTAGGCCTTTGGCAGGGACAAGGGGTATGTGGCCAGTCGTTGCCTTCCAGAAGGGCCTGCTGTATGTGCCGGTTTTATGTACTGTTCGGTTCAATTATCTATTTTTTCCGTTATGATAGGTACCAGTCTCAATAACGTTCAAATTTTAACGCACCAGTAATAAGGCCATAAATAACCTCTATTCGAATGTTTTTTGTAAAAGCGGTATCATTGCTTTATTGCAATAAACATTCACAATATCAAATAACCTATTG
>JAEEGL014524271.1_pt1 | contig 25221 bp, 15 predicted proteins | sample 9134231 | NCBI WGS metagenome assembly JAEEGL01 (sample SAMN16246548, study PRJNA631951) | gut metagenome | biome: gut microbiome; feature: rumen; material: fiber-attached | host: Bos | place: Iran: Karaj | collected 2018-10 | reverse complement strand
TCGCAGAAACATTTTACATGGTCATCGCATATACTCAGAAGACGTTCAAGAGATGGGCCGGCATTTCCTTTTTACTGATTTTCGTGGCTTATACAGTCGTTTCGATATTGACTGTAAGAAAAACTTCAGAAGGCTCCGAAACAGAGATACCCGAACCGGACGAAGAGATAACCGAAGAAAACGAAAAGCCCAAAAAGCGCATCAAATTCAAAAACGAGAACGGATTCTTTGCAAAAGTATATTATTTCGTAAAAAGAGATTCGCTATTTATGGAACTCATTTTACTCGTAATCGGAGCGGCTTTTATCGCTGTAGGAGCAAGGCTGCTTGTCGATAACGGAACGATCATCGCGGAAAAGATGGGCGTTCCCGAGACAGTCATAGCGCTCACATTTGTCGCTCTCGGCACTTCTCTACCGGAGCTTGTGACAGCAATTTCATCGCTTATAAAAGGTCACAGCAATTTGTCGCTCGGCAATATCATCGGTGCAAACCTTTTTAATATCGTTCTTGTGTGCGGCGTCGCGATCACAGTCAATCCGTTTGATATACCTCAAACGACCATGCTTTTCAATATGCCGTCGTCACTCGTTCTCGATCTGCCTCTCTCGCTCGCTGTAATGGTCATTCTTGCTGTTCCGGCACTCATCAAAGGCAAATTATACCGCGCGCAGGGAATCGCTCTGCTGGCCATCTACGCGGGCTTCTGCGCACTCCAGTTCATAATGTGACCTATATAAATTTCAAACAGAAACAGCCATCCTCGCTGCGATATGCCACCGGCATATCGCTACGGTTGCGTTCTTATCATCCGGTCATACTTGACCCGCGCAACCTAACGCTCGGTTCGAGTCCCTCATCATTTCAAACAGAAACAGCCATCCAGGCGGATGGCTGTTTCTGTTTGGTGGGCCAACAGGGACTCGAACCCCGGACCAACCGGTTATGAGCCGGTAGCTCTGACCAACTGAGCTATTGGCCCTCTCTTATGAGGAAGGTCCGCTGTGCGCGAACGAATGTTATTATAGCGGTCTGTTTTTTGTTTGTCAATAACTTTTTTTACGATAATGAGGCCATTTTAGCTGCTGTGAGCGTGTTTTTGAGAAGCATTGTCACGGTCATCGGGCCTACGCCGCCCGGAACAGGTGTTATAGCGCCGCAGACCGGCAAGACTTTTTCGAAGTCTACGTCTCCGCAGAGCTTGCCGTCTTCGTCGCGGTCCATTCCGACGTCGATAACGACTGCGCCTTTTTTAACATACGAATCGTCAATGAATTTCGCCTTTCCTATTGCTACGACCAGGATATCCGCGCGCTTGCAGACGCGTTTTAAATTTTTCGTTTTAGAATGAGCGATGGTGACCGTTCCGTTTGCGGCCAGTAAAAGCATCGCCATGGGCTTTCCTACGATATTGCTGCGGCCGATCACGACGCAATCTTTGCCGCGGACGTCCGTGCCGCTCTCTTTGATCAGTTCCATTATTCCCGAAGGAGTGCACGGCTGGAATACGGGCGAGCCTGTGAAGAGTTTGCCCACGGAATAAGGATGGAAACAGTCCACGTCTTTTGAAGGGTCTATGCGATCGATGACGGCTTTTTCGTCTATATGTCCCGGCAGAGGGAGCTGGACCAAAATGCCGTTCACGCTCTTGTCGGCGTTCAGCTTATCGATCAGTTTCAACAGTTCCGCCTGGGATGTCTCTTCCGGGAGCGCGAATTCGAGAGACTTTATGCCCACTCTGTCGCAGGCTTTTTTCTTGTTGTTCACGTAAACGCGCGACGCCTGGTCGTCACCCACTATTACGACCGCGAGGCACGGTTCGATACCCTCAGATCTCAATTTTACGATCTCTTCAGCGATCTCGCACTTTATGCGCTCGGCAACGGCTTTGCCGTCGATTATTTTACCTGTTTGCTCTGTCATAAGGATGTGCCTCCCGAATTTCTGATTCTGTAATAGTCGTCGATAGATTCGATCAGTATCGTTCTTGAATTGTTGCCGTCACGGGCGGAAACTATGCCGTTTTCCTCCATCCACTGGACGATCCTCGTGGCGCGCTGGAAGCCTATTCCGAGCTTCGTCTGTAAAAATGACGCTGATATCTTTTTGTACTGGAGTCCGATCCGGACAGCCTGCTCGAGGTATTCGTCGTCCACAACTCCGCTCTCTCCCATATGCGCGGGATCGAAATCCCTGCCGCCCTTCTCAATGCCGCTCGTGTGTGAATCTATTTGAGTATTGACATTGCTGTCGTACTGAGTTCCCGAATTGTCCTGAAGGAATTTTACTATCTCTTTGATCTCCTTTTCACAATATGCGCACTGGATCCTTCTGATAGAGTCCTTGCCGCCGGACATGTAGAGCATATCGCCGCGGCCGAGCAGTTTTTCGGCTCCCGCGCAATCGAGGACAGTTTTTGAATCCACATACGACGATACATACAGCGAGATCCTGACGGGAATGTTCGCTTTTATCGTTCCCGTTAAAACGTTCACGGATGGCCTTTGAGTCGCGATCACGAGATGTATTCCCGCTGCCCTTGCTTTTGCCGCAAGTCTGTTTATCGAATTTTCAACAGCGTCTTTCGCGACTGCCATAAGATCAGCGAGCTCGTCTATGACTATCACTATGTGCGGTAATTTCTGAAGTCCGTTCGCAAGTGCATATTCGTTGTACTGTTCTATCTCCCGCTCGCCTGACTGTGAGAATGTCTCATATCTTCTTTCCATCTCAGCGACTGCCCATGAGAGCGCTCCGGCGGCCTTCTTACTGTCAGTCACGACAGGCGTCAAAAGGTGCGGAATTCCGTTGAATGATGAAAGTTCCACTATTTTCGGGTCCAGAAGTATCATTCTCACGTCTTCGGGAGACGATTTGTACAGCAGGCTCACTATTATCGAATTAAGTAAAATGCTCTTGCCCGAGCCCGTTGTACCGGCAATCAGAAGGTGAGGCATCTTCTTTATGTCAGCGATAACTCCCTGCCCTTCGACGTCCTTTCCGAGGCAGACTGTCAGAGGCGATCTGCTGTTTTGGAAGAGAGGCGAATCGATTATTTCGCGAAGGTATACAGTGCGTCGCTCGTCGTTCGGGACCTCTATGCCTATTGCAGCTTTTCCCGGTATAGGCGCTTCTATTCTGACGCTTCCCTTTGTCGCGAGATTCAGAGCGATATCGTTTGCGAGGCTCGTTATCTGGTTGACTTTTACTCCTGCCTGGGGCTGGAGTTCGTATCTTATGATATTGGGACCCACGGAGACATTAATGACCTTTGCGGAGACGCCGAAGCTCCTCATAGTCTCTTCGAGCTTCTCGGCGTTTGCCTGTATCTGATCGGTGTCTGTCTGCTTAACTGTTGTTTCAGGCATCGCAAGAAGATCGATCGGAGGCTTAACGTAAACGGGCGTCTGCTGCCCTTCATCGCCGTCAAGCGGTATCGCGAGCTGTTCTCCCGTTACGGGTCCTTCGATTGCCGGAGTGTCGTTTTTACGTCCTGAAATGCCTGTTTCAGATATTATTTCGCCTGTTTCGGGGTCGTAAACAGTCTTCCCGCCGTCTGTGATCGTATAGGCAGGCTTATTATCCTTCTCGCCGTTTTCACCGTCTTTTCTGTTCTTTCCGAAGATCCCGCGCTTCTTTTTATTGTCGTCGCTGAACCTTTTGGATATCCTCTTGCCCTTGGAAACGAGTCCGGCGATCGCTCCGTATATCCATTTGAAGAATTTTACAAGCGATATCGAGAACAGTAAGATCGCGAATACGAGCATGCCCGTGATGATGATTATGAATGTCGCGGGTCTGTCAACGAGATTCTGAAGCGTGAGGCTCATCATTCCGTCAAGCACGCCTCCGAGCTTCGTATTCCAGCTCATTTTAAGCATATCGAGGAAAGCGAACTCTGTCGTTTCCTTCTCCGCGACCGTAAAAATAAACGCAGACGTGAATAATATGAAAAATACAAGCATCACGACGTTTCTGAATCTGAAAACCTCGCCCGAGGAGCCCCTCAACATGCAAAACGCGAGGACCGCAAACACAGCCACGAGACCGAAAGATACAGGCGCGCCAAACACACCGAAGAATATGAATTTGATCCCGTTTCCGAGAGCGCCGGCTTTTCCGAGCAGACTTATAAGGAGCAGAAGCGCTCCCGCGGCGATCGCGATGCCGGCAGCTTCTTTTCTGCGCTGATCTGATCTCGTCACCGTAACGGCGCTTTTTCTCACTTCTTCGTCATTTCCGGAAGATCTTCTTCTTTTTTTCTTTTTTGCCTGCTTTTCAGACACCTGCAGTTGCTCCTTTGCTTTTAAAAAATATCACGACAGTGATATCGCTGTTTTACCTGTTTTATCACCAGCTGAGAGTTTTCGAGATGAATTCGACGAGTTCGTTCGTCATTCTCCTCATGGTCGTTACGGACGGATGTCCCGCGCCGCCCTGGGGCTCGTTCTCATCCATATGTGTTTTGAGGAAGTAGATATTCTTGTCACCGGCGTCGTTGTATGATTTCACTACCGTGTCGATCTGGTCAAAGAGAGCTTCTCCCATGATCCCGTAATACCAGATTATCGGAACGTCCGGATAGTTGCCTCTTATGAAGTCGACGAGCTGGTGAGCGTATTCGATGAATTCATCGCCCGTATTGCCGCACGCGAAGTCATTCTGTCCGAGTTCGATTATCAGAAGGTCGGGTATGTCTTTGGTAAAATCGTGCTTCTTGTTTCCGTCCATCTTGTAGCTCGGGAGTATCGGCCAGGGCGAGTTTTTGGAGTTTCCGACGCCTATTCCCGATATGCAGCATACGCACAGATCTGCCTGGTAGTAATCAGCGAGCATCGTCGCGAACGTCTGTGTTCCGTCCTCTTCCTCGAGGTAGCTGTCAGTTGTCTTTGTGATAAGCCCGTAGATATTTCCGTATCCGCATGCGATCGAGTCGCCGAGTACTTCGATGCGTTTTCTCTGTGATTTGTATTCTTTTACGTAAAATTTGGCTCCGTCGTCAATTTTTACCGTCTTAATGATCATCTGTCCCGCATTCGACTCGCTTCTCTTCTGTATCCTTACGCAGTGGATCTGATCAGCCGAAAGACCGCCTACGACCTGTACGAGGCCTTTCTCCGTCGCGTTGATCACGATCTCTTCCATGTCGTCAACATATACAGCCACCCATGCACCGCACTTGTTAAAATCGACTGAAAGCGATGTCCCCGTGAATCCGAATTCAACGCCTCCTGATGAATAATTGAACGTGTATGAAGTAGCGGATGTTATTACTCTGCCGATGATAGTGGGCTTTAATTTTGCCACTGCGATCTCAGTGCTCTCCGCTTCGAGATCCTTCCATGTATATTCTATGACAGGCGTAGGCTCGGGAGTAGGCTCCGCGGTGACTTCGGGAGTCGCTGTCTCCTTCGGCGTGCCGGGGTCGTTGCTGCATCCTACGACAGACAAACCCATTATTGCGCATAACGCGACCAAGATCATTCTGTACAATTTCTTCATTTTAGAAAAACCTCCGTTGAATTGTTTATATTAATTATATCACTTTTCTGATCATTATGCCTTTTCAGACTTTCAGATAGGCGATCGTAACGCCCGCGTCTCCTTCACCGTATTCACCCAGTCTGAACTTTTTTATCCTCCTGTCGTCCTTCAGGAATCTGTGTACGGTCTGACGTAAAACGCCCGTTCCCTTTCCGTGTATGATGCTGAATGACTGAAGATTCGCCATCATCGCATCGTCTATGTATTTTTCGAGAGCCGCGACAGCCTCTTCGGAATTGTAACCGCGAAGGTCGAGTTCCGTCTTGATATAGGCGCCTTTGATCTCTCCGCGGCCGCCGGATCTTGACGAACCTCCGGAAACTTTAGCGCTTTCAGGTATCCTGATCTGGTCCGCGTTAACATACGTTTTTATGATGCCTGCCTGCACGTAGACCTTTCCCTGAGAATCGGGCTCCTTTAAAACGCTCGCATGAGTCTCAAGCCCGGCGATATATACGTCCATGCCCGCTTTGATCTCTGTCGCTTTTTTCATCGAATCTGACGCTTTCGCCGTTTTTTCATCATATTCCGACGAGATCTCTCCCTTTAAAGCATCGATCTTCCTCGCCGCATCCTCCGCGTCCCTTATATTTTTACCCTGGGTAAAAGAAGCTTTCCTGATCTCCGAGAGCAGTTTGTCTGCTTCTTTTTTTGCGTCGGAGAGCACCTTCTCCGCCTCTTTTTTCGACTTTGCGATGATCTCGTTGTGTCGCTCGTCAAGCTTCTTTCTCTCGTTCCTGATTTCCTCTTTGAGCTCTTCCGATTCCTGTCTCAGACGCTCCGACTCCTGCCTGTCTGCTTCGATCTGTGCCCTGCTCTTTTCGATTCCGAGGAGCATATCCTCAAAACGCATATCTTCCCCTGTTAAAAATTCCTTCGCTCTCTCCGTGATCGCCGGATCGAGTCCTATCCTCGAAGCTATCGCGAATGCGTTGCTTTTACCGGGAATCCCTATGAGCAGTTTGTATGTCGGTCTCAGAGTCGCGACGTCAAATTCGCAGCAGGCGTTTTCAAAATCCTCCGTCGTCGATGCGAAGACCTTTATTTCACTGTAGTGCGTAGTCGCGAGAGTGATCGCTCCCATTTGATATACTGCTTCTAAAATAGCCATTGCGAGCGCCGCGCCTTCATTGGGGTCTGTTCCTGCCCCGAGCTCGTCGAAGAGCACCAGCGACCTGCTGTCGGCCTTCCCGAGGATCTCTGCGATGTTTTTCATATGAGACGAGAACGTACTCAGATTCTGGGCGATGCTCTGCTCGTCTCCTATATCCGCAAATACACCCTCGAACACCGAAACGGAGCTTCCCTCTTTCGCAGGAATGAGCATTCCGATCTGCGTCATCAAAGTAAAAAGTCCAACCGTTTTGAGTGTGACGGTTTTACCGCCTGTATTGGGGCCTGTGATGATGAGCGATCTGAAAGTGTCGCCTATGTGGAAATCTATCGGAACAACAGTATGCTTTTCTATCAGCGGATGCCTCCCGGCAATTATGTTTATATATCCCCTGTCGTTGATCTCCGGTTTGAAAGCCCTCATCGCGACAGCCATTTTCGCCTTCGCGAATACCAGATCTATATACGATACGGCGATCTGATCCTGTCTTAAAACGTTCGCAAGTCCTCCGACGCTGAGAGAAAGCTCTGCCGTTATCCTTCTTATCTCATTTTCCTCTCTTACCTTCAGCTCCCTGATCTCGTTGTTTGCCTCGACTGCGAATGCGGGCTCTATAAAAAGCGTCTGACCGGAAGATGACGTGTCGTGGACGATCCCGGGAAAATCATTTCTGCATTCGATTTTTACCGGAACGCAGTACCTGTCTCCTCTGACAGTGATGACGGGCTCCTGCAGATATTTTGACGATTTGGATCTGATCACGGCGTTCAGTTTTTCTCTGACATGTTCCTGCCTGTCCCTGATCTTTCTCCTTATAGAAGAGAGCTCCGGACTTGCCTCATCAGCCATTTCGTCTTCGGAAAGTATGCAGAACGTTATACGGTCCTCCGTCTGTTTATCTTCTCTCAGCATGGAAAAATGTCTTTCCATATGCCTTTTTTTGCCGTTTTCGTCATCCTGAACGGGATAATAAGCGATCAATCTCCTCGCCGTTCTCAAAAGACTCGCGGCGTTCAAAAGCTCCTTAAAGCTCAAGATCCCCTCTGCCTGAGCTCTTATAACAGACGGTATTATGTCGGCGGACGGACTTATCGGCGGCGTGCCCCTTTTTACCAGGAGCGTCGTGCATTCATCCGTTTCGCAAAGCAGGGACTCCACCTCGTCAATATCGGTAGACGGGGCGATATTTTCCGCGAGTTCTCTTCCCTTCGGCGTCACTGCGTTTTGGGCAAGTTCCTCTTTTATCGTATTGAAATCGAGAACACTGAATGTCCTTTCGTTCATGGTTTTTCAGTCCTTTTTAATATTCTTCGTGAAAATCACAGGGCAAGGATTTTGCTCGTCTCGATCATCTTGTCATCAAGCGATTTGCTCATAACGAGCGCTTCATCTATGTCTATCGCGACGTATTTATCGTCTCTTTCGGCTATTATTTTGTTTATTTCTCCCTGCGCGAGGCATTCTGTCGCTTTTGCCCCCATAAGGCTTGCTGTTACTCTGTCTCTTACAGTCGGGCTTCCGCCTCTCTGTATGTGGCCCAGGATCGTAACGGTCGTTGATATGCCTGTGATATCCTCGATCTGCCGCGCGATATCCATCGTTCCGCCTACTCCTTCCGCGACTATGACGATGTAATGGTGCTTGCCTCTGTTTCTGCAGCCGAGTATCGGTTTTATTACGTCTGTTTCGATATCGAATTTCTTTTCCGGAAGCAGGCAAACCTCTGCGCCGTCAGCGATCGCGCAGTAAAGAGCGATATATCCGGCGTCCCTTCCCATGACCTCGACGACTGAGCATCTTTCGTGAGAAGAAGCGGTGTCTTTGATCTTGTCGATCGCGTCTTTTACCGTATTGAGAGCTGTGTCGAAGCCTATCGTGTAATCTGTACTGCTGATATCGTTGTCTATCGTTGCGGGGATGCCTATGACGGGAACTCCGTGTTTTGAAAGCTCTCTCGCGCCTCTGAAAGAACCGTCTCCGCCAATTATCACAAGACCGTCGAGTTTGAAAACGTCGCACATCCTCGCGGCTCTCCGAATTCCGTCTTCCGTTGTAAATTCCTTGCATCTCGATGTCTGGAGTATGGTTCCTCCCCGGTTCATGATATCGGAAACGGATCTTAAATTCATCTCTTCCATTTCGCCGTTCAATAGTCCGACATATCCTCTTCTGATACCGTAGACCTGAAAGCCTCTGTATATGCCTGTTCTTACTACTGCTCTCAGCGCAGCATTCATTCCCGGCGCGTCTCCGCCCGATGTTAAAACACCGATTCTTTTTATTCCGTCCATTTTTTTCGCTCCCTGACTGTTATAATTTATATTGCCTTATCGTTTCCGTTATTGTTTTGCGGCACTCATCCGATTATGCTTTCGAGGTGAGAAAGGACCCTCTCTTCCGGATCTATGTAACCTTTTACAAGCACCTCTCCCGTCTTTTTATCTTTGATCACGATATCCCTTTTCCCGTAAAAATATTTTACGAAGGCTTCGAGCTGCTTCTTTTTCGAAGCGTCGCAGGTGTATTCGAGGACGCTCTTCCTGCTGCTGAGATAATTATCCAGGGAAGAAACATAATCAACGAGGATCTTCGGGGATTCATCCTCTCTTATGCTCAGTTTGCCCTTTATGAATACGAGTTCGTCTGATCTGATGAACGCTTTGTACTGCTCGTACGCCTTCGGGAATATCAAAAGATCGACGCTTCCGTAAATGTCCGAAAGCTCCGCGGTCGCGTAATTTTCCTTCTTTTTCGTAACTTTTACCTTGACATCCGAAAGCGCGCCTCCGATGTTCACCGTGCCGCCGTCCGTCACGCGGTACTCTCCCGTGTCCTCAGCAAGCTCCTCCTGCTGGACGATTATGTCTACAGTCCTGATATTTCTCACGAGCTTCAGTCTGTCCTCATAATCTGCAGCGGGATGTCCCGAAATGTAAAATCCGAGTGATTCCTTTTCGCCCGCGAGTTTTGTCTTCGTGTCGAGTTCGGGAATGTCCGGATAAACTCCCTCTTCCGATATCTCGGGAGATGATTCCGCGCCGAAGAGCGAAAGCTGTCCGTCCGCGTAGTTTCTCTTCTCAGCTACGGATGACGAAATAAGGCTGTCGTACGTCGCGAGCATTTTTGATCTGTAAACACCGAATCCGTCGCATGCGCCTGCCTTTATCAGAAATTCAACGCACCTTTTGTTTATCTCTTTGTCGCTTATCCTCGCGCAGAAATCAGCGAATCCCTTGAACGGTCCGCCGTCTTCTCTTTCACGTTTTATAACGTCTCCCGCGCCTTCACCGAGGTGCTTGATCGCCCCGAGTCCGTACTTTATCACTCCGTCTCTTCCGACGGTAAAAAGCGATTCGCCCGTATTTACGTCAGGCGGGAGCGTTTTTACGCCCATTTTACGGCATTCTTCGATGTATTCCGGTATTTTTTCCGGAGTACTGTTCATGAGAGAGCACATGAATTCCGCGGGATAATATTTCTTGAGCCAGGCCGTTTCATAACCTACGACAGCATAGCATACGGCGTGAGATTTGTTGAACGCGTAGCTCGCAAAGTCGATCATCTCGTCGAATATGCTGTTTGCCACATCTTCCGGGACTCCGCGCTCACCGGCGCCTCTTACGAAATTGACCCTCTCCTCCTGCATCACTTTCAGTTTTTTCTTCGCCATAGCTCTGCGAACGAGGTCTGACTGGCCCATCGTGTAACCGGCGAGATCTCTCACTATCTGCATGACCTGCTCCTGATAGATCATACAGCCGTATGTGACTTTGAGTATCGGCTCGAGCAGCGGCGTCTTGTAAAATATCTTGTTCGGGTGCTTTTTGTTCTCCAAATATCTCGGGATCTGGTCCATGGGGCCCGGTCTGAACAGGGCGATGCCTGCGATGATATCCTCTATGCAGTCAGGCTGGAGATCTGTCATGAATCTCGTCATCCCGGCGCTTTCAAGCTGGAATATGCCTGCCGTTTTTCCCTCGCTGATGATCTTGAATACGGATTTGTCGTCCATGTCCATATTGTCAAAATCGACCTTTACGCCGTGGTTTTCGCGGATATAGTCGACAGCGTTCGAAATGACGGAAAGCGTCTTGAGACCGAGGAAGTCGACCTTTAAAAGTCCGAATTTTTCGAGCCAGCCCATCGGGAACTGCGTGACTATGTTGTCTCCGTTTCTGCATACCGGCACATAAGATGTAACGGGATCTTTTGTTAAAACGACTCCCGCCGCGTGCGTGGATATATTTTTCGGCATCCCTTCGATCAGCCTTGCGTTGTCTATTAAATTCTTTATTTGCTGGTTCGTGTCGTATTCTTTTTTAAGTTCGGGATTAGTTTCAAGCGCTTTGTCGAGCGTCATATCGAGAGCCGCGGGCACCATTTTGGCGATCCTGTCGCACAGTATGAGGGGCAGATCGAGCACCCTTCCGACGTCCCTTATAACGCCTCTCGCTCCGAACGTACCGAATGTTATTATCTGGGCAGTACAGTCCTCGCCGTATTTGGCAACGACATAGTCTATGACCTCTTTCCTTCTCTCATCGGAAAAATCGACGTCGAAGTCGGGCATGCTTATTCTCTCGGGATTCAAAAATCTTTCAAACGCCAGATTGAATCTCAGAGGATCGATATTCGTTATCGCAACGCAGTATGCTACTATGCTTCCCGCTCCGGAGCCTCTTCCGGGACCTACGGGTATTCCGTTCTTCTTTGCGTAATTTATGAAATCCCAGACTATCAGATAATAAAGATCGTAGCCCATTTTCGATATGACTCCGAGCTCGTATTCTATCCTGTCGACTGCTTCCTTCGGTATATTATCACCGTATCTCACGACTGCCCCTTCATATGTGAGTTTTCTGAGATACTCCTCGGGCGTCATCCCGTCAGGAACTTTATAGTTCGGCAGGACGGCTCTTTCGTTGTCGTTTATCGTCACGTTGCATCTTTGCGCGATTTTTACCGTATTTTCGATCGCTTCGGGGATATACGAGAAGAGCGACTCCATCTCCTCCATCGAGCGAAGGTAGCACGTGTCAGTGTTGAAGCGCATTCTGTCCTCATCGTCTATCCTCGCCTTCGTCTGCACGCACAGTAAAATATCCTGCGCGTGAACGTCTTCCTTTTTGATATAATGCACGTCGTTCGTCGCGACGAGCGGTATTCCCGTCTCTTTAGACATTCTGATGAGCTCTTTATTTACTATCGCCTGCTCCTCAAGTCCGTTGCTTTGAAGCTCGAGATAATAATTGTCAGGTCCGAAGATCTCTCTGAATTCGAGGGCTGTCTCCTTCGCTCTCTCGTAATTGTTCGAAAGTATCGCCTGGGGAACGTCTCCCGCAAGGCACGCCGAAGTACATATGATCCCCTCGTGATACTGCCTCAGAAGGTCCATATCGATCCTCGGTTTGTAGTAAAAACCGTCCACAAAAGCCGCAGAGACTATTTTTATCAGGTTTTTGTATCCCAGATCGTTTTCAGCGAGTAAAATGAGATGCCCGTAGTCTCCGTTGCCTATTCCCTTGTCAAATCTGGAACCCTTCGCGGTGTAGACTTCGCATCCGAGTATCGGTTTAATGCCCGCTTCCTTGCACTCCTTGTAAAAATCCGGTATGCCGTACATCACTCCGTGGTCCGTAATGGCGAGCGCTTTCATTCCGAGATCGGCAGCTGCCTTCGGAAGCATATTGATCCTGCTCACACCGTCGAGCAGGCTGTATTCTGTATGCACGTGCAAATGAACGAAACTCACCTTTTACTCCTTCTTCCCTTACAGGCCGCTTAAAACAATTCTTTTATCTTCGCTGACGCTTCGTCCTTTATCCTGTCGCAGATGGTTTCGGCGCATTTTGGACACTTTCCGGATGCGCCGAAATACAATTTTACCTTTGGCTCCGTGCCGGACGGTCTTACGCAGAACCAGCCGTCTTCGAGAGTGTAATACAAAACGTCAGATTTCGGAAGGCCTGTCTCCTCTTTTAAGTAATCCTTTATGCAGGTGACCTTCGAACAATCGAGCGAGATCGGAGCCCTTCTGAGCCTTGTCATAAACGCCGAAGCTCCTTCAGCCGGATTTGAAAGCGTCAAAGATACCTGTTTTTCGCACGAATAGCCGAATTCTCTGTAAATGTCATTCAAAACGTCGAGAAGCGTTTTGCCCTGGGACGCGTATGTGGCGGCGGCTTCCGAGAGAAGCATGCACGACGCGACAGCGTCCTTGTCCCTTGCGTAGCTTCCCGCGAGATATCCGTAGCTTTCCTCAAATCCGAATATGAAATTGCCTTTTCCTGTCTCTTCGCTTATCGCGATCTGCTCCCCTATAAATTTGAATCCCGTTAAAACGTCCCTGTATTCGACGCCTTTTGCCTCGCAGATCTTTTTTGTCAGTCTCGTCGAAACGACTGTGGATACTACGAAAGGATCCTTCGGCATCGCATTCTTTTTCTGTTTGTCTGAGATCAGATAGTTCAAAAGTAAAATGCCTATCTGGTTGCCGCTGAGCATCACGAATCCGTCCCTGCCTTTCGCAAAAACGCCTGTCCTGTCAGCGTCAGGATCTGTCGCGAGTATCAGATTCGCGTTCTTTTCTTCAGCGAGTTTTACGGCGAGATCGTAAACACTCACATTTTCCGGATTCGGAACGGGAACAGTGGAAAAATTTCCGTCAGGGATCATCTGCTCTTTGACAGGATAAACATTCTCCATCCCGATCCTTTTCAGTATATCCGGCACCCAGAAAGCGCCTGTTCCGTGCAAAGGCGTATAGACGACCTTGAAGTTTTTCTTCTCCTCTTCCATATCGTCTCCGTGCACGCAAAGCTTCTCTATAGCCTCAAAATATTTTTCTCTCAAATATGACGGCTGGTCCTCTATCTTACCCTCTTTTCTCAAAATGTCATAGTCAAAACGCGGTATCTTCGTATAATCCTTCGTTTCTGAAGCTATTTTCGATATCTTATCGGAATCATCCGGTGAGAGCTGAGCTCCGTCCGGACCGTAAACCTTGTAACCGTTGTATTCCTTCGGATTGTGGCTCGCAGTGATCATCACACCCATGCTGCAGCAGAGTTCTCTGACTGAAAAAGAAAGGACGGGAACAGGGCAAAGCATGTTATAAAGATAAGTTCTGATACCCATTCCGGCATATACGGACGCGGCTTCCTTTGCAAATTCATCGGAGCAGTTCCTCGTATCGTGTCCGATCACTATTCCTGCCTTCACAGCCTCTTCGCCCAGCGAGATCATATGCTTTGCGATCGCATAGCTGATCCTTCTGACTGTATAGATGTTCATCCTGTACGTTCCGGCGCCGAGGACACCGCGAAGTCCGGCAGTTCCGAATTCAAGCTCCTTCGCAAATCTCGAAGCGATCTCTTTTTTGTCGTCCTTTATGCTTTTGAGTTCTTCTCTCGTCCTGTTGTCAAAATATTTTCTTCCGGTCCACTTTCTGTATTCTCTTAAGCTGTCCATCGTTTTCCTTTCCCATACCGTAAAAATTCCTTTTTATGATCGTCTCACCTGCAAAAATCGTAAACGGACTGATACATCGCAAACACGTTTTCCACGGGAGAATTGTCCTGTATCGCATGCGTAGGAGCGAAATGATACCCTCCGTACGGCTTCATCAGCGTCAAAACGTCAAAGCAGTTCTTTCTGACATCCTCCGCAGTGCCGTAAGCGAGAGGTCCCGCGGTCGAGATGCAGCCCCTCAGATTCAACCTGCCGCCGAAATGTTCGAGCAGATACGCGGGACTCATATTGGCGGCTTCAGGCTGAAGAGTATCGACGCATTTTACACCGATCTCGATGAAATCCTCGTATGCCCACGAAGACGAGCCGCAGGTGTGTATCATGACAGGCAGCCCGTACTCTTTTGCCAGATCCGTGTATTCCTTCTGTATCGGTTTGATCGTTTTTCTGTATAATTCAAGGCTTATCATCGGTGCGATCTGTGTTCCGAGATCCTCTCCCAGCCAGATGAAATCTATCTCTCCTTTGCACGCCGCGAGAGTCCGCTCCATGATCTTGAGAGACGACTTGGCCCTTCTCTTCATCAGGTTTAGTGCAGCCTTGTCTTCGCATATCAGATGCACGAGAGTGTCTTCCATACCCATTATCCTGCCGTTGGAATTGATTATGTCAGGCACGCCCGGGCTTCCGAGGTAGAGTGAATATTTTCCGCCGTATGATCTCGCCCTTCTTGCTGCCTCTTCGTAGTCGAAATGATCGGGATCAGGCACGGGATAATTGTCAAAAGCCTCGTCATCAGCGTCCTTCAGCGGGAAATCGCAAAAGTCCCAATATCCGCCCGTTTCATGTTCTACCCATCTTGTGATGAATCCTTCGAGCGGGTCTCTGTGCTTTCCTTCCGGCGCGGGCGGGAAAAGCGCAGGTCCTATATACGGCGCTCCTATCGGTCTGTAATCCATTCCGATCGCCTCGTAAAACGTCTCCCTGCTCTCCTTCTCAACTCCGAGATATTCTCTGAATTTTCTGTCTATAGCCGCGTTTGAATCATAGCCTATGGGCGGTCTGTCTGTTTTTTCAAATTCGAAAGTCCTTCTGACCCTCTCCCTCGAAGTCATCGTCTCGTTTATTTTGCGGATCTCCATAACGCACCCCCTACGTGTGACACAAGTATAGATATATTATATATTAAAACGCTTCCTCAAACAAGTAAAAAAGAATGCTTTTAACAGTCTTGAAAGAACTGAAAACGGCAGCTCCGAATCTTAAGGAGCTGCCGCAGATCTCGTGTTCTGATCATCAGGCGTTTTTCATCGCCTCTGATCTGTATTGTTATGCTTCGACCATTTCGTAGAGCGTAACTTTGAGAATGAGGATTTCAAAGCCGATATACATAAATCCGGACTGTGAGTCAGGTCCGCACTCGAAGTCTACGAGTGTCGTCTCTCCGTCGGATGAAAGAGGAAGACTGTCTTTTGTTGTGAAGATGTATTCGTCCGTATGCCACTGACCGTCGATAGTCATTACCTGTTTGCCTGCTTCTCTGCCTCTTTCATCGCCGCTGCAGAAGATGTAGCACGTTCTGAGTTCTTCGCCTGTTTCAGCGAATTTTGGGCTGTGAGACAGTTTGTATGTAACAGTGAACTTATATGTCGTTGACGGTTTGAGCCCCGGGAAGTTGTATATGTCGTTCCAGAGAGCCGTGTAGTTTCCTTCTGCGCTGTCTGAACATACTCTGATAGCCATTGCTTTAGTTCCGTCATCGAGTTCAACTTCCGTGATGATCCTCTCAGCGTCCTCTGTCTCGGGGTCGATTCCTCCGTAGTTGTGATCTATAGGTCCTGCCCAACAGAGATCAGAGCCGATATTCACTTTCCAGCCTCCTCTCAGAAGACCGTTTGCGTCAGCCGTTTCCGGATCGCCGATTCCGGAATCCGCGAATATGTCATACGTTCCGGGCTCAGGTTCCGGTGAAGGCGTAGGTGTTGCTGTCGGCTCCGGCGTGGGCGTAGGTGTCGCTGTCGGAACGGGAGTTGCCGTGGGCTCAGCCGTCGGCGGAGCTGTAGGTTCCTCAACAGGTTTTGTCGTCGAACAAGCGGCAGTAACCATGAGAGCCGCAACAAGAACCAACATTAAAATCAGATACTTTTTCATTTTACCAATCCTTTCCGTTGTCTTTATGATCCTTTTCATAATTATATGGTTTGTTTGCACATTTGTCAACATTTTTTAACAAGTAGCCGCTTAACTGTTCCGTTTTATCACGAATACGTATAATACCACATTATTCCGCTTCTCTTCGGTATGCAGACTTCAAAGCCCTTTTGGGCAAGTTTCTTGCCGGAGATCGTAAAATCCTGTTCGGGATCCATGCAGTGGAACGTATACGTCGCGTTCTTGTCAACCACGGGTCTTACCGTGACGGAATCCTCTTCAACCTTGACGTTCCTGATCACTTCGACGAAGCCTTTTTTGAGCTCGGGATCGTCGAACTGGACAGCGCAGTACTCGTCTGTCTTCTCGTGTGAATCGATCAGCTGGTAGTAGTCGCCGTCTATCATGATCTTAGCGGCGGGCTCCCAGATCTTTCTCATTTTACGGATGCAGGACATTATATCCTCGTCCGCTTCGGAGCCCCATTTCCAGCATCCGATCGCGGGCGTCATCGCGTTGTAATAAGCGAAATCGTCGTGTTTGAAAGGCACGAACGGCGAAAAATCACCGTGGTATTCTCCGTTTTCGTCATCCCAGCTGTATGCGAGGCTCCTGAAATAAGGGATCCAGGAATACATCGCTTTGTTGTGCATCTGTTTTACGACGTGCATGCCGTAGCCTACGTCCGTATAATGCAAAGGGATGGATCTCCTCATCGTCTCAAGGTCGTTCCTCCTGCCTCCGGAAGAACAGTTGTCTATCCAAAGTCCCGGATGTCTCGCGAGCAGCTCGTCGTGGAATCTGAGCATTCCCTGGAAATACAGGTTCTCTGTTGATCCTTTCCTGTTCTCTTCGTCATGCTGAGAAAGGAAAATGTCCTGCGGATGGATATTCGCGTCCTGACGGTAGACAGAGAGTTTATATTCGTCTATTTTGTCGCTGATAAAATCGGTGACCCATTTTACGCAATCGGGATTTGAGAAATCTATGCTCCTCGTCCAGCTGTAGTTGCCGTTTTTCTCTCTGAGTTTGAGAACATATTCCGGATGCATCGTATCAAAAGCGCTTCCCTCAGCGAATCTCTCCGGCTCGAACCAGAGAAGGAATCTGATCTTTTCCTTTTCGCAAAGCTCTCCGACAGGTCTGAGGCCCCTCGGATAACGCTTCTCGTCCGGCTCCCACGTTCCCGTGAGCACCCAGTTAGGCTTTCCGGAATTCTTATCTATGCAGCTGTACCATCCGGCGTCTATCCACCAGAGATCAGGTTTGAGGTCTCTTTCGATGAATCTTTTTATGCCGTCCAGCTGGTTTTTCTCAGTCGATTCAGTCCATTCTATTCCCGGTCCCGGATCGTTTATTATGAACAGCGGGGGTATCGGATGTCCGTTTTCGTGAGGTATGATATGCTTCATGTAAAATCTTCTCCACATATTCACGCCTCTGTCTCTGTCGCCTTTATAAGCCATTATGTTGACTCTGGGCGTTCTGAACGTCTCGCCGGGCTTAAGATACGAATCGAGGATGCCTATTCCGGCGCTCATCTTGAAACCGCCTTTTGAGGGAGCGAATTCAGCCATCCATGTGCCCGGCCATCCGATAGCGATATTGTAACCTCTGTCCTTCCCGAGGATCTTCATATAAGGGAATTCTCCGGAGCATGACTTGGCGTCTTTCGGCATCAGTTTTACCTTTTTGAGAAGCCTGAATGTCTCGCCTTTATATGACTCATACGTACAGTTGTCGCCGTTGTTTCTCTCGAGGAAAGGTCTCTCCGCGGGCATTTCGACGTCCGTAAGTATTTTGAGGTCGCTGATCTGAGCCGTATTGCTCTTTCCTTTGTTTGTGATATACGCCACCCATTCGACCATCGGATAGTCGTTGTACTGGATATATTCCGCTCTGATCTCAAGTCCGCTTCTGTTTCTGCCCGTCACGATCGTCTGGTACATCGTCGTGTCGATGAGCTTTCTCTCGACCTGCGGGTTGAAACTCTCCGGGATGCCCCTGATGATCCTGCTTCCGAGCCTGAACGACAGCGGGATCTTCTCAGGACTAACATAGATCGGCAGATCGTTTCGAAGCGCCATATCTTCTTCGTTTACAAGGTTTCTTTTCGTAAAATCAATACTCATTTTTCCTCATTACCTCCTGAATAATTTGATATTATATTCGGTTCTTCAGTCTGCTGATATGGTAAAACAAAAAATGCGCGAAGTCAAGTATAAACGTATCGAAACCTCCGCCGGGATCCTCCGCAGGTCTCGAAGTGTCGGCAGGACAAATAATGCTCGGTCCGGAGACTTAATCGCGTGCCAGATTTTTGATCTTTCTGTGTCTTGCCCAGATTCTCGGCGTGTAAAAGGCCGCCCGAACGACCCAGTCCGCATACATCGAAAGCCATGTGCCCAGCGCTCCGAGCCCGAGGACCGTGCCGAAAACATAACCAAGCGCGACCCTTACGAAAAACATCGAAAGGGCAGCGACTGTCATCGTATATTTTACGTCGCCCGCGGCGCGCAGAGAATAACCGATATTGAACGCCAACGGATGGATAAAAGGCGTCACCGCGAGCATGGTCAGGATGATGATCCTGGCGCTTCCGACAGCTTCCGGTGTCACTTCATACAGTTTTAAAAGCGGACCCATGAGCGGCAGGATAATGAGGTTCAGTCCAAGCATGCATACGGCGTCCGCGACCGCGAATTTGACCGTGTATCTCTTCGATTCTTCTATAAAGCCTTTTCCTACGCAGTATCCGACGACAGTTGTGGTCGCAAGGTTCATCGTCTGAGCGGCGATGATAGTGATGGAAAAAATATTGTTCGATATTGCGTTCGCGGCTATCTCCGCCTCGCCGTAGCCGTTCACGAATGCCTGAACGATTATTTTGCCCAGGTTAAAAAGGGCGTGTTCCGCCGCTGTCGGAAGGCTGATAAAAAATATCGCTTTGAGGATGGATCTTTCAAGCCTCGGCGGAAAGATACCCCTTATGTTGATCTCCCGTTTTGGTGATATAAGCAGTATCACGACCGCGAGAGCCGCAAATATACGGGAAATGAGCGTCGCGAGCGCGGCTCCTTTCGTCTCCATTTTAAACAGATAAATGAAGACCGCGTTGCCGCCTACATTGATCAGATTCATCAAAAATGCGACGATCATAGGAGGCGTGGATTTGCCTGTCGCGCGCATGATACCGGAACCTGTCTGGAAGATCGCCATGAACGGATAAGAACATGCGCAGATCATAAAATAGGGCACGGCATAGTCTGTGACAGCAGGATTTTTCTCGCCGTAGATGAGCTCGATAAAGCCCCTTCCGCCAATTAAAAACAGTGTGGAGATCGTCAGTGCGACCAACGTGATGAGGAGCATCGACTGTCTCGCCGTTCTCCTCGCTCTGTCCTTGTCCCCCGCTCCGATGCACTGGGCTATGACCACAGTCGCGCCTGTCGCAAAAGCGGAAAAAACTCTGACCAGCAGCGTCGAAATAACATCGATATTCGAAACTCCCGAAACTCCGGCATCTCCCGAGGAAGACACCATCATCGTGTCCGCGATACCGATAGTCGCGTTGAGCAGCTGCTCTATAAATATCGGGAAGACGAGAAGAAACATATTCTTTTTGTTCTTGTAATATAATTCTTCCATCTTTCCTCTTTTCTTGCCGGGCCGGATCATTGATCCGCTTTTTACTTTTCGGTCTTTTTGCCGAACGACAATTTGTTCTCCGAACCTTTAAAGATCCTCTTTATATTTTCTCTGTGGCGGATTATAACGAGTATCGAAGATATCGCCGCGAATATAAGTAAAAAGATACCGTCGGGATCTGCCTTGAAGCCCTCTTTTAAGACGCTTATGATCGTGACGACCGGAAGAGCCGCGGCACCTAAAACGGAGCCCAGAGAGACGTATTTTGTGATCAGGACCACTATTATGAACACGGCGAGGCAGATGAGCCCCTGTATCGGAATTACAGTTAAAATGACGGCAAAAGACGTTAAAACACCCTTCCCGCCCTTAAAATTGAAGAAGACCGGCCAGTTGTGGCCGAAGATCGCGAACAGTCCCGCGACCGTTGCGCCTTTTACATATGTGAGAAAACCGATGTTCTGCCCTTCTCCGACGAACTTGAAAAAAAGACCGAACGCGAGAGCCGCGATGACCCCTTTTAAAAGGTCCCCGAGGAGTGTCAATACAGCGGCTTTCTTGCCGTATGTGCGCAGCATATTAGTCGTTCCCGCGTTGCCGCTTCCGTGGTTTCTTATATCGTCATGATAGATCAGTTTCGACCAGATCACCGCGAAATTGAGGCTTCCGAGAAGATATCCGACTGTCGCTGCAAGAGCGAACAATATTATTTCAATCGCGAGCGGAGGCATTTTCACCCTCTCCTTTTTCTCTTATGTTGAGTACGATAGGTGTACCTTCAAATCCGAAATTCTGGCGCAGTCTGTTCTCGATAAATCTCTGATACGAGAAGTGGAAAAGTTTTGCGCTGTTGCAGAAGATCGCGAACGTAGGCGGTTTGACTTTTACCTGCGTCATATAATAGATCTTCAGTCTCTTGCCCTTGTCTGACGGCGGCTGGTTGATCGCGATAGCTTCTGACAAAACGTCGTTCAGCATGCCTGTCGTTACCCTGTATGACGCGGCTTCGGCGACTTTTCTTACTGTCTCCAGTACCTTTGATACTCTTTGCCCCGTGAGAGCCGAAATGAATAACATCGGCGAATATGTCATAAACGAAAGCTTGTCGTAAACTTCCTTCTTGAATTTTTCAAGCGTGCCCGTCTCTTTTTCGATGAGGTCCCATTTGTTGACTGCGATGACAGTCGCTTTGCCCTGGTCGTATGCATATCCCGCGATCTTCGTATCCTGCTCTGTGACACCCTCAGACGCGTCTATCATAAGTAAAACGACATCAGATCTGTCTACTGCGGTGAGCGACCTCATAATGCTGTATCTTTCGATATTGTCTGTTATTTTACCTCTTTTTCTCATTCCGGCGGTGTCTATGATGCAGTAGCGCTGTCCGTCGACAGTGAGATAGCTGTCGATCGCGTCCCTCGTCGTTCCCGGTATATCGCTTACGATCACGCGCTCTTCTCCCAGAAGCTTGTTTATGAGAGAAGATTTGCCCGCGTTAGGTTTTCCGACGACGGCGACTTTGATCACATTTTCCTCTTCCTCATCCTCTTCCCTGGGCGGAAGCTGCCCGAAAACAGCGTCCAGAAGCTCACCGATACCCAGTCCGTGCGCCGCTGAGACCGTGTAAAAATCCCCTATACCGAGGTTGTAAAATTCGTATATTTCCGGAGGCGGATCTCCTATCGAGTCCACCTTGTTGACTGTTAAAACGATCGGTTTGCCCGATATTCTCAGCATCGTGGCGATCTCTTTATCCGTCGCCGTGACGCCGTCCTTCGCGTCGACCATGAATATTATTACATTTGCGAGGTCAACGGCGATCTCCGCCTGTCTCTTCATCTGAACGAGTATGCTGTCAGTCGAATAAGGTTCAAGACCGCCCGTGTCAACGAGAGAAACTGTTCTGCCGGACCATTCTATATCCTGATATATCCTGTCCCTCGTTACGCCGGGAGTATCTTCGATTATGGATATCCTTTTGCCTGTGAGATAGTTGAAGAGGGATGATTTTCCCACGTTAGGTCTTCCGATTATTGCCACTATTGGTTTGCTCATATTATCATTCCTCCGTTTCTTCTATTCCGAGTACAGCGTTCACGAAGTCGCTGCCCGATCTGCCCACAGGCGTAACCTTTATGTTCAAAGCCTTTGAAACGTCCTCCGTCGTCATGTCGTCCAGCATCACTGTTTCGCCGCTTCTCAGCATATTTTCCGTGATCAGAAGCTCGTCGCCCAGGTTTGTTCCCTTCAGTTTATTTACGATATCCGTGCCCGTGAGAAGCCCCGAGACCGTTACAGACTCGCCGAAAAACTTGTTTTCTACTGCATAAGTCACCGGTATTATATCGCAAACATCGGCAAACTGTGAGGCCGTATAATGGGCCAGCCCGTTGATTATATCATACGCAGCCATTCCTGTCGCGAGAGAGATCTTTCTTTTTTTGCCTTTTGCTTCTTCTTTGAGAGACTTTTTGTGTTCGTTTATGTACGTTACGACTTCGTTTTCGAGCAGAGCGCACATTCCCACGCCGTTTTCAAGTTGCGGGAATCCGTCATAACAGTCGTAGTCGGGCATGCTTCTTCCGCAATTAATGTAAAATTCATCCGCCGCGTAAACGAATCTTCTCCCCAGTTTCGGATAGAGCTTCTTTTGCAGATCCTCTACCATATCTATCACTTCAGCAGATTCCTCCGGTGTAAAAAGCCTCAGCTTCGGCAGATCCTGTCTGTATCTCGTAAGTCCGACGGGAACGACTGAGACGCTCACAATACTGTCTGAGAGAGTCAGAAGATCGTCTAAAGTCTTTTTAAGATGCTCCTTGTCGTTTATATCCGGGCAAAGAACGATCTGCGCGTTAACTGTTATGCATCCTTCAGCCAGCACTTTCAGTTTTTGCATTATATCTCCCGCGAATCTGTTTTTGAGCATCATTTTACGAAGTTCGGGCTCTGTAGTATGGACGGAGACGTTTATCGGAGACATCCTGTAGCGAACGATCCTGTCGAGTTCTTCGTAGCTCACATTGGTCAATGTCACATAGTTTCCCGTGAGGAACGACAGCCTTGTGTCGTCGTCTTTAAAATAGACAGTCTCCCTCATTCCGGGCGGCAGCTGGTCGATAAAGCAGAATATGCATTTATTTCTGCAGCCTCTGTCGTCATCCATCAGTGTAGACGCGAATTCAAGTCCGATGTCCTCGTATTCGTCCTTCTCAAAGCTGACTTCGTACGGGTCTCCGTCTCCGTCTTTCATTTTAAGAGTGACGTCGGTGTCCGTCATCAGGAATTTGTAGTCGAAATAGTCCTTGATCTTAAAACCGTTCACGGACAAAAGCGTGTCTCCCGGACGGATGTCTCCCTCCTCCGCGAGGCTGCCTTTTTCGACTCTTATGACCTTTTTGAAATCGTCTTTTTTCATTTTTCAGTCGTCTTTCCGCCGCGGTTTCGATCGCGAACTGTCTCATATCCCGCTGAAAAGTGAAAAGCAGCAAATCACACTTATGATGCGACTGCTGCCTTACTTTGCTTTGTGTCTTATTTAAATGCTATCAATCCTCTGCGAGCTTAATAGCTTCACGGCCTTTGTAGTATCCGCAGGATCCGCAAACAGTATGTGAAAGCTTGTATGCATGGCATTGAGGGCATCTGACAAGATTCGGAGCTTCCAGTTTCCAGTTAGCTTTTCTCGAACGTGTTCTTGCCTTAGACCATCTTCTCTTAGGACAAATCATTTCTTACACCTCCAGTGCATCTTTCTAGCACGATTCATGCACTTCCTCTTCGTAAAACGCGCATGCGGGTGGTATTATACACTTCCCTCAAATCAAAAGTCAACACTTTTCTTGAAAAATTTTGTAAAATTTCACAAGAATCGTCGTTTTTACTTTATTTTCGCGCTTATTGTCAGTTTCAACCCTGTGCCTGAACAGCCGTGATAGCGATAACTCCTACGATATCCTCAGCCGAACAGCCTCTCGAAAGGTCGTTTACGGGTTTTGCAAGTCCCTGGAGGATCGGTCCGTAAGCTTCCGCTTTCGCGAGTCTCTGTACGAGTTTGTATCCGATGTTTCCTGCGTTCAGATCGGGGAAAATAAGGACGTTGGCTTTTCCTGCGACATCGCTTCCGGGAGCTTTCGATGCGCCGACTGAAGGGATGATCGATGCGTCAGCCTGGAGTTCTCCGTCGAGCATGAGTTCGGGAGCTTTCTCCTTGGCTATCCTTGTTGCCTCTACAACTTTTTCAGTCAGCTCGCTGTGAGCGCTTCCCTTTGTGGAATATGAGAGCATTGAAACGACAGGTTCTCTCTCGACAAGCTTTTTGAATGAAGAAGCTGATTCGATAGCTATGTCCGCAAGTCCGGCAGCGTCCGGATTTTCGACAACGCCGCAGTCTGAGAAAACGAATATTCCGTCAGCGCCGTACTGACAGTTCGGAACGACCATTACAAAGAAAGCTGAAGCCATCTTCGTTCCGGGTCTCGTTTTAAGTATCTGAAGAGAAGGTCTGACAGTATCGGCCGTTGAGTGAGCGGCTCCGGAGACCATACCGTCTGCGTCGCCCATTTTTACCATCATAGTGGCAAAATATACGTAATCCTTCATCATGGCTTTAGCCTTGTCCATATCCACGCCTTTTGCTTTTCTGAGCTCGTAAAATGCCTCTGCATATCTGTCGTAATCGGGCGATTCAAGGGGATTCACCACTTTGCATTTTGAGATGTCAAGTCCTTCGGCGAGCACGGCGACCTTCTCGGGGTCTCCTACGAGAACGATATTCGCGATATCCTTCTCCTGAACCATTGCCGCAGCCCTGATGACTCTGATATCTTCGCTTTCAGGCAGCACTATAGTCTTTTTGTCAGCTCTTGCTCTGTCCGATATTCTCTCGAGAAAATTCATAAAACAACCTTCCTTCGCATTGATTTGTATTTTAATTTGTTCCGCCGCGTCTTTTGCGTTTTTTCGGCAGAACGGTAGTATTATACACCATTTCGAGCCGATAATAAAGATGATTCGCTCATATTTGGCTTATTTTACGATCTATGCGCATAAAAAAACAGGCGCATGATATCCGCGCCTGCTTAAAGATATGTTATCCGTTTCCGGTATTATGACCCGATCATACCGATCGTCACTGAACCTTGAACGAACCTGAGCAAACGATAGTTTCGATCCTCACGCCCGAATACGTTCCTCTGAAGTGCCAGGTCGCTTCGACATCTATCGTCTCTCCCTTGTTCGCGAGGAACGTGTATTCGTAGATCAATGTCTCGTGCCTGACTTTCTCGGTATAT
>JAEEGL013858922.1_pt1 | contig 25223 bp, 19 predicted proteins | sample 9134231 | NCBI WGS metagenome assembly JAEEGL01 (sample SAMN16246548, study PRJNA631951) | gut metagenome | biome: gut microbiome; feature: rumen; material: fiber-attached | host: Bos | place: Iran: Karaj | collected 2018-10 | reverse complement strand
TTAGTACAACCTCTATTAAATAAAGTTTTTAGTAAAACTAGTAAAAGAACTCTAAAAGTTTTTTCAATTATCATTATTTCTGTAGTATCTATAGATTTTTTGATTACAATCCTAGGATATATAATAAAATGAGTTTCTTAATTTATAAATTTGCAATAGATTTAACAAAAACAAGAAGGACAGCGATAGTAATTCGCTGTCTTTCCTGTATGACTTTATCTGATGCCAAATGCGCCCGCCTTACGGAGTTTCAGATAATCATCAATTGGAATGTTGACGAACAGGGTGGTGAGATCTGCGTGCCGTACAGTCTCATTTCTGCTGAGAGTCCATACCTCCATGTCCATGTCGCTCATGCTGGGATAGTCTTTCAGAACTTCTTCCTTGAGAGCAAGAACATGCGACACATCATGGTCATAGTTGTTGAATGCATAGTGAATGCCAACTTTGCCATATTTGTAAGCCTCACGCACTTCCTCTTCGCTCATATAGAATGTGTCTTCCTGAACCAATTTGATAGCCATGTTAATTACCTCCAAAAATTTTTTTACTTGGTTGACTGATGTAACTGTAAACACGAGGTTTGCAACAAGAGTAAAACACTCATTATATATTCATTATACCATTTTTTTTCAGAAAACGTCAAATTCTACGCAAACAATTGTTTTTTACAAAAGTATTAAATAGATACATTGTTCTTGATTTTGCTCATTTTTATTCATTAGTTCTATAAATAGTAATAATTAAATCTCTTTGATTATCATAATCACGCAAATTGGGTTTATTTACAATTCTTGCTCCATCTTTTTCCTCATTTAGAATTTTCTTCGAAGCATAGGACTTTGACCTTGTCATAAGTCCTAACCCTCTATGAGTTATAACGTACTATCATAACTAGTGGACCCTGCGAGGTAATACATCTTTATACATTTGATGTTCTGCTAGTTTTCTCTTTCAGCAAGTAAATGTTGTGGGTTATAAGTTTCTTTGTCAAAGTTTAAAGAATCAATTCTCTTATTCTTTAATTGCTAGTTTCTTTTCAATATTTTGAGGCTATTTTTTGCTTTTATTACCAATTTGGATAAAAGAAAAAAAATAAGCCGACCAAATCGACTTATATATTGTGAAATGATATTCACTTTTGCTTTCTTCAAACCCAATTATATTAATATGTATAATCGGTTCGATGGAAACGCATTCTGGAGCCGCTAGTCAGAATTGAACTGACGACCTACTGATTACAAGTCAGTTGCTCTACCATCTGAGCTACAGCGGCATATTAAAAAAGTGGTGACCCCTACGGGACTTGAACCCATGTCTCCGCCGTGAAAGGGCGATGTCTTAACCACTTGACCAAGGGGCCATATAAAAGGAAAACCTTTAAAGATTTTCCTCTGGTGAGCTATCCGCGATTCGAACGCGGGACAACTTGATTAAAAGTCAAGTGCTCTACCAACTGAGCTAATAGCCCATACAAAATGTATGACAGTTGCTAATTTGCAACTGCCTATTAATATTACACTATTTTTTCAAGGTTGTCAACGTTTTTTTGAAATTTTTTTATTATTTTTCATCATTATCATCTATTATTTCGCCTACTAATCTCTCAATAATGTCCTCTAAAGTTATTATTCCTATATACTTTTCACTTTCATCATAAACAATTGCAAGCATTTGATGAGCCTCCTGCATAAGTTTGAATGTATTAGATAATGGATCTTTTCTATGAACTTTTATTACTTCTCTTAAATATTTCTTTAGTTCTATTTTGTTACCTTTTTTCTCTTCTGTTACTATATCTTTAAAATTGAAAAATCCTATAATATTATCAGGATTTTCACTATATACTGGAAGTCTTGAATACTTGCAATTTCTGATCTTTTCAACTATTTCTTCATGTTTTGCATCAATAGATAAAGATTCTACATTTTCTTTTTTTATCATTTCATCTTTTACTTGTATTGCATCAAATTTTATTGTGTTCATTATAATTATTTTTTCTTCTTTTCCTATTATTCCATCTGACATACTTTCTCGAATTAACATTTTCAATTCTTTCTCTGTAAGTTTATATTCTGTACTCTCTGGTATTCTAAATATTTTTGAAAATAATTTTGTTGTTATATCCACAAATCTTTCAAATGGTTTATTTAATTTTGCCATAATCCATAATATATTAATTGTTCTATATGCCACCTTGTCTGGATTATTTCTTGCTATTTGTTTTGGAAGGATATGTCCAAATACCAAAAATATATATGTCAAAATGAATGCAATAATTATTACAGATAATAGATTAGCTATATTTTCTGTAATTGTCCCTGAAATCACTAAAGAATCAAATACCGAAGAAACTGGTTCCACAAAGAATTCTGCTACATATGCTGTAGCTATTAACTCTGTCATTAAAATAACTAATTCTATTTCTCCCCAAAATCCAATTCTATTTTCTTTTAATATTCTAATTTTCTTAGCTTTTATGTCTTTCTTTGGCCTATTATTTAATTTAACTCTATCAATATATGTAAGCGCTGTATCTCCTGCTGAAAAAATTGCCTTTATTAATAACATTACAAAAATAAAAATTATATGTATAACCATAATTAACTCCAATTTATTATTTAAAAAAGGGACTTTATAGTCCCTTTTTATTTTAGTTGCCAGCTAAAGCAGACATTGCTTTCTTTAATTTTTCTAATTTTGTATCAGCATCCTTTTCTGTCTTGCCTTTAATACCCATATAGAACTTAACTTTTGGTTCTGTTCCAGATGGTCTTACACATGCCCAACTATTATCTTCTAAATCGTAATATAATACATTTGATTCTGGAAGGCCTGTATCAGTTTCTTTCTTTGTTTTTGCATCTACAATTGTATGTTTTTTATAATCTCTGTATTTTAACACTTTTAATCCTCCAAGTTCTTTTGGTGGATTATTTCTAATTGTTTCCATTAATTCTTTAATTTTAACTGCACCATCAGCACCTTTAAGAGTAATTGTAGAAATTCCTTCTTTATAGTATCCATATTTTTCATATATCTTAATCATTTGATCCCATAAAGATAATCCTTGTTTTTTGTAATATGCTGCTGCTTCACATAGCATCATAACTGCTGTTATTGCATCCTTATCTCTTGCATGTGTTCCAACTAAGCATCCATAACTTTCTTCAAAACCAAATAAGTATTCATTGCTTCCTGTTTCTTCAAATAATCTTATTTGCTCACCAATGTATTTAAATCCTGTAAGCACTTCTATAAATTTAATCTTATATTCTTCGGCGATTGCTACAGCTAAGTTTGAAGATACTATTGTAGAAATTAATGCTCCATTTTTTGGTAACATCTTCTTAGCTCTCTTTTGAGATAATACATATTCTGCAATTAATAATCCTGACATATTACCTGTAAATGATTTATATTCGCCTGTCTTAGAATCTTTTGCTAAAACTCCTAATCTATCTGCATCTGGGTCTGTTGCTAAGACAACATCTGCATCAACTTGTTTTGCAAGTTTTAACGCTAAATCAAATGCTTTTATGTCTTCAGGATTTGGATAATCTACTGTTGGGAAATTTCCATTAGGTAACTCTTGCTCAGGAACAACAAATACATTTTTAAATCCTAATTCTTTCAAAACATTTTGAACTGGTAAATTTCCTGTACCATGAAGTGGTGTATAAACTATTCTTAAATCATTTTGTTCTTTTATAACATCTGGATTTAAAATTTGTTTCTTAATTGCTTCTAAGTATAATTTATCCATTGCAGGACCTATTATATTATACAATCTGGCTTTCATAGCTTCATCTAATGTCATAGATCTAATTAATGAATAATCTTTTACTCTATTTACTTCAGCAATTATTTCTTTGTCATGTGGTGGAACAATTTGTGCTCCGTCATCCCAGTATACTTTATATCCATTATATTCTGGTGGATTATGGCTTGCAGTTACCATTACTCCAGCTGTACAACCTAATTGTCTTACTGCAAATGATAATTCTGGAACTGGTCTTAATGAATCAAATATGTATGTCTTAATTCCATTAGCATTTAAACATAAAGCTGCTGCCTGACTAAATTCAGATGACATATTTCTTGAATCATATGCAATAACAACACCTTTATTTTCTGTTCCTTGTCTTAGAATATAATTTGCTAAACCTTGAGTAGCTTTTGTAACTGTATAAACATTCATTCTGTTCGTACCATTACCAATAACTCCCCTCATTCCAGCTGTTCCAAATTCTAAGTCTTTATAGAATCTATCTTTAATTTCTCCTTCATCACCTGCAATTGACAATAGTTCTTGTCTTGTTGCAAGATCAAATACAGGACTTGTTGACCACTCTTTATACTTCTTAGTGTATTCAACTTTATTCATATAATCTTTATACAATTTTCTTGCAGTTTCTGGACTGTCTTGTCCTTCTGCGTTTTTAATAGGAGCAAATTCTTCTTCTCTTTTAACTCTTAAAACAACAACATCATCAAACATTTCATAAGAATCGAAAATGAACATTTCAAATTTATATGCATTTGGTTTGCTTGCTGTTACTTCTTTTCCATTTGCGTCAATATAGTTTGCTTTCTTGATTGCTGTATGATATGGAAGAGAAAGTTCACTTACTTTTTCTAAACCTTTAATATTGTATAAGTGGAAGATAGCATTAGCATCACCATAAACAAGTGAACCATAATCATCTCTTAAGTTAGCCATTTGTTCTGATATTTCTGTATATTCAACAACGCCAACTTTTTTATTTTTTCTACAGAAAACACCAACTCTTTCTTTTGGATCTGTTTTCTCTACTGATTTAACTGCTGCTAAAACCTTATTATGAATAGACATACCTATCAATAATGGATCTACTGGTTTTACTAATACGTTATCAACACCATTAATAAATACCCATTCAATTCCATTATGTTTCATTTCATCAAGCACGCCTGCTTTTTCCATTGATTGTAATGTTCCACCATGTCCATTTGCGGCCATTTTAACTTGGCCATTTTTTTCTAATAAGATTTTTCCATCAAGTGAAATCATTGGTAATTCACCTTGTATAAAAAATCTTATATGATTTTCTGGATATCCAAAATAATTATGTTTTTCAAAGAATTTTTGTGTTGCATCATTGTTTTCCCTGCTAGTCATAATATACCATGGAATAACAGTATCATATTTTTGCCAAGCTTTTTTTAATGTATCACACAATGCTTCAAAAATTGATTTATTTTTTTCTACATCAAATATAAATGTACCTTTAGGTCCACTGTGTCCAAGTCTTGTTCCTTGACCTCCAGCCATTGTAACAACAGCAAATTTATTGTATTTGATAGCCTCTATACCCTTTTTCTCATACATTTCTTTTTCACTAACAGGTAATTTTGCTTTGTCAACATGCTCAATTGGCTCAATTGTAACATTTTCTAAGCCTACAGGTTTTGTTGCTTGGTCATATAGTTTACTCATTAAATCGAAGTCAATTGATTTAATTTGATCTAATAACTGTGCTTTACCTTCTTCATCTAATTCATCATATTTTAAAAGTAAATGTTCCTGTCCATATTTTTTTAGTGTTTTCTTTATACTCTCTAGATCTTCCTTCATTCTACGCTTTTTTGCTCCTTTCTCAGTATAAGATATTACTTCTTCTCTTAGTGTTTTCTATCTTATATCATTTTTTACTTTTAGTCAACTGCTCTTGACAAGGTTAGTATTTTTCTAGAATAAATTTATGTTACAATTGTGATTTTATTGTTCTTCTTTTTTGTTCATTTTGTGAAAATTTAGCAATTTCTTTTTTTCTCTTTGTTGTTAATAAATAATCATGACTTAATAATACTTTACTTATTTCTAAATTATTGTTCATTTTGTAACATCCTAGTAACTCACTTTCTATTTCATTTTCGATTAAAACTTTTTCATAATTTAATATGAAATTTTCATCCCCTACTATAACATATATTTTGTTTTCATTTTTCTCCAATACCTTATTTCTATTTTTCCAATCCAGTTTTAGTATTCTTTCAGTATCTATTCCTAAATTCTTAACGCTTTTTACATATCTTTCTATGTCACTACTTAAATCTTTTTGTAATATTAATTCTATTTCTTTTCCATCGTTCATTTTTCCGTTTATATATGGCAATATTATTGTAAATAAGTGGTACGTGCTTATATATAAGCAACAAACTTTTTTTGTATTCATAAAATACACCTCCATATATTTCCTCTTGACAAGCTAAATTTTATCATCCATAAATAAGCTGGTCAATCAAATTCGATCTCATTTTTTCGACATAAAAACACTGAATATTTTTTCAAAAATTACAAATACTTACTTCCATGGAAAACTTTTAGGAGGTTATTATGAAATCAAAAATTTTGCCATGTATTATTTTACTTTTATTATTTATAACTTTCATTGCAATAACAATAAATTCTTATGCATCATCCATATCAAACGACTTAAAAAGCAACTTTTTTAGACTTCATATTTTAGCAAATAGTAACTCTATAAAAGATCAGGAGTTAAAATTAAAAGTAAGAGACGGCATATTAGCTTATATGAAAGAAATATCATATAATGATTTGTCAAAAGATGAAGCAATATCATTAACTAAAAACAATATTGAATCTTTTCAAAAAATTGCAGAAAAAGTAATTGAAGATGAAGGTTTTTCTTACCCTATTAAAGTAGAGATTGGCAACTTTTACTTTCCCACAAAGCATTATGGAAATATCTCCTTACCTGCGGGTTATTATGATGGATTGAAAATCGAAATTGGGACTGGCAACGGAAATAATTGGTGGTGTACTTTATTTCCACCGCTTTGTTTTGTAGATATATCATCAGGAGTGATAGATGAAGAGGCAGAAGAGAATTTAAAGGAAAATTTAAGTGGTGAAGATTTTGCTATTATAACTAGTAATTCATGCTCAGTTAAGCTTAAGTTTAAGCTCTTAGAAGTCTTATCTAAGTAGCCATCCGGCTGTTTCCCTTTTGTTATAATAATGATATAAAAAAAGTATTGTAAATCTTGGATTTTTGTGATATATTTCGTAATAATGAGTAGGTGTACTCAAAATTTTTTGCAAAAATATTGGGGGTATATATTTGGAAAAGTTAGTTATTACTGGAAAAACTCCTCTAAAGGGTGAAGTAACAATTAGCGGTGCTAAAAATGCAGCTGTTGCAATTTTACCTGCAACTTTATTAATAAATGGGAAATGTAGAATAGAAAATTTACCTAACATCAGTGATGTTAGATCATATTGTGATATTTTAAAAGAAATTGGTGCAAAAATTGAATGGGTTTCAGAAAATGAAATTACAATAGATACAACAAAAATAGACAGTAATAAAATTCCTATCGATACAACAAGAAAATTTAGAGCATCTTATTATTTACTTGGTGCTTTACTTGGAAGATGTAAATCTGCACAAATTGGTGTTCCTGGTGGATGTAATTTAGGCCCAAGGCCTATTGATCAACATATAAAAAGTTTTGAAGCATTAGGTGCTACTGTAGATGTATCAAATGGTAATATTACAGCGAAAACAAAAAAATTAAAAGGTACTTCTATCTACATGGATATTGTATCTGTTGGAGCCACAATTAACGCAATGCTTGCTGCTGTTTTAGCAGATGGAATTACTACAATTGATAACGCTGCAAAAGAGCCTCATATTGTTGATGTTGCAAACTTTTTAAACACAATGGGTGCTGATATTAGAGGTGCAGGAACAGATATAATTAAAGTTAGAGGTGTTAAAGAATTAAAAGGTGGCTCTACATACTCAGTTGTTCCAGATCAAATTGAAGCTGGTACATTTATGATTGCTGCCATTGCTTCTAAAGGTGATGTTATAATCAAAAATTGTATCACAAAACACTTAGAATCAATTATAGCTAAAATTGAAGAAGTTGGTGGAAATGTTGATGCAAATGGTGACCACTTAAGAGTTTGGTACACAAAAAGGACTCATAAAGCAAACATTAAAACTTTACCATACCCTGGTTTTCCAACAGATTTACAAGCTCAAATGGGTGTTTTGCTATCAATTTCTGAAGGAACAAGTTATATAAATGAAAGCATTTGGGAATCAAGATTTCAATATACTCAAGAATTAATAAAAATGGGAGCAAAAATTACTGTTCAAGGAAAATCAGCTGTATTTGAAGGAATCAATGAGTTAGTTGCCGCTCCTGTATATGCATCAGATTTAAGAGCTGGTGCTGCATTAATTATAGCTGGAATTATAGCAAAAGGTAAAACAGAAATATATAACTTAAATCATATTGATAGAGGTTATGAAAATATAGAAGAAAAATTTAGAAAATTAGGTGCAAAAATAGAAAGAGTTGAAGAATAAATATGTTAGAATTTTGTAGTTTATACAGTGGTAGTTCTGGAAACTGTTTGTTCGTTAACTCAAATAATACTAAGATTTTAGTAGATTGTGGAACGAGCTGCAAAAAAATAGTAGACGGGCTACAATCTATTAATTATTCTATAGAGGATATAGATGCTATATTAGTTACACATGAACATTCTGACCATGTTCAAGGTTTAGGTGCAGTATCTAATAAATTTGATATTCCTGTTTATGCAAATGCTGAAACATGGAATGCAATGGGAAAACAGAAAGAAAAGATATTACCGCATAATATTAAATATTTTAAAAACGAAGAAGATTTTGTTTTAAATGATTTAAATATCCACCCTTTTAGCACACCACATGATGCTGCTAATCCTTGTGGATTTAATATACATAATGGTAAAAAGCAACTTAGTATTGCAACAGACTTAGGCCATGTAACAGATAAACTTATAAAAGATCTTGAAAAGAGTTCGTTTATACTTTTGGAATCAAATTATGAACCTGAAATTTTAAAAGTTTCAAGATATCCATATCTTCTTAAACAAAGAATAGCTGGCCCATATGGTCATATCTCAAACGAAGATTCTGGAAGTGTTATTGCAAAATTAATGTCAAAAAGAGACTTGAAACAGGTAATGCTTGGGCATTTAAGTAAAGAAAATAATTTTCCTGAGCTTGCATATAAAACAGTAGCAGAACAATTAATGAATAATAATCAAGATTTAAACACTATATCCATTAGTGTTGCAAGCAGAAGTACACCAGGAAAAATAATTAAAATTTAATTTTCTTTTTTATATATAAAGCCATTAACTTAATAATAATACTTTTAGAAATAATAAAACTAAGAACAAAAAATAAAATTAAAATAATATATTTAATAATAAATACCTCCTAAACACAAGTTTAGAAGGTATTTTACTATGATCTTTTATTTTTGTAAAGAGATTTTTGATGATTTAGGAACATGTCCCAAAAAATCAAATTTTCATTGATAGACTTACTTTTTGTTTTTCTTTATCAATTCCTATTACTTTAACTTTAACTATATCCCCTACAGATACTACTTCTGATGGATTCTTTATATATTTATCAGACATTTGAGATATATGTACTAATCCATCGTGTTTTACACCTATATCAATAAATGCTCCAAAGTCTATTACGTTTCTAACTGTCCCTGTAAGTTCCATTCCCTCTTGCAAATCTTCAAATTTTAAAACATCACTTCTTAAAATTGGTTTTGGCATACTATCTCTAGGGTCTCTACCTGGTTTTGAAAGTTCTTCAATAATATCTTTAAGTGTTAATGAGCCAACTCCAAGTTCTTCTGACATTTTTGTAGCATCTACATTGGCTAGATCTTTCTTTAATGCTTCAAGTATTGATTTGTCTTTCAAACTATCCACGGTATATCCTAATTTTGTTAATAATTTTTCAGCAACATCATAGCTTTCAGGATGAACTGCTGTTACTTCCAATGGATTTTTTCCATTAAAAATACGAATAAATCCTGCACATTGTTTAAATGCTGACTGTCCTAATTTAGGAACTTTTAGTAAGTCTTTTCTTTGTTTTAATTCACCATTTTCATCTCTATATTTTACAATATTTTTAGCTATTGTTCCATTTATTCCAGATACATATGAAAGTAAAGATGGTGTAGCAGTGTTAACATCAACACCTACTGAGTTAACAGCATCTTCAACAACTCCTGTTAAACTTTCTGATAACTTCTTTTGATTAACATCGTGTTGATATTGTCCAACGCCGATTGCTTTTGGATCTATTTTTACGAGCTCTGAAAGAGGATCTTGTAGTCTTCTTGCAATTGATATTGCTCCTCTTAAAGAAACATTTATATCTGGATATTCTTCTGTTGCAAGTTTAGATGCTGAATATACAGAAGCTCCTGCTTCACTTACTATTGCATAATAAATTTTTTCATTTATTTCTTTTATCATATTAGAAACAAACGTCTCTGATTCTCTTGATGCTGTTCCATTTCCAATTGCTATCATATTAACATGATATTTTTCTATTAATGCTTTTAAAATCTTTTTAGCGCCCTCTACATCATTTTGAGGTTCTGTTGGATATACTGTAACTGTATCTAAAAGCTTTCCTGTTTTGTCTATAACTGCAATTTTACATCCCGTTCTATATGCAGGGTCAAATCCCATAACAGTCATGTCTTTAATTGGTGGTTGCATTAATAATTGTTTTGCATTTTTACCAAATACCTTTATAGCTTTTTCTTCTGAACGCTCAGTTAAATCATTTCTTATTTCTCTTTCAATTGAAGGTTCTATTAATCTTTTATATGCATCTTCAATAACAGTTGTAAGAGGGTCATTAAATTGACTTTTATAATCTTTAATAATTTGCTTCTTCAAATAATCCAAAATCTTATCGTCTGGTTTGTTAACTTTAACTTTTAAGAATTCTTCTTTTTCTCCTCTATTAATTGCTAATATTCTATGACTTGGAATTCTAAGAATTCCTTCATTAAAATCATAATACATTTCATATGGAGATTTTTCATCTGCTTTTGCTGCTTCAGTTACAATAACAGCTTCTCTAAAACACATTGATTTAATCTTTTTTCTATAATCTGCATTATCAGCTATGTTTTCTGCAATAATATCTAACGCCCCTGCTATTGCTTCGTCTTCGTTTGTAACACCTTTTTCTTCATCTATATATTCTTTTGCTAATTCAAATAGAGGTCTTTTTTCTTGCTGTAAATAAATAGTATTTGCTAATGGTTCTAATCCTTTTTCTTTAGCAATAGTTGCTCTTGTTCTTTTCTTTGGCCTATATGGTCTATAAATGTCTTCTAACTCAGAAAGTACCATTGTGCTTGCAATTTTAATTGTAAGTTCATCTGTAAGCTTTCCTTGCTCATCTATCAATCTAATTATTTCTGCTTTTCTTTCTTCTAAATTTCTTAAATATGTTAGTCTTTCGCCTAAATCTCTCAATATTTCATCACTTAAGTTTCCTGTAACTTCTTTTCTGTAACGTGCAATAAAAGGAATGGTATTTCCTTCATCAATTAATTTTACAGTAGCTTCAACTTGTGTATCTCTAATATTAAGTTCTTCTGCTATTTTTTTAAATATTTTGTCCACAATATATACCTCTCTTTGTGATTTTTTAACCGTTATGATTTTATATTTTTAAATATTGGTTGTCAAGTATAAAAAACTGGAATTGTTAAACAATTCCAGTTTTAATGTTTAGTTGATATTTAAGGATTTACACTATCAAGTATAACTTTTTCACCATAAACCTGATATCCACTATAATTGAATATACTTAATAACATTTCCTCCCATTGTGGAACATCTATTAATATTTCCATTATATTGTCATCATTTAAATCTATGTATTCCACTCTATCTAAATCTATAAAAATATAATCTTCATCTGTAAGTTTTTTAACTGTTTTATTTTTAGCTGTATTATATACTCCATCATTTATAACAACTAAATCACTAATATGTGCATAATCATGTGAGAAAAGCATTATTGCTGAATACGCAACTGGCTTATTATTTTCTGTTCTAAGATCTTGTACGCAAACGAAATATTCTTTAGTTCCATCTCCATCAATATCTAATAAATCAGCTGTAACATTCTCATAATCTTTTAGTTCATTTAATATTTCTTTTGGTACTTTATCTAATCTTTCATATGCTCTAGGAATTGAATTAAATTTTTTAGTTAAAGCGATTTTACTTACGTTCTTAACTTCATTATATCCCCCGCCTTCAAATTTAAATTCTCCTTGAGTTTCTCCTTTATATAGTCCATTTTCATAGTTATAATATGTTGTATTATACTTTTTATTAGATGTTTCATCTAAATTAACACTAAAATCTAGTGGATTCTGGTTTCCTGGAGCTGGTGCTATTTCACAACCTTTATATAAAACAAAATAACTCTCTTCTTCTTTTACATCTTCTACTTCTTTTTCTTTTATTATTTGTTTAATTACAATAGCTTCTATTATTATAATTATTATTAAAATAAATATTGCAACTACTAACCATCCATCAAAACTAAGTTTTCTTTTCATATTTTACCTCTCAAAATTATTTATTTTGTTCTTCTAGGTACTCGTCATAAGTACATTCTCTTACTATTACCTTGTTTCCTGTAATATCTATTATTTTATTTGCAACTGTTTGTGTTAATTGATGATCATGTGATGTAAATAACATGATTCCTTTATATTTTGTCATCCCATCATTTAATGCTGTAATTGATTCCATATCTAAATGGTTTGTTGGCTCATCAAATATTAAAAAGTTAGCACCTGAAAGCATTAATTTAGAAAGCACACATCTAACCTTTTCTCCTCCTGATAAAACTTCAACTTTTTTAAGCGCTTCTTCGCCTGAAAACAACATTCTTCCTAAAAAGCTTCTTACATATGTTTCATCTGGATCTTTTGAATACTGTCTTAACCAATCAGTTAATGTTAAATCTTTAGTGAATAGATAATTATTATCTTTTGGGAAATAATCTTTTGTGATTGTTGTTCCCCAAATTAATTCTCCTTCATCAGGTTCCACTTCTCCAGCTATTATTTGGAAAAGTAAAGTTTTGGCGTTTTCATTATCTGAAAGTATTGAGATTTTATCTTCTCTCTTTACTGTAAAACTGATGTTGTCAAGGATCTTTTCTCCATTAATTGTTTTTGAAATGTTCTTTACTTCTAGAACTTCTTTTCCTTGCTCTCTATCTGGTTTGAAATCAATATATGGATATTTTCTGTTTGAAGGTTTAATTTCTTCTAACTCTATTTTCTCTAAAGATTTTTTTCTAGATGTAGCTTGTTTAGATTTTGAAGCATTTGCAGCAAATCTTGCAATAAATTCTTGTAGCTCTTTAATACGTTCTTCTTTCTTTTTATTTGCTTCTTTCATTTGCTTTAAAGCAAGCTGACTAGATTCATACCAGAAATCATAGTTTCCAGGGTATACTTTGATTTTTCCAAAATCAACATCTGCTATATGTGTACATACTTTATTTAAGAAATATCTATCATGTGATACTACAATAACGGTATTTTCAAAATCAATTAAGAAATCTTGAAGCCAATTTATAGTTTTTATATCCAAATCGTTTGTTGGCTCATCTAGTAATAAAACATCTGGATTTCCAAATAATGCCTGCGCTAAAAGGACTTTAACTTTGTCTCTAGCCTCAATTTCGCTCATGTATTTATAATGAAGATCACTTTCAATTCCTAAGTCATTTAGTAATTTTGCTGCATCAGATTCTGCATTCCATCCATCAAGTTCTGCAAATCTTTCCTCTAACTTAGCTGCTTTCATACCATCTTCTTCTGAAAAATCTGGCTTACTATATATGCTATCCTTTTCTTTCATAATTCTATATAATTCGCTGTTTCCCATCATTACTGTATCGATTACAGTATATCCTTCATATGCATAGTGGTCTTGTTTTAATACAGATAGTCTTTCACCTTTATCTAGTATTACTTCACCTTTATTTGGCTCTATTTCACCAGATAATATTTTTAAGAAAGTAGATTTCCCAGCACCATTTGCACCAATTAGTCCATAACAGTTTCCTTTTGTAAACTTGATTGTAACATCTTCAAATAGAACTCTTTTTCCAAATCGTAATGTTACACCATTTGATAAAAGCATTTTTTATCTCCCCCTATGTTTTACTTTTTCTTGTTTCTATATTTCTAGGAATAATCAATTTAGAAACTTTTTTATTTGCAAATTCAACTTCATTTTTAATTTTGTTCTCTCCAACAACTTCAAAAATGACTGAATCTAGTCTATTTCCAATAACATTTTTATTATGTAATGAGTCAAATTTATCAAAAATATTAGACTTATATCCTCCAACTCTCCACAACAAATCTGAACTGTTTTTTCTTTCATCAGCCCCTGGTCCTAATAATAATTGACTTTTCTTTTCTTTAAATCTTTTCCATAGTTTTATAAAGATATTTTCTCTATCTTTAATTTCTATCTCATAATCTTGTAAGGCAGACATAATCCTACCTCCATTTTTAATAAATTACAACTCAAATGTTAATTTATATACGGAGTTATTATATAACATTATCTATTAAAAAACAATCCTTTTATTTTCTTAAATTTTATTGTATAATCTGTGCGTGAGGTGATTGCTTTGAATAAAAACTATGATTTAATAATTGTCGGTGCAGGCCCAAGTGGTGTATTTACTGCATATGAACTAATTCAATTGGGTATGAACAAAGACAAAAAAATATTATTAATCGAACAAGGAAAATCTGTAGACAAAAGATATTGTCCTGTTGAAAAAGCAGGAAAATGTGTAAAATGCAAACCATATTGTAATATCACAAGCGGATTTTCTGGGGCAGGAGCTTTTTCAGATGGGAAATTAACTCTTCCAAATAAAGATAGTGATACAATTGAAGTAGGTGGCGAACTTGACAAATATTTGGGTGTTGAAGAAACTAAAAAGCTTATGTTTTATACAGATGATATATACCTAAAGTTTGGAGCTGATCCAAAACTTGAAGGATTAGAATATATTGACGAAATAAACAAAATTGCACAAAGAGCAAAAGAAAATGGCCTTACTCTTGCAAATTGTCCAATTCGTCACTTAGGAACAGAGAAAAGTCATGAATTATACAAAAAAATTCAAGATTATCTTTTACAAAATAATATTGAAATTTTATTTGAAACAAATGTAAAAGACTTAGTTGTAGAAAATAATGTTGTAAAAGGTGTTGTTATTAGCCCATCTACTTCAAAAGATAAAGATAATTTGGAAACTCTAACAGCTAGTAAAGTTGTTTTAGGAATAGGTAGGAAAGGTGCTGAATGGCTTTCTAAAATGTGTAACAAGCACAATATAAATAATAGAGCTGGTGTAGTTGATATAGGTGTTCGTTATGAGCTTCCAGATAGTGTAATGACTGACATCAATAAATATCTATATGAAGGAAAATTTGTAGGATATCTTCCTCCATATAGAGATAAAGTTCGTACTTTCTGCCAGAATCCAAGTGGTTTCGTTGCAAACGAAGTATATGATAATAACTTAACATTAGTAAATGGCCATTCTTATAAAAATAAAAAAAGCACTAATACAAATCTAGCATTACTTGCTTCTCATCATTTTAGTGATCCTTTTAAAGAACCTATTAAATATGGTATTAATATTGCTGAAAACGCAAACCAGCTTGCAAAAGGAAATGTCTTAGTTCAAAGGCTTGGTGATATTCTAAACGGAAAACGTACATGGGAAAAAGATTTAGAAAACAATAGTGTTGTTCCTACCTTAAAAACAGCTATCGCTGGAGATATTACTTTTGCTATAGGATATAGAACAATGGTAGATATATTAGAATTTATTAAAGCTATGGATAAAGTAGTTCCTGGATTTGCACATCCAGATAACTTACTTTATGCTGCAGAAGTTAAATTCTATTCAAATCAAATCATAATAGATAATAATTTTGAAACAAATATTAAAGGATTATATTCAATTGGGGATGGTGGCGGACTTACTCGTGGACTAATTATGGCTTCAGCGAGCGGGGTTCAAATGGCAAGAATATTAAAAGATAAAATTTAAAAAGTGAGACTTATAAAGTCTCACTTTTTTATGTGCTTTCTATAAACTTATCTATTGCATTAATACTTGCTTTCATTGTTTTTCCAGGCTCAATATAATATTCTGATTTCAAGTGATCTGATAATTTATCAAGTTCTTCAAGTTGTGATTGTAGCAAAACATCCACTCCTGAAACATCTCCCTCAATAAATGGGACAAAGCTCAAAGGTTGTTTTTTTATTTTTTCATCTCTTAACAACTGAGTAATTGTCCATTTTAAATATTTAAAACTAATTCCTGGATTCTTTTTTATTGAAAAAATGTATCTAATATAATCTTCTTCTCTTGGATCAACAACATCCTTTTTGAAAAGGCCCATGTGTAAACCCTTGTCTAGCATTTCTATTATAGTTTTTCTCGTGTCTTTACTCATAGATTTCAATTCTATAATATTTTCATCTTTATCTATTCTAAATGATCCATAATTTCCTAAAGCACCTTCTACTAATTTTGGCATGCCTTTAGCTCTAGCCTTATGTTTAAGCTCTTGCATTCTATTTAATGTTACTTCTTTATTAGCATTTGTAATAATATATAATCCTACTCTAATTCCAGAATCTTTTTCTATTTGTTTAATTTTATCAAAAAAGCTAGATAGCATTTTGGCATCAACAACATCTGAAGTTAAAACATTTTCTCTACCAAACCATGCTAATATAATAGGTGTTATTTGCTCTTTTGATGTTATATTTAGACTATTATTTTGAATTTTTTCTATTTTTTCCTCAAAAGTTAAACTTTCAGTTTTAGATTTCTCTTTTTCTTCTTGTTCAATATCTTTTTCTTTTAAATTCTCTTCTTTTAATGTAGACATTTCTTCATTTCCATCTAAAGAGAACATTTCTTTATTTTTTTCTTCTAGTTGTTCAAACACTTTATATTCATCATCAAGATTACTAATTTCATAATCAAGTCCAGATATTTCTGAATAATAATCTATCACCTTACTAACTGAAACTTTTAATGTTTTACTTGTGATTTGTAAATTATCTATAATATCTCTAAAATCCTCTGACGAAAAGAATTGCGCATATTTTTCATATTCTATTCTGATATGTTTTATTTTTTTGGAGAAATAATCTTCCAATCTAACATAATGACTTTTTTTAAATCCCATAAGGGATGTTAATAAGTATTTAGGAATATAGCAGAAATCTCTTTGAACTTCTTTTGATTTAAGATTATAAAACATCTTTATAATGAATTGCATTCTTTTAATGTTATAATCATTCGTGTCTTCATTATTGATTAAATACTCTCTTAAATCTGCATATTTTTGTACTTGAAGATATTCAGTAAATTTTCTATTTAATGTTTTTACTAATGTTAGTTTTTCTTTTGTAGAAAATTCTATATAATCTGCTTTTGTTATCTTAGTAGGAACAACTTTCATTATTCCCCATGCTCTATCATAATTAATTCTTTCTACCATGCTTGAAAAATATTCAACTAATAATGCATCAACTTCTGATTTGTATTGTTCAACTTTTTCTGGTTTATTTGCTATTAGTTGGACATTTACACATTCTCTAATAATATGCATAGAATTCATAACCGTATTAATTTTTAAACCTTCAGGGCGTGCATTTAAAGGCCTAACTATTTCCAATTTTTTCTTTAAATTAGAAATATCTATGCTTCCACTTAAATATTCAGTTACGATTTCTTCATACTCCATATTATATTCTTTCTAATTAGATTATTTCTAAACCTGCAAATTTAGCCATAAGCCTTTTATGTCCTACTTTATCAAAATTAATGTCTACTTTTAAATCTTCTCCTTCTTGTTCTACTGTATTTATAATTCCTTCACCGAATTTTTTATGATATACTCTTATTCCTGGCTTATATACTGATAAATCTACGTCATCATTTTTCTTTTGATTTAAGCTATTTAAAAAGCTTTCTGCACTTCTAAATTGGAATGTTGTTTTAGCTCCTTTTGAAGAAGCTGCTGCAATATCTCTATATGTTTCAACAGGCTGTCTTTGATAATCTTGATATCCTCTTTTATCATAGCTACTTTGCCTTGCATTATTTCCATATTCCCATTCATATGAAGAATCACTATATGTATTATCTCTTTGATTTTCTAGTGTTTCTGTGCCTTCTAACATATTATGTGGAATTTCTTTTAGAAACCTTGATACTTGATTACAACTTGTTGAACCAAATATTGTTCTTTGTCTTGCACAAGTTAAAAATAAATATTCTTTTGCTCTTGTTATTCCAACATATGCAAGACGTCTTTCTTCTTCTAATTCTTTTGGTGTTTCAATTGATTTGTATCCTGGAAAAATTCCTTCTTCCATCCCAATTAAAAATACTACTGGAAATTCTAGTCCCTTAGCACTGTGTAATGTCATTAAAGTAACTGAATTTTCTTCATCTTCCATACCATCTATGTCTGATGATAATGTAATTCCTTCTAGAAATTGACTTAATGTATTATCTGCTTCTTGGTCTTCAAATTCAATTGCAACAGTTAAGAACTCGTCTAAGTTTTGAATTCTACTCTCTGATTCAACTGTGTTTTCTAATTCTAGTGCTCTAGTATATCCTGTTTTGTATAAAGTTTCTTTTATCAAATCTGATATTTTCATGTTGTCTTTAGCTTGTCTTAATTCTTCTATACAATCAATAAACTCTCTTGTATTTGCATATACTCTTCCTAATCCATATTTTTCTGCATCTTTTATTATATCATACATTGATACTTCATTTTCCATTGCTATTTGTTCAATATTATCTAAACTTGTTTTTCCAACACCTCTTTTAGGTTCGTTAATGATTCTAGTTAAGCTTAAGTTATCTGCTGTATTTTGAATTAATCTTAGATATGCTATGATATCCTTTATTTCTTTTCTTTCATAGAACTTCAATCCACCAACAATTTTATATGGAATGTCTTCTCTTCTTAAAATATCCTCAACACTACGTGATTGTGCATTCATTCTATATAATACAACAAAGTCTGAATATTTATAGTATTCTTCTGTTTTTAGGTAATTAATTTTTCTTACAATAAAGTTAGCTTCATCATATTCGCTATCTCCTCTGTATACTTCTGGTAGTTTTCCAGCTTCATTTTCTGTCCATAATTTCTTTTCATATTTTGTCTCATTATTACCTATTACTTCATTTGCTGCATTTAAAATGCTTTGTGTGCATCTGTAATTTTGTTCTAATTTAACAATTTTTGTTCCAGGAAAATCTTTCTCAAAATTAAGAATATTAGTGATGTCTGCTCCTCTAAATGAATAAATTCCTTGATCATTATCTCCAACAACTGTAATATTTCCAAATTTTGAGGCAAGAAGACTTACTAATGTAAATTGAGCTTTATTTGTATCTTGGTATTCATCTACTAATACATATTTAAATTTATTTGAATAATACTCTAATAAATCAGGATTATCCATTAATATTTTAATTGTAAAATTAATAATGTCATCAAAATCTATTGCATTATTTTCTTTTAATCTTTTTTGATAAATAGTATATATTTCTGCGATTTTTTCTTTCCTAAAATCTCCATTTGCTCTTGCACTATAAGCTCCTGGCTCTAGCATTTCGTTTTTTGCATTACTAATTTCATATAAAACTGATTTATCTGTAAAAATTTTATCATCTAAATCTTGTGATTTTAATATTTGCTTAATTAAAGTTTTTTGGTCTGATGTATCAAATATAACAAATGATGTATCAAACCCTAATCTATCTATTTGTTTTCTTAATATTCTAACACAAATTGAATGAAATGTACCAATCCACATATCTTTAGCTACATCGCCAACTAATTTTTCAACTCTTGTTTTCATTTCATTTGCAGCTTTGTTTGTAAATGTAATTGCTAAAATATCCCATGGTTTAACATTTTTTTCTGCCATTAAATATGCTATTTTATGTGTTAATACTTTTGTTTTACCACTTCCTGCTCCAGCTATTACTAGACAAGGACCTTCTGTATTAACTACTGCTTCATATTGTTTATCGTTTAATCCTTCTAATAAATTCATATTTTCTCCTTTTGTAATCAAACTATTGTTTGTATTATAATAGTTTTATTAATTGCTGTCAATATTATATATTATTTTGATTTTTTTTAAAAGAAAAAATTTTCTTGTTTTCAAATTTTATCTTACTAATTCCATCAGCTGCAGATGGTAATAGCATAATATAAAATGGTATTACATATATGCATTTTGTTTCCCACAAAATGTGAAATAGAAATCCACCTAAAAAGCACAAAACTAGTATAATTTTTTGGTTATCATATGTCTTGTTTTTAAGTTCAAGTATCAATGAAAATGCACTTAATCCAAACACTATAATTTCTATCATATCTAAGTAACGTAATATTACAAGCTGTAATCTTCCATGAAAAATACTTAACAGCAATTTATTGTTCGTAACATATTCTTTGTATTCATCTGTTTGTCCATCAAATTCTTCTAGTGGTTCAGACCACCAAAATGTTTGAAATGCTGGTTCTAGCCATGTTGAATTTATTTTATCTGAATAAAATCTTTTGGCTTCTTTGGGACTTTCTTTAAATTCTCTTAATCTATTTTTAATTATTTCTTCACTTTCAATAGCAGTTTTAATAGAATCAAAAGAATTGCCATGATATATCGTTTCAACTGTTTTAGAATCGTGGTACCATCCACTATTTCTTGATCCTGGAGCTTGTATTGACATAGCAATATATGTAATCATTGGAATACCATCATTAGGTTTAACTCCTGTTCTTAGTTCAACAATCTTATATACTAATGGATATGTTCCAAACAATACTATTAATACTAGTAAGATTATTATTAATGTTCTAACATTAAATTTATTCATTAAATCTAATAATAGAGAAATAATTACTGCTATAGCACATATTTCATAATTGCTTTTAAACATTATAGAAATTCCAATCATTAACGGTACTAGCAAAATATATCTCTTTTTGTTATTTTCATAATACTTTAATAAAAAATATATAGATACCAAAGAAAATGTAAATCCATAAATGTTACCATATACCACTACACTATATAAAGGGAGAACAAAACACATACTCATTAGTATTGAAAGAATCTTTTGGTTTTTATCATCTTTATAAATAAGCTGAGAAATCATATATAGCAATACCACACACGCAAGTATAAATATAACATTTAAGTCTTGCAAAACTATCCATTTACTTGAATGGATAATTCTAATAATTAATTCCATTCCCAAAACACATCCCAGTTGCAATGGATGTGAGTATAAATATCCAAATTTTCCTAAATCATCAAAATTGTTTTTTGAGAAATTTGTCGCAAAAGTTAAAACAGCTTTTTGATCTGATTTAACAGGTGGTTTGGCAAAATTAACCCATGAAAATCCTATTATTGCTATAATTATTAAACTTATTATAAGTACTGTTTTTTTATCTAACTTTTTAGCTAATTTATATGCAAGAAACATTGTTCCGCCAACCACGAATAAACCAGATAAAGTAATTCTCATATCATCTGGCTCATAATGAAGTCCTTCATGATACTCTATAATTGATCCATTGTAAAAATATGCTGTATAAAAAAATGACATGACAAATAAATATAAAAACACGCATAAAATAATTATAACTGCTATTTTTACTAGCAATTTTGATAATTTAGTATTAATTTTTTCATTAACAACAACTAATTCTTCTTTTCCTTCCATATATTCCTCATATATAATCCATACAAAAAATAGGAGATTTTGAAAAAATTCAAAATCTCTCTTTTGTTATTTGTTTAATTCTGCTATTAATTCATCAACATCTATTCCATGTACTGCACAAGCTTCTTCTAAAGTTTCTGCTTGTGATGCAGGACATCCTAAGCAATGCATTCCTGCTCCTAGTAAAATCTCTGCTTTTTCTGGAGCTGTTTGAAGTAATTCTCCAATTGTCATTGTTTTATCTATCATAATAATATCCTCCCAAAATTTAAACTACCTATTTATTTTAACACAAATTTACATATTTGTATACATTTGAATTAAAAATCTTCATGTATTTCATCACCCATAATCCAATATACATGCTCAGCTTCTGTTTGTAAAGTTTTATATAAGCTATTAGAAATAGAATTCTCTCCATCTTGATATGCTTTCATATTCTTTCTTATATCTAATAATTTATATCTTGGTGTTCCTTTAGAATCATACATATATACTGGGACATATGATACATCATCTATACTTATGCTTTTTTCATCTCCGTTTACATGTTTTGTTAATCCAATATTTAATATTACAGATTGTTTTGTATATGTTTTTACTTGACCTGAAATGAAATTTCCTAAAGAATAAACAATAAATCCATCTTTATGAGTTCCATCTTCAAGTTCTATATCTCTTTTTTCCATTGTTTGTAATACATGAGGATGTCCTCCTAAAACTAAATCAACACCATTTTTAAATAGAAAGTCTGCTAAATCTTGTTGTTCTTTATTTGGAGATGTTTGATATTCTATTCCCCAATGCATAATGGCAACAATAACATCTACATTTTCTGCTTTTACTCTTTCTATATCCTTTCCAATTTTTTCTTTATCTATTAAATTAACACTGTAACTATATCCTTTTGGAACTGCAATTCCATTTGTACCATATGTATAAGCTATTATTCCTAACTTTACTCCATTTGCATCTACAGTTAAAACTGTATTAGCATCTTCCTCTGTTTTAAAAGTTCCTGTATGTTTAATTCCAACTTTATCCAATTCATCAATTGTACTTTGAAGTCCTTTGATTCCTTTATCCATACAATGATTATTAACTGTTGATAATACATCTATACCTAAATCTTTTAAATTCTGTGCTAATATCTCAGGTGTATTAAATGTTGGATAGCCAGAATATCCTACACTTTTTCCAGCTAAAGTTGTCTCTAAATTTCCAATTGTTAAATCAGGTTCAGATAAGTATTCTTTTACATCTTCAAAAACATATGTAAAATCATATGAATCAGTTGATTTATTATAAGCATCTTGGAATTGTGTGTTATGACACATTATATCTCCAACAACTGCAATATTGATTTTAGTATCTTTTATTAGTACTTCTTTATTTTCTTCTGCATTACTTAATTTCTCTTCACCCTGATTTATTATTAAATTTGTTTTATTAAAGTGCATTAATGTAAATACAATAACAACGCTTAAAACTACTACAACTAACAATCTTTTAATTTTTTTCATAAAACACCTCTTTCATATTTTTAATCTTATCAAAATTTCATTTTATTTTCAACACCTTCAAAAAAAGAGATACATTTTAAAAATGTATCTCTTCTAATATTAGTGATTTAAATTGTATCCTGGAACTTCTGCTCTATGATATAATAGTAGTTTTATATCTATTTGATTTAATTTTCCATCACCATTAATATCTGCTGCATCGAATTGTGCTTTTGTCGCATTTATCATTTCTCCTCTTATTGCTTTCATCAATGCTTGATCTTCTCTGTTCGCATATCCATCTCCATTAATGTCACCTCTTACCACTACTGTATATTCCGTTTCTTTTCCGTCTTTGTCTTTTATTTTTACTATCATTCCTGTTGCTATATTTCCTTCTGTCACTTTTTTTCCGTCTTTTGTTATTTCTACTTCTTCCTCGTTACCATTTAATAGTTTTGTTATAAAATCAGATATTTTTTCTTTTGCTTTTACTCCTTTAACTTCTGTATCTTTTATTTCATATCCGTATTCTTTTGGTTGAACTGCTGGATCTGGGTTTACTGGATCTGGGTTTACTGGGTCTGGATTTACTGGGTCTGGATTTACTGGGTCTGGATTTACTGGGTCTGGATTTGATGGACCAACTGTTATAGCAGGTCCTGTTACTCTTATTCTTTGTGCTACTGTTCTTGTTATTCCATTCTCTGTATAGCTTATTGTTACTTCTCCTTGATATAACCTTAAACTGTCTCCATTTTCTACATCATAATCAGTTACTACTTTTTGCTCTCCATTACTATATGTTGCTGTTATTTCCATTCCTGTTCTATCAAATGTATTTCCTACTTTATATACTGTTATATCTGGTGCTTTTGTTATTTCGATTTTTATTAATTGTATATCTGTAACTCGTATAGCTTGATTTACTGTTTTTGTTATTCCTCTCTCTGTATAACTTATTGTTACACTTGTTCTTCCTAATTGTATATTAGTTCCATTTCTTACTGTATAATTTGTTACTTGTTTTGTTGTATTGTTATCGTATTTTGCTGTTATTATCATTCCTGTTTTATCAAAGTCTTGATTTACTACGTATGTTGTTCTATTAGGCGCTTTTGTTATAATAATCTCACTTAATGATTTTTCTACTACTGTTATTGGTTGAGTTGTTTCTTTTGTTATTCCATCAAAAGTATATTGTACTGTTACACTTGTTTGTCCTAATTTTAAACTTTCTCCATTTGTTACTATAGCATTAGTTGTTACATCTTCTGTTTTTCCATTATCATATGTTGCTGTTACTTCCATTCCAGTTCTATTGAAATCTTGTATTTCAATATATTGTATTTTGTTTGGTGCTTTTGTTACTTCTATTTTGCTCAATTTTTTCTTTACTACTGTTATTGGTTGAGTTGTTTCTTTTGTTATTCCATTTTCTGTATATCTTATTGTTACATCGTTTTTTCCTAATGCTAAATCGTTTCCATCTAATATTGTATATGTTTCTACTTCCTCTGATACTCCATTATCATATTTTGCTTTTACTACCATTCCTGTTGTATCAAAGTTTTGTTCTTCTATGTAATCTTTTTTATCTGGTTCTTTTGTTACTCTAATTTCTGTTAATTTTCTTTGTATAACTGTAATTGTATATGTTGCTGTAGCTGCATTATAATTTGTTGTTGCTGCACTTTTTACTGTTATTGTGGCTGTTCCTACATTTACTCCTGTAATTGTTACTGTTTCTCCGCTTATTGTCGCTGTTGCTATTTCTGTATCTGACGAACTTACTGTTAATGCTCCACTACCTATTACATTGTTTATTGTAAATGTACTTGTTAAGCGCTCTATTACTTGTCCACTTTCTGCTGATAATGTTATACCACCATTTGCTTTATTTATTTTTATTACTGCTGATCCTGTTGTTGTTTTATATCCTTCTTTTGTTACT